>Ga0210396_10002579_pt1 | contig 18430 bp, 13 predicted proteins | sample IncBWH17OmetaG_FD_155466 | JGI IMG/M metagenome (GOLD analysis project Ga0210396, IMG submission 155466) | Forest soil microbial communities from Barre Woods Harvard Forest LTER site, Petersham, Massachusetts, United States - Inc-BW-H-17-O ... | reverse complement strand
GACCTACTGTCTTCCAGCGCAGCAGACCATTCCACTGCTGGTTCGGTGGATGCTGGTGCTGGAAGATTCTGATGCCGAGATTCTGTATCTGGCGAAAGGTGTTCCGCGAGAGTGGGTCGCCTCCGGAAAACTGATCCAGATTCAAAAAGCTCCGACGCGCTGGGGCCGGGTCAGCTTCAGTCTGATCAAGAAAGAGGACAAATCTGTAGTCGGGCACGTTGAGCTCACAGGAGCTACAACCCCAAAGGAACTACACTTTAAGCTTCGGCTTCCTGCGGGAATGAGTCTGGAACGCGTGACCCTCAACGGTGAATCTGCGCCTCTTGCAGGAGTTCACGGAGATACTGTAAGGATCCAAACGAAGGGCAAAAAGCAGTTTGAAATTCTCGGACAGATCAGCTAGGAGCGACGGATGGGGTGCTTAACGGATACTCATGATTTCGAGCGCCGCCCGGCAGTCTCTAACTCGTGTTGTGCTTCAGTTCGTTTCTGTTCGAGGACTTCTTTGAGCGAGTGACCGGCATGACGAATGTGTTCTCGAAGCAGGTCGCAGGCGTCAACAACGTTGCGTTGACGGCACAACTCGAGAATCTGGTGATGCTCTTCGTTCGCCCGTTTCATGCCGTGCGTCAGGTAAAGCTGAAGACGCGTGTAGCGCTCTCCGCTGTTATTGACGTTGCGGATGACGGCCATAAAGCGGGGCTGGTTCGCCCGGGAGTAGAGAATGGAATGAAATTGCCAATTCAGTCGGCCCCATGCGGAAACATGTTCCTGCTTGCGCAGTTCGCTCACATACTTACGCAGCACGTTGTCGGCTTCACCGAAGTCTTCTTGGGTAAGATGAGGGATCGACAACTTCAGGACTTCTGGCTCGAGCAGGGCGCGGATGGAAAACAGTTCTCCAATGTCATCCGGCGACAGTGCCGGAACGATCGCGCCGCGGTTGGGAACGATGGCAATCAGACCTTCGGCATCCAACTGACGCAGGGCCTCGCGGACCGGAATGCGACTGACTCCGTACTGCGTTGCGATGGCGTCCTGACGGAGCTGAGCTCCTTCAGGAATTTCGCCTCGGATGATTTGATCGCGCAGCTTGTCGGCTACGGCAGACGGCAGCGATTGGCGGGGGATGCTGGAATACGATGCGCTCTCTAGGTCCATGTTCGCCGGCCCCAAAATCCTCAGGAAGTATACCGCAGAATGTATACAGAAGGGCAATGAACCGGTATCAATGTTGTTCTAGGAAATGTATTATTTTCATTGGCTTGGAGTCGCTTTTCTTCTGGCGTAGAACGAAGAAGGAAGCCAAGATTGACGATTGCATATTGTATCCATAAGATATTTTTGTCGGGATAGACAGGCGTAACACCCCAGTGTGTTATCCCAAGCGAGCGAGCAGATAAGTAATGGCAGTCAACGGGTGGCAACGGGTTAAGGTAATCGACTCCCACACTGGGGGCGAACCCACGCGACTGGTCGTGAGCGGCGGCCCTGAGCTGGGTGCAGGGGAGTTAGCGAAAAGGTTGGAGCGGTTCCGTCAGCGTCATGACAATTTCCGCTCAGCGGTGGTGAACGAGCCAAGAGGATCTGATGTCGTGGTCGGCGCATTGCTTTGCAAACCTGTCGATCCTGCCTGCGCTGCCGGTGTCATCTTCTTCAACAACGTAGGCTATCTGGGAATGTGCGGCCACGGAACCATCGGCCTGGTCGCGACACTGGCGTACATGAACCGCATCACGCCGGGCGAGCACCGGATCGAGACACCCGTGGGTGTGGTATCAGCGGAGTTGCACGAGAATGGCAAGGTCACGGTGAACAATGTCGCCAGCTACCGCAGCGCCGCCGATCTAGCATTGAAAGTGCCGGGATACGGTGAAGTACGGGGCGATGTGGCTTGGGGAGGCAATTGGTTTTTTTTGGTTCGCAAACACGACATGAGTCTGACACTGAAGAATGTCGATGAACTGACGACATTCACGTGGGCCATACGAACGGCACTTAGAGACAGCGGGATCACCGGCGATCAGGGAAAAGAAATTGATCACGTGGAACTCTTTGCCCCATCGCAGATCCCGGGAGTTGACAGCAAGAATTTCGTGCTGTGTCCCGGCAAAGCTTACGATCGCTCTCCCTGTGGGACCGGCACCAGCGCAAAATTGGCTTGCCTGTACGCCGACGGAAGGATCAAAGAAGGCCAAGTCTGGAAGCAGGAAAGCATTGTGGGCAGCATTTTTGAAGGCGCGGTACGAGTGAAGGAAGGCAAGGTTTATCCCAGCATCACGGGATCGGCTTTTGTAAATGCGGAAGCAGAACTGATTCTGAATCCGCAGGATCCTCTCTGCATGGGCATACGCATCTGACGGTATGAGCAAAGAAACCTACGACGTTGTGATCGTCGGCGCCGGGATCGTAGGAACGGCGTGTGCGGACGCTTTCGCCGGACGAGGATTACGAGTCGCGGTTGTAGATCGAGACGTTGTGGGGAGCGGAGCGACGGCTGCCGGCATGGGGCACATCGTCGTGATGGATGACTCCGACGCCCAGTTTGCGCTTACAAACTACTCGCAGGGGCTCTGGCAGCAAATGCGGCCGGAATTGCCCGATGACGTCGAATATGAGCAAGCGGGAACGATCTGGGTAGCGGCCGATGAAGAGGAAATGACCGAGGTGCTGCGTAAGCGCGAGTACTACCAGAAACGAGGAGTAGCAGTCGCAGTGATGGATGCTCGGCAATTGAAGGAAGCGGAGCCGAACTTACGGGATGGTTTGGCCGGGGGACTGCTGGTTTCCGGAGATGCAGTCTTATATCCACCGTGTGCCGCTCGTTTCCTCATCGGCCGCGCACAACAACGCGGGGCCAAGCTCAAGTTGGGCGCTTCGGTGGTGCAAATATCTGAGGGCAGCGTTCGGCTTAACAATGGTCAGGAAATCGCAGGTCGCATCGTAGTGAATGCCGCCGGGGCGAACGCAGCAGAACTCAACGCTGGCATTGACGTGAAGAAGCGTAAGGGGCATCTCGTTATTACGGACCGTTATCCGGGATTCCTTCGTCATCAGTTAGTCGAACTTGGGTATCTGAAGAGCGCGCACTCGGTGTCTCGTGATTCGGTAGCCTTCAATGTGCAGCCGCGCCGGACCGGGCAGATTCTGATTGGCTCCTCGCGGCAATACGGGGCCGATCACAAGGAAGTTGATCAGGTCATGCTGACGAACATGGTGCGTCGCGCGCAGGAATATATGCCGGCGCTCGGGTCCATGTCAGCGGTGCGCGTGTGGACGGGTTTTCGCGCTGCCACACCTGACAAATTGCCACTCATCGGTCCGTGTCCCGGATACAAGTCGGTGTTTCTGGCCACAGGTCACGAGGGCCTGGGAATTACGACATCGCTTGGAACAGCACGGCTTCTCGTGGATCAGGTGACGGGCTCGAAACCGGAGATCGCTGTGGAACCCTATCTGCCTTCGCGGACGGCAAAGGAATATGCCCATGCCTAGCGAATTCACAGTGCGGGTGAACGGAGCGTCAGTCTCCGTGCCGGCGGGCGCGACAGTGGCGGTCGCGATGGTGATGGCCGGGCAGCCTTGCCGGAGTTCGGTGATCGGCGAACCGCGAGGGCCCTTATGCGGGATGGGTATTTGTTTTGAGTGTCGCGCGGTGGTCAATGGAATCCCGCATTCCAGAACCTGCCAGCTCTTGTGCGAGCCCGACATGGAAGTAAAGACGGATGAGTAACTATTCCAGAGAACGATTCGACGTTCTGGTCGTGGGCGGAGGGCCCGCGGGCATCGCGGCCGCTGTCCGCGCGGCCGAGAGTGGCGCCCGCGTCGGGATGGTGGACGAGAATGCAGCTCCTGGAGGCCAGATTTGGCGGGGCAGGTCATCGGAAGGACCGCATTCTTCCGAAGCCTCGAATTGGCTTGTGCGATTGAAGAAAGCCGGGGTCATCGAGCTTTCCGGAAAGAGAGTGTTTCATCATCCCGCAGCCGGGGTTCTCCGGGCCGAAGGACTCGATGATGTTTGGGAGTTGAGCTATCGCAATCTGGTGTTGGCTACAGGAGCTCGGGAAAGATTTCTGCCATTTCCCGGCTGGACACTGCCGAACGTGATGGGCGCCGGGGGATTGCAGGCTTTGGTGAAGTCCGGGTTGCCGATTCAGGGCAAGAGGGTCGTCGTCGCGGGCACGGGGCCCCTTCTGCTCGCAGTGGCGTCATATTTGCACAAGCACGGTGCGGAGATCCCGCTGATTTGCGAGCAAGCATCCGTGAGCAAGCTGGCGCGATTCGCCATGATGCTGATCCGCCATCCGGAAAAGATTTTTCAGGGCCTGCAGCTCAGGAAAGACGTAGCGGGCATTCCATTGGCTGCGAGCAGTTGGCCCGTGGCAGCTCATGGAAAACGAACGCTTGAGGCGGTTACCATCTCGCGCGCGGGCAAATCAGAAACGGTACAGTGCGACTACCTGGCGTGCGGATTTCATCTTTTACCTAACACAGAGCTGCCTGTGTTGCTTGGGTGTCGGACTCGTTGTGGCTACGTGCAGGTGGACGAGTTGCAACAAACGAGTGCGCAAGGGATCTTCTGCGCAGGCGAACCGACAGGGATCGGAGGAGTGGACCTGGCCCTGATCGAAGGACAGATCGCCGGGCTGGCCGCAACGGGCAAGATCGCCGAAGCGCAAGCACTGTTTCCTAAGCGGGAGAGATTCCACCGGTTTGCGCGCCTTCTGGACGAAACATTCTGTCTGCGCTCGGAGCTTAGAAGCTTGCCATCGGCGGACACCCTGATTTGCCGGTGCGAAGACGTTTCCTACTCGCGCCTTCGCCAGCACACCTCTTGGCGCGCCGCCAAACTGCACACGCGTTGCGGAATGGGACCTTGCCAGGGAAGAATTTGCGGACCGGCAACGCAGTTTCTATTCAAGTGGAACCCGGATTCGGTTCGTCCGCCGGTTTTCCCGGCACGCGTCGAACACCTGGCTGCACAGCCGCAGTCGATCCCAGAAGTGACAGGAGAAGTCCAATGAACTGGAAAGGCGTCACGCCAGCAATCACAACTCCTTTCAACGAGAATCTCAGCGTTGATCATGGATTTCTCGTGGAGCATTCCCGCTGGCTGCTGGAGAACGGCTGCGCCGGGGTTGTCGCCTTGGGTTCGCTGGGCGAGGGCGCGACTCTGTCGTTCGACGAGAAGAAGAGCATTCTTCACACCCTGGGAAAAGCACTCAATGGCGGCGGTACCCTGGTCGCCTCGATCTCGTCGCTCACGACTTCGGAGTCGGTGTCGATGGCGAAAGCTGCGAGCGATCTGGGCTGTTCCGGGCTGATGGTGTTGCCGCCGTATGTATATCTCGGTGACTGGCGTGAGATGAAAGCTCACGTCGCAGCTATCTTCCGCGCAACGCCTCTTTCCTGCATGCTCTACAACAATCCAGTTGCTTATGGAACTGATTTCCTGCCGGAGCAGATCCAGGAACTCGCGTCGGAATTCGAGAACTTCAGAGCGGTCAAGGAATCGAGTACCGACGCCAGGCGTGTGTCGGCGATTCGCGCGCTGGTCGATGACAGGATCGAAATTTCGGTGGGCGTGGACGACGCGGTGCTGGAAGCGATCGGCGTGGGAGCGACAGGATGGGTTGCCGGCCTGGCGAACGCCTTGCCGCACGAATCCGTAGACCTGTTCAACCACGGAATCCAGGGAGAAGATCGAAAAGCGTTTGAATTGTATCGTTGGTTTCTGCCACTGCTGAGAATGGATACGGTGCCAAAGTTCGTTCAACTCATCAAAGTAGTGCAAGCTGAAGTCGGAATGGGAGGCACCCGTGTCAGGCCGCCGCGACTGGAGTTGCTAGGGAATGAACTCGAGCAGGCGAAGAAAATCATCCGTGAAGCATTACGAACGAGGCCGGAATCGGTCAATTCGTATGCCTTACCGAATAGGAAGTGACTTTATGTTGGGCGAGATGGCAAAACTATCAGGGCGCTCGCTGATCGGCTTTCGCGAGGGCGCCGGTTCTTCAGATCCCCTGTATGCGCACGACCCCACCACGGGTCAGCGATTCCAACCGGGTTTTGTTCCGGCAACGCCCGAGGAAGTGGACCGCGCGGTAAAGCTCGCGGCCAATGCATTCAAGAGCTACAGCCACACATCGGGCCGTGAGCGTGGCGCGTTCCTGCGGAAGATTGCAGACAAAATTGAGTTCATCACCGGCGACATTGTCGAAAGAGCGGTGCAGGAGACGGCGCTGCCAGTTGCACGGCTGCAAGGCGAGACGGCACGTACTTGTCAACAGCTTCGCTTGTTTGCGCAGGTGGCGGAAGAAGGCTCGTGGGTGAACGCAAGAATCGACCACGCTGATCCCGAACGCACGCCGCTTCCGAAGCCAGACATCCGCTCCCTAATGCGGCCGCTGGGCCCCGTGGTGGTGTTCGGGGCGAGCAACTTCCCTCTGGCGTTCTCCGTGGCCGGAGGGGACACCGCCTCGGCTCTAGCGGGCGGAAACACGGTGATCGTGAAGGCCCATGCAGCTCATCCCGGCACCAGCGAATTGGTTGGGCGGGCACTCCAGGAAAGCGTTCGCGAATGCGGTATGCCGGAGGGCGTTTTTTCTCTGTTGTTCGGACACGGTTCGCAGGTTGGAACCGCTCTGATGCAACATCCCCTGGTGCGAGCGGGCGGTTTCACCGGATCACGCACGGCCGGGCGAATTTTGATGGACGTGGCGGCGTCTCGCCCGGAGCCGATTCCTTTCTATGCCGAGATGAGCAGCACGAATCCGGTCTTTATCTTGCCGGGAGCGTTGCGCGAGCGCCCTGAAAACATTGCGTCCGGTCTGCACGCCTCCTTCACGCTGGGAGCAGGACAATTCTGTACCAAGCCGGGGATGGTATTTCTTGGTAAAGGCCCCGATGCCGACAAATTCGCGGGCAAGTTATCAGAGTTAGTGGCCGGCTCTGCGCATTTCCATCTTCTGACTGAAGCCATCCATTCCTCCTACGATTCGGCTATTGCGAAGCGGAAGGCTGATCCGGCGGTGACGGTCCTTGCGGAAAAGCAGAAGTCCGGCGCGGCGGGATTTTGTGTGCACTCCGCTGTATTCGAGGCCAACGCCGATGCGTTTCTAGGTTCCGACCTGGAGTCTGAGATCTTCGGGCCCACCACGCTGCTCGTGCGCCACTCCAGCCGCGAACAGATTTTGGAGATCGCGCGCTCTCTCGAAGGCCACCTGACCGCAACCATTCACGGGACAGAACAAGACTTGCGCGACTTTGCGGACCTCATCCAGATTTTAGAGACGAAAGTCGGTCGGCTGGTCTTTAACGGGTTTCCCACTGGTGTTGAAGTCACGCATGCGATGGTGCACGGCGGTCCGTATCCCTCGACCTCCGACGGGCGATCAACCTCCGTGGGCACTCAGGCGATCTTCCGTTTCACACGCCTGGTCTGCTACCAGGGATTCCCCGATAACGCTGTGCCCGATGAACTGAAAGAGGCCAATCCGCTAGGGATTTGGCGAATGATCGACGGCAATCTGCGCAAGTAAAAAAGGTATCCGCCGAAAATGGAAGTGGCATGGATTCATAAGAAAACGTTTGCTCAGATTGGCACGAGGTGCCGCAATGTCGAAAGCTCTGCTCTACGTTTCAAGAAGTCGCGTGATGAGGAATCTGCTTTGGGTTTGTTTATCAGCCTGCTTAGTCCTGCCATTGCGGGCTGCGGCCAGAAATGAAAATCCTGCGCAATTGGCGGAGAGCAAGACGGTCAAGCTGAATCCGCTCCCGCTGAATCATGTGAGGCTGACAGGAGGCCCCCTCAAAGCAGCCCAGGAGGCCGATGCAAAGTATCTGCTCGAACTCCGGCCCGACCGCATGCTTGCCTTCCTGCGCCAGCGTGCCGGGTTGAAACCGAAGGCCGACGGCTACGGCGGATGGGATGGGCCAAAGCGCAATCTGACGGGACACATCGCGGGACACTATCTATCAGCGGTGAGCTTGATGTGGGCCGCCACCGGCGATGCCCGATTCAAAGAGCGCGCCAACTACATTGTGGACCAACTGAAAGAGATTCAGGACGCGCAAGGAGATGGATATATCGGAGCGCTCGAGGATGGTCAGGGCGTCGATGGAAAACAGCGCTTCGTCGATCTGAGCAACGGGGTCATTAAATCCGGAGGCTTCGATCTGAACGGTCTGTGGTCGCCGTGGTACGTCGAGCACAAACTCTTTGCCGGACTCAGAGATGCTTACAGGTACACGGGCAACGAAGCCGCTCTGCAGGTCGAGATCAAGTTTGCGGGCTGGGTCGAAAAGATTCTGTCCAAGTTAGACGACGATCAACTGCAACGCATGCTGGGCACTGAATTTGGCGGGATGAACGAGGTTCTCGCCGAGTTGTACGCCGACACGGCAGACCCGCGCTGGCTCATCCTCGCCGACAAGTTCCACCAGAAGGCGATGATCGATCCGCTCTCCGAAGACAAAGATGTCATTTCTCACACCCACGGAAATACGCAGGTCCCGAAACTCTATGGCGTGCTGATGCGGTACGTCTACACCGGCAATGCCGCTGACGAGGAGGCTGCGAAATTTTTCTGGGATCGCGTGGTCTATCACTACAGCTTTGCCACTGGTGGCCATGGCAAGAACGAGTACTTCGGAGAACCGGACAAGCTAAATGACATGGTGGACGGCCGTACGGCCGAAACGTGCAACGTCTATAACATGTTGAAGATGACGCGCACGCTTTTCTCCATCGAGCCCGATATTCGCTATGCCGACTTTCACGAGCGCGCTCTCTTCAATCACATTCTCGCGTCGCAGGATCCGAAGGACGGAACTGTAACTTACATGCTGCCCGTCGGCCGCGGAGTGCAGCACGAATACCAGCGCATGTTTGAGGATTTCACCTGCTGCGTCGGCACAAGCATGGAAAGTCACGCACTGCACGGCGCGGGAATCTACTATTACAAAGGTTCCGAGGAGTTCTGGGTCGGCCTGTACGCACCGTCGATCGCAAAGTGGGATTCGGCTGGCGTCGAGGTGGAAACGGTGACCGACTTTCCACTCGGTTCTTCTGCTTCGGTGAAAATTCGGACCAAGGCTCCCAAACAATTTACGCTCGCACTGCGCAGGCCGTATTGGGCCGGGGACGGCTTCAGCGTGAAGGTGAATGGTCAACTGGTGAAAGATCTTCCACCGGCGGATTCCTACGTCAAAATCAACCGAGCCTGGCGGCAAGGCGACACGGTTGAACTCAATCTCCCGAAGGTGTTGCGTAGCGAACCGCTGCCCGACAATTCTGGCCGGATGGCATTTCTGTGGGGGCCGCTGGTGCTGGCGGGAGATCTTGGGCCCGACTTTCGTCAGGAGGACGAAGAGAACATGCCGGCTCCGTCGGCACCGGCGCTGGTCGTTGCGAAAAAGCCAGTCGAGCAGTTCCTCAAGCCGGAAACCGGAAAGCCCGGATGGTTTAAGACGAGCGACGTCGGCCTGAGCCAGGACATCGAGTTTGCGCCTTTCTATGAACTTCCGCGACGGAAATACGCCGTGTACTGGGATGTCTTCACCCCGGAAGCGTGGGACAAGCGTTCGGCCGAGTACAAAGCCGAGCAGGAGAAACAGCAGAAGCTTCAGGATGCGACGATCGCTCTTGCCCAACCGGGCGAGATGCAGTCGGAGCGCGACTTCAATGAACAAGGTGAAGATTCGGCTCCACTGTTGTGGCGAGGCCGACACGGGAGAGGAGGCAAGGGATGGTTCTCATTCGACATGCCGGTTGAGAATTCGCGGCCAATCGCATTGTGGGTGACCTTCGGCGGCGACAGATGGCGAAAGAGCACGCTCGACATCGTGGTCGAAGGCAAGAAGATTGCCGATCACGCAGAACCGCACCTCAGCCCCGATCAGGAAAAGCAATTCGTGGATGCCAGTTATGTCATCCCGCCGGAGCTTATGGCGGGTAAGAGCAAAGTGACGGTCCGCTTCCAGGCCACGGATGGAAATGATATCGGGGCCATCTTTGGTGTGCGAACCGTTCGAGCGGATCAAACACCTTAGCTCGTTCTCTTTACATCTTTATGGATACTCGGGAGTAGCTCACTGATGGAGCTTCAAGGCTGCTGTGCAGTCCTTCTTATGTCGGTGAGCTTCAGTACCTGTGCGATCTCTGCAGAGTCGGCGACGATTACGGCCGATCTGAAAAAACAAGGCGCGCCGGTGTCCAGCCGCCTGTATGGAATCTTCTTTGAGGAAATCAATCACGCCGGAGATGGCGGCCTGTATGCGGAACTCGTAAGGAATCGCGGTTTCGAGGATGCCAATCTTCCGCCAGCCTGCCGTCGAGAGGGAGACTTTCTTATCCCACCGCGAACGCCGCACTTCTGGAAGAAGCTGGAAGCCAGTGACTGGAAGATGGAGTGGCACGTTGACAGCGAGTGGCCCGGCTGGTCGACGGAAGTGACAGGCGGCAACGACGCGGAGTTCAAACTGGTCGAAGATCGTCCGCTGAATGCGGCGACTCCGCATTCCTTGCAAGTTACGGTTCGAACGGTGAGCCCGGCAGGCCGGGTTGCGGTCATCAACGATGGCTACTGGGGCATGGCGATCCGAAGTGGAGAGAACTATAAGCTGTCGTTCTTTCTGCGAGGGAGTGGGAATCCCGTCCCGATCGTCGCAACTCTGGAGAGCGTAAACGGCGCGGTATTGGCGAACTCCAGAGTGCAAGCGAATGGCGGTGTTGAATGGAAGAAATATGAGACCGTCCTCCACGCGGCGGCCACCGACGCAAAGGCGCGACTCGTGTTGTCTTTCTCCGCTGAGGGCCAGACGTGGCTCGACTTCGTCTCTCTGTTCCCGGAGAAAACATTTCATAACCGACCCAATGGGCTTCGGCCCGACCTAGCCCAGATGATCGCCGACCTAAAGCCCGGCTTTATTCGATTTCCTGGTGGATGTTTTGTTGAGGGCATCACCATCGAAGATCGCCCGCAGTGGAAGCGCACGCTTGGCCCGTTAGAAGGCCGCGCTGGCACCTACAGCCCATGGGGATACTGGAGCACCGACGGGCTTGGCTATCACGAGTTTCTGCAGTTTGCCGAAGACATTGGAGCGGACGCGCTCTACGTGGCGAACGCGGGAATCTCGTGCGCGTTTCGCAGCGGCACGTTCATTCCCGACGATCAACTGCAACCGTTGATCGACGATACTCTGGACGCGATCGAATATGCGATCGGTCCCGCGCACTCGAAATGGGGCGCGCGCCGCGTCGCGAACGGTCATCCCGCACCATTCCCGCTCCAATACATCGAAGTCGGAAATGAGGACCAAGGTCCGCGTTACGGCGGGCGTGTGGCGTTGTTCGAGAAGGCAATCAAGGCAAAGTATCCCCCAATCAAAGTTGTTTTGAGTTCGTGGATTTCGGGGATCGACGAGCGTGCGATCCGCGCTGCCGGACACGTGGATCTCGTGGATGAGCATGCCTACCGGCCTTTGTATTGGCCGGTCGAGCACTTCGACAGTTTTGCTTCGTATCCGCGCAAGGACTGGGATCTATACATCGGCGAGTTTGCCACCAACGGAGGAGTTGGTAAGGGCAATCTGCTGGCCGCGCTCAATGACGCGGCCTACATGATGAGCATCGAGAAGAATTCTGATCTGGTGAAGATGGGCAGCTATGCTCCTTTGCTTGAAAACGTGAATCATCCCGATTGGGAAGTGAACATGATTCACTTTGACAGCAGCCGAGTGTTTGGGCGTGCCACCTACTACGTGAACAAACTCTTCGCAGAGAATCTCCCGACATACAACCTTCATACGAAGGTCGACTTCATCCCGGCGCCAAGTCCCATTCACTTTCAACTCGGGTTTGGAACGTACGACACCGCCGCGGAATTCAAGGACGTGTATGTTGAGCGCGACGGCAAGGTGATGTATCGAGCGGACTTCAATGATGTTTCGAATTGGAAGTCTTCAACTGGACAGTGGACCGCCGATCACGGCGTCTATCGTCAGTCCAAAGAAGCAGTCAGCTGGACTTATCTCGACCAGGACGCACTCCCAGGAGCAACCAGCTCCCACACCGTGGTGCATGCTAAGGCGCGAAAGCTTCACGGCAAAGAAGGATTCGCAATCACTGTAGGCAGTGCGCAGGGGCGCCGCGTGCAGTGGAATCTCGGAGGCTGGGGGAACTACCAGCACGCGGTCGAGACGGACGACTCGATCGTCGGTACTCCGGTCGTCGCGAAGATCGAGGCAGATCGTTGGTATGACGTCATGATCGAGGTCGACGGCCGCAGGCTGCGCTGCTACCTCGATGGAACGCTGATCTCGGACGTGACCGTGCCCTCTCCCGAGACGGTACTCGCCATCGGAGGAAGAGATGAGAAATCGAGTGATGTCATCCTCAAGATTCTCAACACGACCGGTGGAGTTGTTGAGACCAGTGTCCGGCTCGATGGCACAACCCATCTAGCGCCAGAGGGTGAGTTCACAGTTCTGACCTCCAAGAGCGCCGACGACGAGAACTCATTCGAGGAGCCTACCAAAATCGCTCCGGTCTCACGCACGGTGAAGATCGGCGAGCCTTCAATGCTTTCGCTCGCGCCCTATTCCTTCAATGTTCTGCGACTTCACACCAAGGACAATACGCAATGATGAGCCAAGCACGTCCGCTGTTGCGTCTGCTCGCATTGAAGTGCTGTGCCGGAATTTTCCTTACCGCGAGCATTGGTGCGCTCGCACAGGAACCGAAAGGGCCCCCTCCGCAGCCGGGGCCGATGCTCGCCGATGGCCTCGAGAACTTTGAAACACCAGACTTTCAGTTGTCGCTGGTACGTTCTTCGCAGACGGTAGCGGCCCTTCATCCCAAGACCGACGCGCAATTTGATTTCACGCCGGGGGATCGCCTTGGGGAACGTTCGCACGACGGCTACTACCATCTGGGCGACATCGACGTTCGCCTTAGAGTCGAGAAAGGCCAGTGGAAAGACTACTCAACAGCTCTTCGCCGGACTCCCGTAAGGAATATGCCACACGAGGGCGGCGTCCTTGGGGCGGCGGATCTGACCAGCGCATTTTCGGACCCCATTCCGCTCCAGGTAATTCGCGCCTGGGGCGTCATCGACGGCAAGCTCACTCTGCGTTTCACCCTTGCGAATCACACGAGCGCTCCGATCGAGATCGGTGGCCTTGGCGTCCCCATGGTCTTCAACAACGACATGAACGAGCGCACTCTGGAGCAAGCACATGCCATCTGCTCGTTCTCCGATCCCTACATCGGGCAGCAGGGAGGCTATCTTCAAATCACCAGGTTGAACGGCCACGGGCCTGCTTTGCTGGTAATCCCAGAAGGCAAGACCTCGTTTGAAGCCTACAAGCCGATTCTGAGTCCGCGCTGGAGTGAACATCAGAAGCCAAAGCCAGAAATCTACATGGACTTAACCCCTCGCGGAATAACATTCGAGGGCTTCTACGACTGGATGGTTGTCAGTCAAGCCTTCGCTGAGAAGGAATGGAAAAAAGCGCGACCATGGAATCCGCCCACATCGAAAACCCTCGCGCCCAACGAAAGCTGGACCATAGGCTTCCAGTTCGTGGTTGTCAGTTCCATCCAGAACATTGAATCTGCTCTTGTGGAGAACCATCGCCCCGTCGCAGTCGGTATCCCGGGCTACGTGCTTCCGAAAGATATTCATGCTCAACTCTTCTTGCGCTACTTGGAACCAGTGAAATCGATCGAAGCGGAGCCAGTCGGCGCGATCGACATTCAGAAAAAAGGCGAAGCGGAGAACCGCGCATTCACCCAATACGTGCTGACTGGCAAGCAATGGGGACGAGCGCGAGTGACCGTAACCTATGCAGACGGACTCACACAGTCGATCCATTATTTCGTCATGAAGGCGCAGGCCGAGGCCGTCGCCGATATGGGTCGTTTTCTCACGCATGAACAATGGTTCGACGATCCCAAGGATCCATTTCACCGCGCACCCTCAGTGATGACCTATGACCGGGAAGAGAACCACATCGTGACCCAGGACAGTCGTGTCTGGATCGCCGGTTTAAGCGATGAGGGTGGAGCAGGATCATGGCTCGCCTTCGCCATGAAGGAATTTGTGCAGCCACAACCGGATGAAGTCGCCAAACTGGAGCAGTTTGTGGATGACGTGGTTTGGGGCGGCATACAGTTCAAAGATGGACCGAAGAAGTATGGGGTGAGGAAAAGTCTCTTCTACTATCAGCCTGATGAATTCCCGGCGAACTACTATCGCTCTGATCTCGATTGGAAGAGTTGGACGAGTTGGAACAAGCAAGCTTCAGAGGCCATTGATAGATCGTTCAATTATCCGCACGTGGCGGCCGCGTATTGGGTCCTTTACCGCCTCGCACGCAATCATCCGAACTTAGTAAAGCATCATCCGTGGGATTGGTATCTCGATCAGGCGTATCAAACATCAATGGCAATGCCGCATTTCGCAGAAGGTCTGGCGCAATTCGGTCAAATGGAAGGCGACATCTTCGTGGCAATCCTGACTGACCTCAAGGGGGAAGGAAAAAACGAACAAGCCTCCCAACTTGAAGCTGCGATGAAAGCGCGAGCCGACCATTGGAAGACAGAGGCTTATCCTTTCGGAAGCGAGATGCCTTGGGACTCGACCGGGCAGGAAGAGGTCTACGCCTGGAGCAAATACTTCGGATATAACGACAAGGCAGAAGTCACGGTGAATGCAATCATCGGATACATGCCGACGGTCCCGCATTGGGGATACAACGGGAGCGCGCGCCGTTACTGGGATTTCATCTACGCTGCAAAATATAGCCGCATCGAGCGCCAGCTTCATCATTATGGATCGGGCATCAATGCGATTCCTATGCTCGCTGAATATCGCGAGCATCCTGAAGATTTTCACCTGCTCCGCGCAGGTTACGGCGGCGTGATGGGCACCCTTACGGATATCGACGAGCAGGGCTTTGACGCGCCCGCCTTCCATTCCTTTCCCGATATGCTGCGCTTCGATCCTTTATCTGGGGACAACGGGCCGAACTTTTTTGGGCACGCGTGGAATACCGCGACTTACGTTGCGAACCATCCAGATTTCGGATGGATCTGTTTCGGTGGGAACATCTCGGTTTCTGGCGATGAGGTTACGGTGGAACCCAAAGACGCTTCGCGCACCAGGTTCTATCTCGCCCCTGCCGCCCTCTGGCTCACGTTGGACTCCGGTCAATTCGAGCGCCTGGTTTGGAATGAAAAGAGCGGAAAACTGCGAATCGCACTTGCGCCAAAGGACGGGTTTACGCCTCAGGCGCGCATGCGGATCGAGCAACCGGCGCATCTTGCCGGAGTGGGTTCTTTTCACGTGAGTGGTTCGCCGGCATTGGATCGTGGAGCTTACGTCATTCCACTCTCGTCCTCCCAGACTTGGGTGGAACTGGCCAGATAAGCGCGTAAGGCACGATTGTGGCCGCGGGGCAGATCAACGCGTTAGAGTAAATGTGCCCTGCAGTTGAATCTTGTCGGAGGAACCTCCGATCAGGATATTGAACAACCCCGGTTCTGCATTCCAGTCTTTCTTCCCGACGTCGTAGAAGGAAAACGCCAGCCGATCGAGATGGATCCTCACTCGCGTACTCCTCTCCCGGCTTCAGGCTTACTTTCGCAAAACCTTTGAGCTCTTTGACGGGGCGGGGAATACTCGCTTGCGGATCGCCGACGTACACTTCCGCCACTTCCGCTCCTTCCCCGCGGCCAGTCTTCTTCACCTCGAAAGAGACCGTCACCGGTTGATCGAGGCTTCCGGAAGCAGGAGTCACCGACACATTGCTATAGGTCAAGGTTGTGTAGGATAGCCCAAATCCAAAGGGAAAGAGTGGCTTAGTTTCTGACCGATCGTAGTGGCGGTATCCGACGAATTCGCCCTCGGAATATTGAACTCGCGACTCACCCTTCGCGGGATAGTAACTGTGGAAGACTGGGTTATCCTCCCACCGGTGCTCAAACACATCAGCAAGCATAGCAACGTGCTGTTGCGGTTTCTGTTGGTGGAAGCCGCGCAGGTCACCGTGCGTCTGGTGTGAAAAAATGGTTGGCCGCAAGTGGAGAGCTTGCAGCCAACCTCTTCTATGCTTTCATTCAGTGGTGGTTTGCGGAGCTAAATACAGATTCCCCCAGTCGCGTTCCGCGAAGACGTACCATCCCACACTTCGACCATCCCACGCGGTGTAGCTGTCTGTATGCGGAGCAGGTTCGGTACGCAAATAGCTGAGACCACCATTGTCATCGTCTCCGACCGCCACGTTGAAGCCGATGATGTCGCCTGGTTGCGGACGCCGGAAGCCGGAGCCCGGAAACAAGCTGCTAAACCAGCTTGTATCGATTGTGTTGATTGAATCAAGCGGTACCCGAAACTCCACCACAAAACCGTGCGGGCGCAGTCCCGCTCTCGATTGCCAGACAATACTTGGATTGTTCGACGGGTCGGTCAAACTCTGGTTGCACACTGAAGTCGTGAGCTTAAAGCCCTCGTTGTTCACGACTGGATTTGGACAGTTCGGGTTGCTGGGTCCACACAGGAGTGCCATGTGGATGTCGCCAGGCTGGCGGTCGCCATCGATCATGATCTCAGCGTCATCATCGAGGTAAGGGACGGGACCGTCACATATTACGATGTCGTCGGTTACATCAACAGCCACGTAAAGGTTGTTATCGTCATATAGAGTGTAGATCGTGAAACTGGAGTCCGCCGGGCTGTCAGGGGGGAACAAATATCGGAGGCCGATATTCGGGACAACTCCCGGCGCAGTCGCAGGGGTACTCCCATCAACATAAACCGGTACAGCTCTCTGCCATTCTCCTGGACTAAAGACGCCATCGATGACCGGAGGCGTGTTGGTGTATCTTGCAACCATAAATTGCTTGCCCGGTATTGTGGTCTTACCTTTTTCTTGGGCAAGAGCACCGGTGGATACCACTAACGTCCCTACCACCATTAGAGATGCAATTCGACACAGCCATTTCGGTGATGTCATGAGCTCTCCTTACCTGCACGGAAGCCCTTAGGCTCCGGCGGAGCGGGATTGTACAACGATTTGGGCTTTTCGACGACTCTCTTGTGAAGTAGGCAGGACGCGGGGATCTAAGCGTAGGTCCGCGATACATAATTTGTTGGCTGTTGAAAACTGCGTTTGCGCTCATTGAAGGGTTTTGAGCGGAATGGGATGGTACAAGAGCTATCCCACTTCCGCGCCAGTTGGGAAAAGCCGCAAGCCGTCGTCAGCAGGTTCATTTGTCTTGACATGGGTTCTTTCAGGGCGCATTGTTGCAGCCGCGTTATGCGGAGCACCACCTAGCCAATCTCTCCTCTGTCCCAGGGCCTGGCTTTCGGAGCCGTCGCGCGAATACAAGTTCAGTAATCAGCGTCGCCATCGGCGCATAGCTTGACAGTCCTGTCAGTCCCACGCTGCGCCCTCGACCTCACCAGGCCAAATTGCGCAGCCACGGAACAGGGGAGTATCGAGTGGTGAACAAGCATTTTCGAAAAGGCTGGGAGGAAGTGCTTATGGGAAAAAGTTTGCTGCTGATTTGCGTCGTTGGATTATCTTGCGTCTCGTGGGCCCGAACCAATCGGGCATCCTGGGCTAATTTAACCGGCCCCCAGGCGGGGCAGAAGATTGAAATCGTCGACATGAAGTCGAAGAAACATTTCGGAACGTTCGTGAATGTCACCGACACTGCGATCTCGTACGAGGACGGCGCAGGCGATCCGACCATTCAGAAGGAAGACGTTCGCAGTGTGAAACTGATGAAGAATAAACACCGGTTGCGCAACACCCTCATCGGCGGCGCGGTGGGCGCCGCCGCGGGAGCGGGGATCGGTGCAGCGACAAACCACCCATGCTCATTGCAAGGCTTGTGTGTTCAGCCTATTGGTAAAGGCGGAGCGGCCGGGATCGGCGCGGTTGTCGGTTTCCTGGGGGGCGCAGTCGTCGGAGTTTTGTTGCCCAGTCACGAAATGATTTACAGCGTGAACTCGCAATAGCATGCTTCGGATCGCTAACTCGTCACGAAGCTGATTACGGCTCGCAATCATGGCGATGGCCAGAATAGCGAGCTACTCTCCCGGAGTAACTATTTATAACAACGATTACACTCACCGACCCGTGGTAAGAGGTCCTCAACTGGCAGTGATTCTCAAAATGATCCAGAGAGCGTAAGGGACACGCTTCCAAGTGATTGAAAGTCCGCTCGTCTTCTCTGCCCGTTCTGTCACACCGGCGTCACAACTCGGAAGTTCGAGGAAGTAAGTAGCAGAAAACAAACTATATTAAGGCAGCCGGACCTGTAAGCCGAATTTTGTCCGCAACATTGCTGCCGCGGGACGACCATTCCTCTGGGCCGTGCATTGCTGCCCGGCTCTAGCGACCTACCCGAAGGTTTGAC
>Ga0210396_10002576_pt1 | contig 18442 bp, 15 predicted proteins | sample IncBWH17OmetaG_FD_155466 | JGI IMG/M metagenome (GOLD analysis project Ga0210396, IMG submission 155466) | Forest soil microbial communities from Barre Woods Harvard Forest LTER site, Petersham, Massachusetts, United States - Inc-BW-H-17-O ... | reverse complement strand
TTCTTGGTCCGCAGAACCGGGGATTCCGATCTGGGACGTCCGCGTCACTTATTCCACCGGAGTCGAGGCTGAATTCTATCGCGGCGTGGATCTGTACGCGCACGACCTCTTGGTGGTGAGCTTGCTTGAGGACGGTACGGTAAGTAACTTGGACGTAATATAAACCAGCTGAATCGCCGGCTTTGGCAAACCTGCGGGGGAAGTTCCCCCCGCAGGTTTGCAATTTGCTCTCCCAAAGAACGACGTTCCTTTTGCGGGCCGCTACCAAATCCGGCCGAAATTTCAGTGAAGCGTGAAGCCTGGGATGGTGGGTCTTTCGTTCCATTTACGATCACCAGTGGAAGCTCTACGGATAAGCCCATGCAAATAAATCCAGGTTCTGACGGTTCTGACCGGCCTTGACCGGATCGCTGTTAGTGTGCCTACATTAGCGGTGGTTTTTTTGGGCATCAGCTTCGATAGGTCTTTTTATTGCCAAGAGTGAAAAAGCAGGGCGCAGACTTTCAGAAAACAATCGACGCCCTCCTGGCCGAGAGTGCCGAACGCCAACGGGCAGAAGAGGCGCTTCGCATCAGCGAACAGCGGTTACAGGATATTTTGGATAACACGACTGCCGTCGTTTTTGTTAAGGATCTCGAACTTCGCTACATTTTAGTAAATCGCGAATATGAACGCCGCCATCAGGTGTTGCGCGAGCAGATCCGCGGGAAAACCGACTTTGACATTCATCCTCAGGAGGTGGCCGAAACCGTGCGGGCGAATGATCGGGACGTCATTGAAGCGGGGACGCCCATCCAATTTGAGGAATCCGTACCGATGGCGGAGGGCGAGCGACAGTACGTGGTGGTTAAATTCCTGCTGCGGGACCGGACAGCGAGGCCGTATGCGGTATGTGGCATTGCAACGGACATCACGGAATTGAAACGGGCGGAAGAATTGCAAGCCAGGCGGGCGCGGCAATCGGCGCTTCGTGCAGATATTCATGGAGCATTCTCCAGCGGAACCCAAAGCCTGCGAGCCGTGCTACAGCGCAGTGCCGAGGCCATCGTGTGTCACCTCGACGGCGCTTTCGCGCGCATTTGGACGCTCAATGATCGACAAAACGTGCTGGAGTTGCAGGCCAGCGCAGGTCTTTCCACCGGCCTGGAAGGGGAGCATGCCCGCGTGCCCGTTGGTAAACTCTTGGTTGGCCGGATCGCTCAGGAGGGCAAGCCCCACCTGACAAATGAAATACCGGCCGACGATAGGGTAAATCATCCCGAGGAGGAGAAACTTCAAGGACTGGTATCCTTTGCGGGCTATCCTCTTCTCGTCGAAGGCCGTTTGGTTGGTGTCTTAGAGATGCAGGCTCGCAAATTTCTGGGTCACGACACTCTCGAGGCCCTCGAGGTGGTGGCTGACGGCGTCGCACAAGGCATCGAGCGCAAGCAGGCGGAGGAGAAACTCGCCAGACTGAACCGGACGCTCCAGACGCTCTACCAATGTAACCAGGCCCTCGTCCGCGCGACCGAGGAGTGCGAGCTGTTGCGGTCGGTCTGCCGGATCCTCGTCGAGGTCGGCGGTCTTCGGATGGCATGGGTCGGCTACCGCGAATTCAACGAAGAAAAGACGGTCCGGCCGATCGCCCAGGCCGGATACGAGGCCGGGTACCTGGATCGAATCAACATTACCTGGGCGGATACCGAGCGGGGGCGAGGGCCCACGGGCACTGCCATCCGGACGGCCACCACCTGCTGGACCAGAGATAATCTAACCGACCCGAACCTGGCTCCGTGGCGAGCCGATGACCTCAGTCACGGCTACGCCTCCTCAATTTCCCTTCCGCTGATCTCAAACGGCCAAGCGTTCGGCGCGCTCGCCCTCCACGCCGAGGAGACCGATGCCTTCACTGAGAGCGCGATTGAGCAATATACGGATTTAGCGAGCAACTTGGCCTATGGAGTGATGGCGCTCCGCACCCGCGAAGAGCGCAAGCGGGCAGAGAGCGAAATCCGTCAACTCAACGCGTCGCTGGAGAAGCGAGTGGCCGAGCGCACGATCGAACTCGTGCGGTCGAACGACCAACTGAAACAAGCCGAAGAACAATTGCGCAAACACGGTGAGCAGGTCCAAATACACCGCGATGTGCTGCTTGAACTGGCGCGCTCCGAAAAATCAGATCTCGAACAAGCTCTCCGGAAAATCTGCTCTCTCGCAGCCGCAACGCTTGAGGTGGCGCGCGTTAGTTATTGGTCACTGCAGGAGAACAATTCTGCCATCGGTTGCGAAGTCCTCTATCTGCGTGACACGGAAAGCTGTGCTGAGCAGTTCAAGGGCACGCGGCTGGGCTTCGCCGATTGTCCGGCCTATTTTGAGGCATTGGCCAATAGACGGCCCATCGTGGCCGACCGCGTATTGACGCATCCGGCCACGAGCGGCTTGGCGGAAAATTACCTCAAGCCGTTTGGCATTTCTTCGATGCTCGACGCACCCGTTTGGGTATGCGGCGAGGTTGTCGGCGTTCTCTGTCACGAACATACTGGACCTGCTCGCGATTGGTCAGCGGAGGAAATCGACTTTGTTTCGGCGCTCGCGTCGATGGTTTCACTAGCACTGGAAGAATCAAGTCGCGGGCGCTCGGAACATCTGTTGCGCGAGTCCGAAGAAAAGTTCCGCGCCCTGTTTGAAGGCACCAGCCAGGCGGTTGTCTTGCACAACGAAAATGGTATTTTTGACGCGAATCCCAGTTGGCTACAACTTCTGGGCTATTCCAGATTGGAAGAGGTGATCGGCAAACACCCTGCCGAAATCTCCGCGCCGATCCAGCCTGGCGGCGAACGCGCCGAGACGCTGGAAAAAAGGTACATTGCCAACGCACTGGCAAACGGCAGTGCGCGTTTCGAATGGATCGTGTTGCGCCGTGACGGGACCGAAATTCCGATCGAAGTATTTCTTACGCCCATCCAACTCGGCGGCCGACAACTTTTTCAAGCCGTCTGCAACGACATCACCGTGCGCAAGCGCTCCGAAGAGGAATTGCGCCAGAGCGAGGCGCGGCTGCGAGAAAGTGAGGCCCGCTTTAGCGCAGCATTTCGCGCCAGCCCGGTACTGGTCACGATTTCGCGGCTGAGTGACGCCAGATTTATCGAGGCTAACGATGCGTTTGTGCGGTGGATCGGGCTGAGCCGTGACAGAATTGTCGGTCACGACTCGCTCGAACTAGGCATCTGGCTGGATCTAAATGATCGCCTGAAGTTTCTGGCGGATCTTCAGCGCAATGGCTCGCAGCGGGAGGTGGAGTGCCAATTGCGCAGCCAGCGCGGCTCCATCCACACCATGCTGCTCTCGGCCGACATTATCGAAATCGACCGCGAGCCGCACATCCTCGCCTCCGGCCTCGACATTACTCAGCGCAAGCAGGCCGAGGCCGAACTGCTCCGAACACTGGCGAGAGAGAAGGAACTGGGACAGTTGCGAAGCAAATTTGTCTCAATGATCTCGCACGAGTTCCGCACGCCGCTGGCCATCATCCAGTCTTCCGCGGAAATTTTGAATGATTATCTGGGCCAGTTGGAGCAGGCTGAACGGAAAGATCATCTGCAATCTATCCGCAAAAACACGCGCCGGATGGCCGCGCTGATGGAGGAAACGCTGCTCATTGGAAGCTTTGATGCCGGCAAGATGGAATTTAAGCCCACGCTGCTGGAGCTGCGGACATTTTTGCGCAGGGTCGTGGACGAAGTTCTTTCGGCAACTAACCGGCGATGTCCGATCGAATTCTCAGCCGCCGAAACCTTGACCGTGGTGCAGGCCGACGGGCGCTTGCTGCGGCACGTATTCACGAATTTGCTGCACAACGCGGTAAAATACTCTGACCCCGGACGGGCGGTGCAATTCGAAATCGTCGGCGCCGGTGCAGACGTTGTCTGCACCATCCGTGACCAGGGCATCGGGATTCCAGAATCCGACCAAGAGTGGCTCTTTAACGCCTTCCATCGCGGGCAAAATGTCGGTGATCGTCCAGGCACGGGTCTCGGTCTGGTCATCGTCAAGCGCTGTCTCGATCTGCACAACGGAAAAATCAACGTGGAAAGCAAACTGGGCGAAGGAACTGTAGTGACTGTGAGGTTGCCGATATGAAAAAGATTTTAGTCATCGAGGACGAACCGGAAATGCGCCGCAACCTGACGACTATCCTCCGGCTGGAGAGGTTTCACCCGTTGCCTGCCGAAAACGGCCGCGTCGGTCTCAAGCTGGCGAAGAAGGAAAGGCCCGATCTCATTCTTTGTGATGTCATGATGCCAGAACTGGATGGGTATGGCGTCATCGCTGCCCTCCGTGCCGACGCAGCGACCGTCACCATCCCATTTATCTTCCTTACCGCCAAGGGTGAGAAACCCGACATACGCGCAGGAATGAATCTCGGTGCGGATGATTATTTGACCAAGCCGGTCGCCAAAGCCGACCTCCTTGCCGCCATCCAATCGCGTCTCGAACGCGCGGTCCAGCAGGCCGTCCCAGAGTTCAAACCTGATTTCCATTCCGCCGGACCGCTGGAGGAAGTACTTGGCCTAACTCCGCGTGTCGCCGAAACATTGCTGTGGCTTGCCCAAGGTAAAACCAACGGCGAGATCGCCACCATTCTCGGGAACAGCGAATCAACGGTGAAAAAGCACGTCCTGGAAATTTTCCAAAAACTCGGCGTGGAGACTCGAACTGCGGCCAGTCTGTGCGCTCTGGAGGTGCTCAGTTCGCCGGCGGCTCACGGACGGCCTCTCACCGAAAAGCTTCGGGACTGACGTCGAATGGCGCTTCTAAATTAAGGGCGGTTTGGGTTATTTCTCGGCCCCGAAGGTTCCGTCTGGAGTCTGGACTTTCCGAGAACTATTCAAGGCCCGGGGTAAGGCGAGACGCCTTACTTACTTCTCCGGACGAACCGGCCGTTTGATTACCCCTTCTATCCCAGTAGGTCCCGCCTATCTGATGTAAGTAAGGCGTCCCGCCTTACCTTCCCGGGTTGAAACCTTGGGCTGAGTTCTCCAACCCCTTCGGCTTCGGGGCAGTTGATCGTCCCAAAGAACCCTTAACTTAGAAGCGCCATTCGGGACTGACGTCGAGGCTTCGGCGTATTACGACGACAAGCGAACGCCACGCCTTCCATGTCAGTTGTCAGTTGTCAGTAGGCGGTTGTCAGTTGCCGATGGTCAGTGGTCAGTGGGCGGTTGTCAGTTGCCGGTGATTCGTGCTTGATGTAGAGGATTCCTCGTCGTGGGTTTTCAAAACTTCGTTCGCTTCCTCGTCCTCAATGTACTTATGCCTGACCAGATCCGGAGGGCCTTCGAAGTACGCAAATAGACCCGAACGGTCCTCTCGCGTTTTTTTTTATCCACTTTCCATGGATCTCTTTCTTTGGAGCAGCGTCGCCACGAAGAGAACGGCGATGGCAAAAAATGCGGAGCCTAATAGGATGCTGATCAGACCCCCGATGACCGGATAGAACGCGTTGAAGAACAAGCCATTTTCGGCCTCCTCTGAATGCCTGTTGATAAAAGGCAGGAACCCCAGAGAGACAAAACCTACTCCTAAGGATAAAAGTGCAGCGCTAGTTAATAGTTTGTCGAAATGTCTTGGGGTTTTCATCGGATTGTTTGTCTAGTGGCCGTGGTCATCGTGGGTGGAGTAAATTTGGCGTTTCTGCCCCTGCAAATAGCAGCGCATTCGGCGATCGTAAATGGGACGAAAGATGTATCCGTCGGACCATGGAGGGAATCGTTTGGGTCTTTCGTTCCATTTACAAACGTCAGCGGATGCTCTACCGATAGAGCCACTCGCCACAAGATGAACGTGATGCTCGAGACCGCCAGAACCGGAGCAAGAGCATCCAAACGTCCCTTCGCCATGAAACTCTGGTTGAACGAATTTCTCCAAAACGCTGCCTTCCCTGCCATGGTGTTGGCTTTTGCTAGCTCGCTCATTAACAATCAGATCCGCGACGCCCGGGCAGCCCCCTCCACGGAAGATCGGAAAGCTGTCAGGACCCAGGTTAGCTACCGGGAAGGATGGTACCAGCCGCCGAAAAGTCCTCTCTTAAAACAGTATTAAGGAATGGAACAAAGGCGAGTTGAGAACATTGCCGCGTAGAGCGGTACATCATTTCCAACAACGTACGGCTCTCCTGCTGGACGAGCGCGAAGCCCAGGGTCTTCAGCTCCATCATGGCCAGGCTCAGGCTTCGCGAGGAAGAGCTTCTTCCGGCGAGTTTGGTCGGCGGACTGACACTGTCGTCGTCAGAACCAGAGAGACCACCAAGAGCGCGCTGCTGATCCAGAAAGGTACTCTGCCAAACTCCGGGGTGCGCCTCGAGTTGAACGCCAGAAGCCAGCCTCCCAGCGGCGGTCCAACAAAACGCCCAAGACTCGCCGAGGCCTGCATGAGGCCCAGAACCCGTCCCTGCCAATGCTTGTTCACCGAACGCGAAACTAATCCGTTGATGCTCGGATTGATGAAAGCATTTCCTAGTCCGATACCAGCACCGACCATAAACAGCGTTGTTGCCCTTTGGGCCAGCGGCAACACAAACACGCTGCATGCCAGCAGTGCCAAGCCGAGGATGGCGATTCTTTTTTCCGTAAAATTCTTCACCAAAGGTCCGATCAATGCGCCTTGGACGACTACCCCAATCACCCCGATGGTCGCGAATATATAACCATTTGCACTGGCGTTGTAACTGAAACGATCTTCCGTAAAGATCGCAAAAAAGGCCGTGACAATCGAAAATCCGGCCATCATGAAAAAATAGGCCGCCATGAGAGGCACAATCACCGAACCCAATCCTTGTCTGAACAAGGTGACGAAAGTATCTCGGTCTGGTCGGGAGTTGTCTTCCAGCGGCAGGCTCTCGGGCAGAACAAAGTAAATTAGCACCGCGTTGGCTGCCGCGAGTGCGCCCGCAAAATAAAAAGGCGCTGAAAGTGAGATCTGACTAAGTACTCCCCCAATCAGGGGTCCGAAGATAAACCCAACCCCAAACGCCGCACCGAGCAGTCCCATCGCGCGCGAGCGCTCTTGCGGTGGCGTAACGTCGGCGACGTAAGCCTGGGTAGTGGAGACGTTCGCTCCGAAGATGCCGTCAAGAGTCCGAGCAATGAAAAGCCAAAGAAGCGAATTCGCCGCTCCCATAATGAAGAAAGCGGTTGCCTGGCCGATCGTGCTGAACAGCAGGATTGATCGCCGCCCCAGACGATCGGAAAGCGCTCCCACGATCGGCGAGAAAATAAAGCCCATGCCCGAGTAAACCGCGAGCAGCATCCCGATGGTGAACGGTGAGGCACCAAATCGCTCGGTGTACAACGGGAGCACGGGAACGACGATGCCAAAGCCCACCATATCGACGAACACCGTTAAAAGTAATATGGGAAGCGGCGAGAGAAGTCGATGGCCGGGTGCTGGTAAATGATTGGACTTCATTTAAAGCGGAGCCAGGATTGAAAGATGCTGCGGCCTTTGGAGCAATCAATTTCTGTGTGCTTCTTCTGCTATTTTGCAGGAGGCACCATCAGAGGTTATCGGCAAAAGCACACGGTAATTTGATACTGACGTCGAAAGGAGCTCAAGGAGTTACGGAACCAGCGTTTTGATTCGGAACTCCCCGGTTCCAGCGGTCCAAGGCCGCTTTTAGTTCGGGCAGTCGCACCGGCTTGCTGAGATAGTCGTTCATCCCCATCAGCAGACATTTCTCGGCGCTGGCCTGCCTGGCGTCGGCAGTCATGGCAATGATGTGGACGGGCCTTTTCCAACCGCAGCCTTCATGCGGGTTTCGCTCGCGTTGGCGGATCGCTTGCGTCGCTTCATATCCATCCATCTCCGGCATCTGACAGTCCATAAAGATGATGGCGTAGGGAATTCGCTGGAGAGCCTCCAGAACTTCCAAACCGTTCGCGACCGCATCGGCGGTGTACCCGAGTTTTCGTAGTTGGCCCAACCCAACTCTTTGATTCATGATGTTATCCTCGGCCAGAAGAATGCGCACCTTCACCGATGCCGCAGAAGTCTCCAAAGAAATCGAGCCGGGGTGTCGAACCGCAGATTCAGTAAATGCTTTTTCGGCCGCGATCGTTCCCAGGCCATCGATCAGACAATCAAAAAGGCGCGATTGTTTCACCGGCTTGACGAGGCAGGCTTCAAGACCGAGCTGTGGCAATTCTCCTGCGCTGATTGCTTTGCCAAAAGGAGCCAGGATGACCAACCGAGTGGCCGCAATCGCGAGGTCGGCCTTGATGACCCGGGCGAGAGTCAATCCTGTCATGTCAGGCATCTCTAGATCCAACAGCGCCAGATCGACTGGACTGCCCGCCATTGCCGCCGCTCGCAAGATGTTCAATGCTTCCGCGCCGGTGGCCGCACTGCTGGGCTGCATCTTCCATCCGACAATTTGGCGGCAGAGAATTTCTCGACTGCTGGGGCTGCTTTGGACCACCAGCACCTGCAAATTGAACACGTCGCGATCATAGGATTCTGCACGCTTTACGGTAGCCCCCTGTTTTTCAAAAAGGGCCGTAAACCAAAAAATTGAACCATTTTCCGGAGCGCTTTGTGCTCCGATTTGACCTTCCATCAGTTCCACCAATTGCTTGGAGATAGCGAGTCCCAAGCCGGTGCCGCCGTATTTTCGCGTTGATGAGCCATCGCCCTGCGTAAAAGGTTGAAACAACTGCGTGGTCACTTCCCCCAGAATACCGATGCCGCTATCGTGAACGTCGAACCGCACCTTGACATGGGTCGCGGTTTCACTCTCTTTGCTGACCCGGAGAACCACCTCACCTCGTTCGGTGAACTTGATGGCATTGCTAATGAGATTCGTGAGGACTTGCCGCAACCGGCCGGGGTCGCCACGCAGTCGTGTGTCCACCCACGATGGTATCTCGCAGGCTAACTCGATCCCTTTGCGGGATGCGCTTTCGGCCAGTATCTCAAAAGCGCCTTCTACCGTTTCAATGAGATCGAAGTCGAGGGCCTCAAACGTGAGTTTTCCTGCTTCGATTTTGGAAAAATCGAGAATGTCATTGATAATCGCCAAGAGACTCTCCCCGCTGGTACTGATGGCGTCGACGATTGCGCGCTGCTCCGGGTCCAATCTGGTATCCAGTAACAAGCCAGACATCCCAAGAACGCAGTTCATTGGGGTTCGAATCTCATGACTCATGTTGGCCAGGAACTGGCACTTCGCGCGGTTGGCATCCTCCGCCATGTCTTTGGATTCGCGCAGCTCACTTTCAACCCGTTTCCTCTCGATCGCTGCCTCGAGGGTGGAGGCCACTGATTCCAGGAACTTCACCTCAGGTTGGGAGAAAGGACGGCTCCGCCTGGAGTGAGCGGCCAGCACCCCATAGGGGCTCGATGTTCCTTCGATTGGCACGCAGACGCCGCTCTTGACACCATGATCACCAAACAGCGCCGCCAATGGAAAACGCTCTTCCCTTGTCAAATGATCAGTGACGACGGCCAGATGGGTATCGAGCGCCCACCCAGCTTGAGATTGATTACCCGCGGGGACAAGAACGGACCCGACACAACCTTCATTCCACCCCCTCCCTGCGATTAACCGCAGTGTCTCACCGCCGGGTTGCAATTCCAAAATCGCGCAAAGTTCGACCTCCAGCGTCGCGGCGACCAGTTGGACAGCTACCTTAAACAGCTCGACAACCTCCGCGCCGGCAAGTCCCCGTTGTCCCAGTTGGCCGACAGCTTCTTGTTGCCGGGCATAACTCGCCAGGGCCTCCCTCGCCAATCTTCGCTCGGTGATGTCCCGCGACACTCCGAAGGTGCCGATCACGTTGCCGGACGGATCACGTAGCGGCATTTTACTGGTTGAATACCAGGCCATGCGCCCTTCATGCCACGTCTCCTTCTCCTCGATGTCGACAATTGGTTCGCCCGTGGCGATAATTCTCTGCTCATCGGCAAGTGCCTGGAACGCATGTTCATCCGTAAAGAGATCCTTATCCGTCTTCCCAATCATCTCCGACTGCTCATCGAACCCGGCTCGACGAAGAAACGAGTAGTTCACCAACGTAAATCGGCTCTCCCGATCCTTGAAGTAAACTCTGTCCGGGATGTTATCCATGATCGTCGATAGGATAAACCGTTCCCTGACCAGAGCGTCCTCGGTACAACGTTGCTCCGTGACCTCCTGGCAGACACCGATGGTGGGCCCATGGTTTCCATCCGTATCGGAGGGAACTTTGAAGCTCATCTCGAGAAATCGTACCGCAGAGTCGGAGGGACGGACGATCCGGAACTCGACAACAAATTCGGAGCGTTCGCCCAAGGCGGTCGTGATTTCTCGTACCACTTTCGGGCGATCTTCGGAATGCACCAGGGCCAGGAAATCGACGTACTTGCCGGAAAAGCTTCCTGAAGTAATACCGAACAGCTCATGCATCCGGGCATCCCAGAGCATAGTTCCGGCAGCTAAATCGCAATCAAACGCCCCCATGCGCGCTGATTTCAGGGCGAAGTTTAGTCTTTCAAGCGACCCATCGCTGACCGGGAGGCCGCTCGCTGTATGTTCAATATTTACAATATTTACCGATTATACCACCAATTCCCATATGGAGCCTCCTTAAAATCCGATCTCCCTGCCTGCGTTCGCGGTCCCGTAGAAATATGCGAGTGAGAGGACCGTGGTTTTCTGAGGGCGAAATCGAATCGCCCACGGGAAAACGCTTAGAGGTATCCGACGCGCCTGAGGAAGCACGCGGCTGACGCCAACCCTCTTTTCATCGGGCTTGGTCCATCTTTGAGCCAGCGATTAAGGGTGTGATGATTCACGCCAATTCGGGAGGCCACTGCACGCTCGCTCTGATTAGACTCGATTAGGTATCGTTTAAGGGCGTTCATCAGCTCATCAGGACTCGTCATTTCATTTGTTCCGTTGTCCGCGCCGCACCTCTAGCACAACCCGATCAGCCAGTTCCCATACTCTTTTTCGCATTTTTGCGTCTCATTCGGGTATGGCAGACCTGGATGCGATTCATTTTCATCACTGTTCTGTTCGGCTTTGGGCGCGCGCAAGAAGCGCTCGTGCCAAGCGCGCAGCTGCGCCAAAGTGGCCGGTCAACAAATCTTGACGGAATTGTCGTTCTCCTCACAGCGCAAAACGAACCCGTGCATCCACTCCTAATCGGCCGCGTCTCCTGACGTGGGAAAAGGAAGCTAATCAGACCGGTCCTTCTATCTGGTTAGCGCCGTGTATCCGGCAAACCGGGCCGCGAAGCCCGGGGTTTACCCCGTAGGCCGCTTCTAAGATCAGGGCTGATTCGGATTGTCTTTGCCCCGCAAGGGCTGGAGGACTCAGCCCGGCGTTTCAACGCCGGGAACACCCAATGAAAGGCGTTCGCCCTGAAAAAAGGCGTGAGATCGGTGGTCGTTACCAGGCTCGAATATTGTATGGTATCTCCGTTCTTCTGGCGCCCCTGCAGGGTGCGTCGTCGTGACTGGGAGATTCCCGGCGTTAAAACGCCGGGCTGAAACCTCTAGCCCCTAGGAATCGGGATCTAAATCAGGCATTACCAGCACCGACCGGTCCCCGGTACTTAAGAGCTGTCACAGTGCATTCTCGGTTATGGCGGAGGTGTACTGGGTCGCGACATCTCGTACCACACCCATCACTACTTGTTGACCGGTGCTAGGGACAGTCACAAAGACTTTCGCAATGTAGTAATCGTAACCGTCTACTTCACGATGAACAAACGGGGAGCAATCAATCACCGTTACATTGTCGCTTTTACCAATTCTCTGGTAAAACTCCACCATGTATTGCTTGGCCCCGGCGGCCGTTTCGGATTCCTCGTAAGTCGTCGCCCGCACCGAGCCTAGCAAAGTCAGTAGACCCACCACAGTTAGAATTAATTTTTTCATAAAAACTTATACAATTGGGGAGAATTTTGCTGACGCGAATCACCATCTGACTACGCACTCTCCAAAAAGCGGCGCTTTACTCCATGCCCAGTTTCGCTCGATTGCCTAAGTAACGGACAAAATCTTCTTGTGGGATGTAGGCGACAGTACCGTCACCGGTGACGATGGTGGCAATGCCACCGCCATAGGAAATGGCTTCCACAACTTCACCTGGGGAACAAGGGAACAGGGTTCCTTGATCGATCAGGATGTCACGAATAGCACGATAACGGTTAGTGCCATGTTGCGTATTAAACAAAGTTATTAAAGATCTTAAATCGGTAGAAACGTAAGAGCCGTTTTCTACTTTCCATAAATCTCCCGCGTGAGCGGATACCGTTAGTAGTCCGGCGGTCAGGAAGGTGATGACACTTCTTTTCATATTTTGTTATTCTCTCAATTATTCAATATTGCAGTTGGGTTGGCCCAAATAGGCTCGGGTTCCCGGTTTCCCAAAACCCGAGATTTCTCTGCTCGTCTCAAGGCCAAAAGACCGCTGGACCGGTTCCCTGCCGCCTCCAGCCGAGGCCGAGGCGGTTTACCAAATGATAACGGAGGTGGGGGGTCTTAATCCTTACCTTCGTTAATACGACAGAAACCGCGGAGATTCAAGCAGAAAATATGGTAAATATGGAAATAATAACAGAACGCCTGCTGACGGCCAGGATCTCGGTGACGAATCGTCTTCTCCAGGCTACTTAAGGGAGAGAGAGGATTTTTCGGGGTGAACCTTGAACTCTATTCGCCTCCACCGCCGCTCTCTTCCTCCAGCGCCCCCGCCCTCGATCCACGACGGTTACCTCGATCCGCTGAGCATTCTCGACAGGCGCCACGGACTCCCTTGCTTTAACAGCCTCGAATCTGCTCATCAGGCATGCCGCCAACCATCCCACCATGGCACAACCCGCAAATACGGAAAAGATGACGGTCATGTCCAGCCAGTCGAGGGTGACGCTATTCATACGCGAAGTACTTCGACATTTTGCTCTCGTTGCTTGACAGAGTTCGGCTTTCTGTAATCCGAACGGGTAAGGTTCAGCGGGCGCAAACTGCGATCGAACGGGAATGGCGCTTCTATGAAGCGGAATTTGGGGGATTTATTTCCCCGGAGGGGCTACAGGATTTAGCCCAGGGTTGAGCCCAACGTTTCAACCCTGAGCTTTGTCCTAGCGAATGTTTCTAGCGGAGTCGTCAGTTGCTCTCTGTGCAACCGAAAAACCAATTCAGCCGCCTGAAGGCCGAAAGGGGTGGTCACTTGGGAAAAACTCGATTGTTGCGTGAAACCGCACTTCTCCAGAACGCGCCTGGATCGCCTGTTCTGGATCGAAGTTCGCGCTTCTATAAGGGTTACGGGAGTTTGGTGAAACAAGTGACGCATTGCCTCGGACAAAGCCGCAGGCATAATACCTCGACCCCAGTAGCGGCTGCTGAGCCAATAGCTGGTGCCTTCCCACCGTCTCGGTTGATTGGAATATCGCAGCTACAGGAGACTTTCTCGGTACCGGCCAGGCGGATCTGGTCTGGGAGAATACACTCACTGGCCAGCGCAGTATCTGGATCATGCAAAACGGGGTACCCCAATTTGCAATCAGTCTTCCCACGATCCCAATTCAGTGGCATATCGCAGCTGCAGCAGACTTTCTCGGTACTGGCCAGGCAGATCTCGTTTGGGAGAATACAGTCACGGGCCAACGCAGTATCTGGGTCATGCAAAACGGGGTACCCCAATTTGTGATCAGTCTTCCCATTATCTCTACTCAGTGGCGTATCGCAGCTACAGCAGACTTTCTAGGCACAGGCCAGGCAGATCTCGTCTGGGAAAATACAGTTACGGGCCAGCATAGTATCTGGGTCCTAAACAACGGCGTACCCGCCAACGTGATCAGTCTTCCGACTAGCCCGATTCAGTGGAGTATTGCAGCTGCAGCCGACTCTCCCGCCAATGGTCAGGCGGATCTGGTTTGGGAGAATACGGTCACGGGTGAGCACACTATTTGGATTCTCAATAATGGTAGACCCCTCTCCAGTAACAAGCTGCCCACTATTTCCGCGGAGTGGCAAATCGTAAACTAGGAAGAAGGCGCTGAAGTATCTGGAGCAATTTCACAAATTCTGTTCGTCAGCATCGAAAATGTATTCTAATTCTGAGCCGTCCTCCCGCCTTGGTTGATCTGGCCAGCGCTCTCCGGCTGCTGGTCAGCTTTACCTTAAAAGTAGAAAAGCAATTACGATTCCTACAGCACGGCGATAATCAGAAGCAAAACGATATTTTTTTGGATCTTGACCGAGGTCTGGCCTGAGGCTGTCTCGTATGAGGCATTTTCCGTTGATAGGATCGACCGTTACATCGCCGATATCACGGTCATGTCTCCGCCTTTTTCAAGAATTAAGTGCCCGAAAATCAGGAACTTATGATTGGCTGATGGGCTGATGAGATGGTGCGCGATGCAGGGTTCGAACCTGCGACTTCTTGCGTGTGAAGCAAGCGCTCTACCACTGAGCTAATCGCGCAGAGTCACAAGAATTCCGAGAATAGTTCATCGAAAGGCGGATGCAATAGATTTCCTCCTTCGCCCGGTCTGGATGGGCCTGGACGCACGCGGGCGGAACTGCCGTGGGTTTCGCGAAGGAAACAACAACTTTCTACGGTCCGTTGTCCTCCACATGCCTGACAACGACCTCCAGTAGCCAATCCGAAAGCGCATCTTTCGTCGGGAGCGTACGGACCAAGCCGTGACCGGTACAGAAACCGAACCCCGGCCCAAAGGCGCTTCCATTGACAATGCAGGCATTCGTCCGGTTGAGCTCGATCTGTTGGACGCCTTCGTGAACGACATCCGTGGGCGTCCCCTCCAACTCAAACTTCCAGCCGATAATATAGGCGTTGGCAAATAAATCGCGGAGCCGGCGAATCAATTTCGGTTTAGGAACAAGCTGCAGTTCGACGGATGCCGCGTCGCTCGCAATTTTCGCCGCCTCCTGTTTCCTCCCGGAAACAATTGCCTGAGCCACGGCAAAATCCGACAGGGCGGCAGCGTGTAACACCGCCTCCACACGGTCGCGCTCAGCGACTTCGCTTAGCAACCGGTGGAGATCTTCGTTCGTCTGAAAGGGTCTCGCTGCCTCCAGCCGCCAGCTCGCACTGCGACCCAGGAACAATTCAACACGGTGCCCCGCAGCCGAGAACCTTCGAGCGAGCTTGACCGCCAATTCGCCGGTCGATTGATTGGTGATAAATCGCACCTGATCGATTGGCTCGCTGGCAGGTCCGCCGGTGATCACTATCCGCATACCGTTCTTTCGTATCCTGTCCCCGAAATACCATGCATTTTGTTGCGATCAAAATGACAGATCGGCATGGAGCGCAGTTTTCCTCAAGATCAAGATCCCTCCCGCCCGCGGACGAGCGGGTAGGGTTCGATTATCCCTTCTATCCCAGCATGTCCCGCCTATCCGGCCTAAGTCAGGCCTCCCGCCTTACCACACAGGCTGGAAGCCTGCACCTGGAGTTTGGAAATTGCTAGAACGATCTAGGCCGGCGGGGTAAGGCGAGACGCCTTACTTACGCGATTTTGTTTGCGAATTCATCATCGAGCTTTTGAATCTCGAGTTCCTTCTCGTAGATTGGATTAGATGACACCGAGAGCAGCAGCGCGAGTTTTTGTCGGGAAGTACTCCGAGAAAGCGGTGATCGAAGTTGCGAACTCGCTTCGACATGAAATTGGGACCAATGCTTCCCTCGGTTTGCTTTTTCTGACCCAAGAATGGCGCCCGCATCTTGAAGATACTCTAGAGTTGATCAGACTCCATGGGCACGTGCCGCAGCTCGTCGGCTGCTCCGGGTGGGGTGTTATCGGGAGCAGACGGGAAATCGAACATGAACCAGGCTTTAGCCTGATCTTATTTTCGCTGCCCGCGGAAAGCTTTTCTGTCTTCCAAATCAGTGAAACGCAGATCGAAGAATCCAACGGGACAGATTATTGGCGCGCAGCCACCGGTCTTTCCGCCAAAGAGGTGAACTCCTGGATCGTGCTGGCAAATCCCTATTTTGGTGGAGCTGAAAGCTGGCTGGATGAATGGAACGCAGCCTACCCAAAAATTCCGATTCTGGGCGGACTGGCGAGCTCCACCAATTCCGAGATCTTTCTCCTCAAAGATGGAGAGATCGCCACTGCGCCGGTGCTGGCGATCGCCATCAAGCGAGGACTTCTAGTCCGATTTTTAGTCAGTCAAGGGTGCCGTCCAATTGGGGATCCTTCACCGATTACCAAGGCCGAAGAAAACTTGATCATGGAGATCGGCAACTTGCCCGCGTATCAAGCTTTGGAAGCTGCGTTTCTGAGCATTCCCGCCGAGCAACGTGTTTCGGTTCGAAACAATTTGTTCCTCGGCTTGGCCGTCTCCGAATATATCGAGGACTACAAGCAAGGCGATTTTTTGATCCGCAACATTCTTGGGGCAGACCCGCAAAACGGTGCGCTGGCGGTGGGTGCACATCCGAGGGTCGGCCAGACGGTTCAATTTCAGCTGCGTGACTCGAAGTCCGCCCGGGAAGACCTCGTCTTGGCTTCAGAAAACGTCAAAACAGGGCTGTCAGGGCCGATTGGGATCTTGCTGTTCTCGTGCGCGGGCCGGGGAAAAGGACTTTTCGGCAGATCGGGCCACGACGCCGAGACGCTGGCCAACATTCTGGGGGATATTCCTCTGGCCGGATTCTTCTGTAACGGAGAGATAGGACCAGTCGGCGGCAAGGCGTTCCTCCATGGGTACACCGCTTCGGCGGCTGTCCTTTGCGTTGCGTAACCACCGGCCCGTGGAAAATCTATTCAAACCAATTTCCGATCCGAAAGCGCCCGAGCCTGCGGTTTTTTCTTTTGCCGATTACGCCGCCGGCGCCGGGGAAAAGCTTCACGTCGGCACGTTTGATGACGCGGTCCGATACCGCCACAATCGGGAGCGCCCGCACCGACACGATTTTTACCAAATCTTCTGGATGACGCAGGGAGCGCCGTCATTCAACATCGATTTTTATCATTTCCCAATCGAAGCCTACGCGCTGGTCTTCGTGCCGCCAGGCGCTGTCCACACTTTCGGAGAGAAGCACACCGCAAAAGGATTCATCCTGTCGTTCCAAGAGGATTTCCTCGAATCAGAGGGACATTCTGTGGATCTCTTTGCAGAGTGCCCGGCGTTTGATCCGGCCCAAATTCGAACCGTCTTGGCGGTACCTGGGTCTTCTGTGGACATCGTCCATGCCTATTGCACGCGAATGTTGGAAGAAACCAACGCGAAGCGCGAGGGGTACCGGGCTGCGACTGCCGCGCTCTTGCGCCTTCTGTTTGTCGAAATTCGACGGTGTTTATCCATTCAGTCCACACCCACTAGTTTTCACAAATATTCGTCGTTGACGGCAAGGTTCCTGCGTAGGCTGAACTCCCGGCCTTACCAGCTGACATCGGCATCGGAGGTTGCCAGATTCCTGGGAGTATCCCGGAGCTGGTTGAACCAGCTGGTGCGCCAGGAGACGACGAAAAACCTCACGGATCATTTGCGAGGAAGGCTGATTCTTGAATCGAAACGTCTTCTGGCACATTCCGACCTGAACGTTTCGGAGATCGCTTACCAACTCGGGTTTGAGGATCCATCGTATTTCACTCGTCTTTTTCGCCAGGTGGAAGGGTTGAGCCCGCGCGAATTCCGGGAAGAATATCGGTGATCGCCTCGGGAGGGAAGAGGCTCGGAGGGCGCCTCCCAGTCGAAATCTCCTAGAACGCGCGCGAATCATTCCAATGAATGTGATGGCAAGTGAACGCAGATCCCGGATGGTTCCCTTCACATGACCGACTGGTCAACTCGCATGATTCTACTTTGGGTCTCAGCGCTAATTGAATGAACCGGTCATTCCTATGAGGTAGCAATCTATGTGGATCGTCCAGTTAGCCTTACGACGACCGTACACGTTCATCGTTCTGGCCATTTTTATTTTAATCGCTGGTGTCCTTTCCATTTTAAAGACACCAAAGGATATTTTTCCGGATATCAATATCCCGGTCTGCGCCGCTATCTGGAACTTTACCGGCATGCCCGCCGAGGAATTCTCCAACCGGATCACGTCGGTTTATGAGAGAATCCTGACGACCGTTGTCAACGACATCGAACATATTGAATCCACCTCCTACAACGGAATCGGGGTCGTCAAAATATACCTGCAGCCAAACGCCAGCGTCCCGGTGGCCATGGCACAACTGACCGCTGCATCGCAAGCAGTTCTCAAACAATTGCCTCCTGGAGAAACACCGCCGCTCATTTTGAGCTTCAGCGCTTCGAACGTTCCTGTGCTTCGTCTGGGCTTAAGCGGAGCCAATTTTTCGGAGCAGCAATTGAATGATCTGGCGTTGAACTTTCTCCGGGTTCAACTGGTGACGGTTCCCGGCGCTGCGGTCCCCTATCCTTACGGCGGCAAGCAGCGAGTAATTTCGGTCGATATTAACAGCCAGGAACTTCA
>Ga0210396_10002570_pt1 | contig 18462 bp, 22 predicted proteins | sample IncBWH17OmetaG_FD_155466 | JGI IMG/M metagenome (GOLD analysis project Ga0210396, IMG submission 155466) | Forest soil microbial communities from Barre Woods Harvard Forest LTER site, Petersham, Massachusetts, United States - Inc-BW-H-17-O ... | reverse complement strand
TCGCGACGCTGGGCCTCGTCGCGCGCGACGGCCTCGAGCTGCGCGGCGATCTCGGCGTCCTGCGCGGCGACGGCGCGCGCACGCTGCAGCGCCAGTACTGGCAGAACAAGACCACGAGCACCGTCTCGGACATCCCGACCGAGGCGACCCTCACGCCGCAGCTGTGGGGACGGCTCCGCTTCGTCGCCGAGCCGCGCTGACTACTCGGCGTCGTCCGACAGATATTCGAGGATGACCTCGTCGAGGCTCTTGTCGCTCGGCAGATCCGCCGAGAACGCGCGCTCGGCCGGCGTCCTCTCCGAGACGGCGGACGCCGTCGCCGATCCGGGCGGCCGCGTGCGGAGCGGCGCGTCGCCGAGGGCGCGCTCGGCCGGCGTTCTCTCCGACGTCGCCGAGGGTGGCGCCGCCGACGGTGGCCCGGGCGGGCGCGTGCGCAGCGCCGGCGGCGCGCTCGAGGGCGCGTCCCACGGCATGCGAATGTCGCGCGTCGAGGGCGGCGGCGGCGCCGACGCCTCGGCGGGCGGCTGGTTGGGCGCGGCGTGCGCGCTCGTGCCGCGGCTCACCGTCGGCAGCGCATAGCTGCCCTCGCGCACGACGTAGGGGACCGCGGGCCGCGGCGCGGCCGCGCCGCGCGAGATCTGGCCCTGGACGGGCGCGGCGCCTCCGCCCACGTTGATGACGACGTTGCGCTTCACGACGACACCCTCCGCCGAGCTCGCGACGACGACGGGGTTTCGCCGCAGCTCGGGCGGCTTGACGACGAGGGGTGGGCGCCGCGCGGGCTGCGCCGGCGGCGCGGGCGCGCGCGCCGGGACGCCCGGCGTGTCGATGCTGCCCGACACGGCCATGGGCCGATCGTCGACGGGGAGTGGCTCGGGCGCCCGCGCGACGGCCGCGGCCGGCGCGTCGACGACCGCGGGCATCTGCATGAGCGAAGGCCGATCGCCCATCTGGATCGGCTCGCCGCGCGCCGCGAAGAAGCCCTGGATGCGCGGATCGTGCACGCCCTCCTTGAGCTCCTTGATCATGGACTTGTGCAGCCGCTGCATGAGCAGCCGCACGACGTCCTCGGGCGCCGCGGCGTCGTACTCGTGCTTCTTCGACGCGAGGATCGTCCCGCCCACGAACAGGTGCGTGAACAGGCGGGCGTGCTGCATCCCCGAGTCCTCGGTCTGCACGTGGAAGACGTGACCGTGGAACTGGATGTTGTGGTTGTAGCCGAGGATCGGGCTACGCACGGGCTTCGTCATGGGCGCGGCCAAGGCATAGTATATCGCTATATATCGAATTCTCCTTGAGTCTCGACGAGCTTCGTCATTCCGGCGGTCCTTCGTCTTCCTTCCTTCCTTCCTGCCTTCCTGCGGGTTCCTTCCTTCGGGTCGCTCCCTTCGGGTCCTTGTCCAGCGCGGCCGTCGGGTTAGAATCCGCGCGCCCGGCGGTCAGCGCCGGCGGGAACACAATGATGCGACGAGCAAAGGTGAGCCGTTCGACGACAGAGACGCAGATCGAGCTTTCGGTCGCGCTCGACGGCACGGGCGCGCGCAAGATCGACACGCCGGTTCCGTTCTTCAACCACATGCTCGAGGCCGTCGCGCGCCACGGTCTTTACGATCTCGAGATCAAGGCCAAGGGCGACGTCGAGGTCGATCCGCACCACCTCGTCGAGGACGTCGGCATCGTGCTCGGCCAGGCCTTTCGCGAGGCGCTCGGCGATCGCAGCGGCATCACGCGCTACGGCCACGCCATCATCCCCATGGACGAGACCCTCGTGCAGGCGGCCGTCGACTTCTCGGGCCGCGCGGCGTTCGTGTACCTGGCCGATCCGATCAAGGGCAAGACGATCGGCACGTTCGACGCCGAGCTCGCGCGCGAGTTCTTCGGCGGCTTCGCGTCGTCTGCGCTCATCAACCTGCACCTCGAGATCCGCTACGGCGAGAACGCGCACCACATGGTGGAGGCGCTGTTCAAGGCCTTCGCGCGCGCGACCTCGATGGCCGTGCGCCCCGATCCGCGCGTCGTCGGCGTGCCGTCGACGAAGGGCACCCTCACGGGGTGACCTCCTGCGCGTGAGCACCCCGAAGTCCACCGCGACCGTCGCCGTCGTCGACACGGGCAGCGGCAACCTGCGCAGCGTCGAGAAGGCGCTCGCGCGCGTGGGCGCCGACGTCGTCGTGACGTCGGACGCCGAGCGCGTCGCGCGCGCCGACAAGATCGTCGTGCCGGGTCAGGGGGCGTTCGGGGGCTGCGTGGCCGGCCTCGACCGCGACGGCGGCGCGCTGCGCGCGGCGATCATGGACGTCATCCGCGCGGGCAAGCCCTTCTTCGGGATCTGCATCGGCATGCAGGTGCTGTTCGACACGAGCGAAGAGGATCCGACGCGCCACGGCCTCGGCGTGTTCCCCGGCTCCGTGCGCCGCATCCCGACGACGCCGGGGCTCAAGATCCCGCACATGGGCTGGAACAGCACGCGCCGCGGGCCCGCGGCGACCCACGTGCTCGGCGACACGCCCGAGGGCACGTTCTTCTACTTCGTGCACAGCTACTACCCGCACCCCGCGCGCGCCGAGGACGCGGCGCTCTCGACGAGCCACGGCGTCGAGTTCTGCGTCGCCGTCGCGCGCGACAACGTCTTTGGCTGTCAGTTCCACCCCGAGAAGAGTCAGGCCGCGGGCCAGGCGCTGCTGCGCCGGTTCGTCGCCTCGTGAAAGGTCCCCACCCGCGATGCTGATCTTCCCCGCGATCGACTTGCTCGAAGGCTCGGCCGTGCGCCTCGCGCAGGGCAAGCGCGAGAGCGCCAAGGTGTACAGCAAGGAGCCGTGGGAGATCGCGCGCGCCTGGTCGAAGCTCGGCATCCCGCGCCTGCACGTCGTCGATCTCGACGCCGCGTTCGCGCGCGCCGCGGGCGGCACGAAGCCCGGCTCAAACAACCGCGCCGTCATCCGCAAGATCATCGAGCACACGAACCTCGAGGTCGAGGTCGGCGGCGGCGTGCGCACGCTCGAGGACTGCGAGGCGCTGTTCGACGTCGGCGTCAGGCACGTCGTGCTCGGCACGGCGGCCGTCAAGGATCCCGTCATGGTGCGCGAGGCCTGCGCGCGTTGGCCCAAGAAGATCGTCGTCGCCGTCGACGCGCGCGAGGGCAAGGTCTCGGTCGAGGGCTGGACCGAGGACACCTCAGCCGACGCCGTCGACGTGGGATTGGCCGTGGCGCGCGCGGGCGCGGGCGCCGTGCTCTACACCGACATCGGCCGCGACGGCATGCGCACGGGGCCGAACCTCGACGCGACGAGGCGCCTCGCGCAGCGGCTCGAGCCGTGCCCCGTGATCGCGTCGGGCGGCGTCTCGCAGCTCACCGATCTCGACGCGCTCCTCGACACGGGCGCGTTCGCCGTCGTCGTCGGCAAGGCGCTGTACGAGAACGTGTTCACCGTCGAGGACGCCCTGCGGCGGGTCAAGGAGCGCGCGATCTAACGTGCTGTGCAAGCGCGTCATCCCCTGCCTCGACGTCGCCGACGGGCGCGTCAAGAAGGGCGTGCGGTTCAAGGAGCTGCGCGACGCGGGCGATCCCGTCGCCGTGGCGGCCGCCTACGACGCGCAGGGCGCCGACGAGATCTGCTACCTCGACATCTCGGCGTCGGCCGAGGGCAAGGCGACGACCCTCGACGTCGTGCGCGCGACGGCCGAGCGCGTGTTCCTGCCGCTCACCGTGGGCGGCGGCGTGCGCTCGGTCGACGACGTGCGCCAGCTCCTGCTCGCGGGCGCCGACAAGGTCGGCATCAACACGGCCGCCGTCGCCGATCCCGAGCTCGTGCGCCGCGCCGCCGACGCCTTCGGCAACCAGGCCATCGTCGTCGCCGTCGACGCCCGCCGCGATCCGACGGCGCCGCCCGAGGCCATGCGCTGGGAGGTCTTCACGCACGGCGGCCGCACGCCGACCGGCCTCGACGCCCTCGCGTGGTGCGCGCGCATGGCGGCCGCGGGCGCCGGCGAGATCTTGCTCACGAGCATGGACCGCGACGGCACGCGCGACGGGTTCGACCTCGCGCTCACGCGCGCCGTCGCCGATCGCGTGCCCGTGCCCGTCATCGCGTCGGGCGGCGTCGGCACGCTCGCGCACCTGTACGAGGGCATCGCCGAGGGGCACGCCGAGGCCGTGCTCGCGGCGTCGATCTTCCACTTCGGCGAGTTCACCGTCGGACAGGCGCACGAATACTTGCGCGCGCGCGGCGTCCCGGTCAGAGATGAGGTCCATGTCCGCGACGCCTGAGCCCCCCGCGACGCTGCTCGCGGCCGTGACCTTCGACGGCGACGGCCTCGTGCCCGTCATCGCGCAAGAGGCGGCGACCGGTCAGGTGCGCATGTTCGCGTGGGCGAACCGCGAGGCGCTCGAGCGGACGCTCGCGACGCAGCAGGCCCACTTCTGGAGCCGCTCGCGCGGCAAGCTGTGGCGCAAGGGCGAGGAGTCGGGCAACACGCTCGCCGTGCGCGCGCTGCGCGTCGACTGCGACGGCGACGTCGTCCTCTACACGGTCGATCCCCAGGGCCCGTCGTGTCACACGGGCGCGACGTCGTGTTTTTTTCGCGCCGGCAAGCGCGACTCGCTCATCGTCGACGACGGGCCGCCCGATCCGCCCGCCGTGATCGTCACGCGCGTCGCCGAGGTGATCGCGCGGCGCCGCCGCGAGCGGCCCGAGAAGTCGTACGTCGTGTCGCTCCTGGACCGTGGGTTCGAGAAAATCAACGAGAAGATCGCCGAAGAAGCGGGCGAGCTCGTCGAGGCGCTGCCCCAGGGCGACCCCGAGCACACCGCGCACGAGGCGGCCGATCTGCTGTTCCACGTGCTCGTCGGGCTCGAGGCGGCGGGCGTCCCCGTCGAGCGCGTGTTCGGTGAGCTCGGGCGACGCTTCGGCGTCTCGGGCATCGACGAAAAGGCGAGCCGCAAGAAATGAACGCGGCGCTGCGGCACGTCCTGGGCCCCGGTGGCCTGTGTGCCGCGGCCTTCCCAGGGTACGAGTCGCGCCCCGGCCAGCTCGCGATGGCCGAGCGCATCGCGACGGCGATCGACGGCGACGAGCGCCTGCTCGTCGAGGCGGGCACGGGCACGGGCAAGACGCTCGCGTACCTCATCCCCGCGTTGCTCTCGGGCCGCAAGGTCGTCGTGAGCACGGGCACGAAGACGCTGCAGGATCAGATCGCGAGGGTCGACATCCCGCGCCTCGCCGCCATCCTCGATCCGACGGGCGTGCTCGGCCGGCCCCTGGCGTCCAGCTGGGCCGTCATGAAAGGCCTGCAGAACTACGTGTGCCTGCGGCGGCTCGGCGAGCGCGATCGACAGCGCTCGTTGTTGCCGACGCCCGAGCTCGATCGCGTGCTCACGTGGGTCAGCGAGACGGCGAGCGGCGACCGCGCCGATCTCGCCGACCTCCCCGACGACGCGCCGCTGTGGCGCGACGTGCAGGCGACGCCCGAGACGCGCATCGGCGCGCGCTGCACGTTCTTCGAGCGGTGCTTCGTCACGCAGATGCGCCGTCGCGCCGCCGACGCGCAGCTCGTCATCGTCAACCACCACCTCTACTTCGCCGACCTCGCGCTGCGCAGCCAGTGGCCCGAGGCGCAGGTGCTGCCGCCCCACGAGGTCGTGATCTTCGACGAGGCCCACCAGATCGAGGACGTCGCGACGGAGTTCTTCGGCCTGCACGTCTCGACGCAGCGGATGTTCGCGCTCGCGCGCGATCTCTCGCGCGCCGCCGAGGTGAACGCCGCGCGCGCGCAGTCGGCGTCGGGACGACTCACGGGCGTGGGCGCGGCGCTCGCCGATGCGCTGCGCGACCGCCTGCCCGCGCCGCCGCCCGGCCGCGACGAGGTGCGCGTGCCCGTGCCCGAGACCCTGTGGTCCGGCCCCGCGCTCGCGCGCTACCACGAGCTCGACGGCGTGCTCGAGGAGATCGCGGCGTGGCTCGACGGCGACAGCGACGCCGTGCGCGAGGCCGACCACCCCGCCGAGCTCGCGGCGCTGGGCCGGCGCGCGACGGCGCTGCGCGCCGACCTCGGCCTCCTCGTCGGCAGCCGCGGCAAGGGCAGCGTGCGCTGGATCTCGGCGACGCCGCGCACCGTGAGCCTGCACGCCTCGCCCATCCACGTGGGCCCCGCGCTCGCGCGCGCCTTCGACGCCTGCCCGGGCCCCATCATCTTCACGTCGGCGACGCTCACCGTCGCGGGCTCGTTCTCGTTCATCCGCGAGCGCATCGGCCTCGGCGACGCCGCCGCCGAGGCGACCTACCCGTCGCCGTTCCGCTACGCGCGCCAGGCGCTGCTCTACGTCGCGACCGATCTGCCCGATCCGCGCCGCGACGGCTTCGCGCTCGCCGCCGCGAAGCGCATGGCCGAGCTCGCCGAGATCACGAGCGGCCGCGCGCTGCTGCTCTTCACGAGCTTCCGCAACCTGCGCGCCGCCGAGGCCTACCTGCGCGCGCGTACGAAGCTGCGCCTGCTCGTGCAGGGCGAGAAGCCGCGCCACCTCCTGCTCGCCGAGCTGCGCGAGAAGATCGGCTCCGTCTTGCTCGCGACCCAGAGCTTCTGGGAGGGCGTCGACGTCCCCGGAGAGGCGCTGTCGCTCGTCGTCATCGACAAGATCCCCTTCGACGTCCCCGACGATCCCCTCACGGCGGCGCGCATCGATCACCTGCGCGACGGCGGCGGCGAGCCGTTCAGCGCCTTCCAGATCCCGCGCGCGGCGCTCGCGCTCAAGCAAGGGTTCGGCCGCCTCATCCGCGGCCACGGCGACTTCGGCATCGTCGCGATGCTCGACGGGCGCCTGTTGCAAAAGCCGTACGGCCGCGATCTCGTCGCGACGCTGCCCGCCGACTGTCCGCGCGTCGAGACGCTCGACGAGGTCGCGACGTTCTGGTCGCGCGGCCCGATCGCGAGCGCCGACCGCGTGCGCGCCGAGCTGGCGCGCGCCGCGACGACGACGGCCGCGCCGTCGAGGATCCCGTGAGCGCCGTCCTTCTCTGCCTGCTCGCCTACGTCGCGGGCTCGATCCCCTTCGGCCTCATCTTCGCGCGCGCGAAGGGCGTCAACCTGCGCGCCGTCGGCAGCGGCAACATCGGCGCCACGAACGTCGCGCGCGCGCTCGGGAAGAAGTGGGCCATCGTCGTGCTGCTCGCCGACGCCGCCAAGGGCTTCGCGCCCGTCGCGCTCGGCCGCCACCTCGGTCTGCCACCACGCACCGTCGCGCTCGCCGGCCTGTGCGCGATCGTCGGCCACATGTTCACGATCTTCCTGCGCGGCCGCGGCGGCAAGGGCGTCGCGACGTCGCTCGGCGTCGCGCTCGCGCTGTCGCCCCTCGCCGCGCTCTGCGGCTTCGGCCTCTACATCGCGGCCTATGTGCTGCTGCGCCTGTCGTCCGTGGGCTCGCTGCTCGGCATCTGGTCGTTCCCCGTCTTCGCCGTGCTGCTCGGCGGCATGCCAGGCCCGTACCTGTATCTCGCGACCGCCGTCGCCGTCCTCGTCACGATGCGCCACCGCCAGAACATCGGCCGGCTGCTGCGCGGCGAAGGGAAAAAGGCCTAGCCCGCGGATCGCGGCTCAGCGCCCCGCGGCGCTGTCGCCCCGCAACGTCATGCACGTGCTGCTCGCGCGCGCGACGAGGCTGCCCTTGTCGTCGAGCACGTCGGCCTCGACGAGCCCGACCGTCCGCCCGCGCTTGACGACCTTGCCCTCGGCGCGCAGGCGCCCGCGCCACACGGGCTTCATGAAGTTGATCTTGAGCTCGAGCGTCGTGAACGACTCTCCGCGCGCGAGCTCCGACGCGTAGGCGATCCCCATCGCGGCGTCGGCCAGGTCGCACAGCACGCCGCCGTGCAGGGTCCCCATGGGGTTGGCGAGCCGCTGGTCGACGTCGAGCTCCATCGTCGTTCGCCCCGGCGAGATCGCCGTCATCGTCCACCCGATGACGTCCGCGATGGGCGCCTTGACGCCCGTCAGATCACCCTTCAGCGCGCGCTGCAAGACGTCGTACATCTCCTCGGGCATGGTCGAAAACTGTGTCAGCAGCCGGGCGATGCCGCAACATCGCGCGCGGCCGCGCGACGGGCCGTCTGACGCCGCGCCTCTTGAGCGCCGAGCCGCCGTCGCCTATGTTCCCCCCATGTCGCCCCGATTGAAGAAGCTCATCAAGCTGGCGGTGGTCGCGGGGGTCGTGGGGTTCGCCGTGCTGCAGATCTTCCCGGCGAAGGTCATCGGCATCCCCACGCAGGACATCGGCGCCAACCCGCCCGAGCGGTTCCCGTTCGACGGCGGCCCCGAGGTCGAGGCGATCATGCGCCGCGCGTGCTTCGACTGTCACACGAACGAGACGCGCTGGCCGCTGTACGCGCGCTTCGCGCCGAGCTCGTGGCTCATGGCGCGCGACATACACAATGGCCGCAACCACTTGAACTTCTCGAAGTGGGCCGACTCGGACGAGGACGAGCGCCAGACCGACCGCGAGAACTGCCTCGAGCAGATCGAGAACGGCGCGATGCCGCCGTGGTTCTACATCCTGCCGTTCCACCCGGACGCCAAGCTGACGGCGGCGGACAAGGCGACGCTCAAGGCCTACTTCCTCAAGAACAAGAAGGACGAGCCGGCGACCGTGGCCCCCGCGCCCGCGAAGGACGCCCCCAAGGCGCCGTAGCGCGGACGGACCATCGTACCCAGGCGCGCGGTCTGAGTTCGGTGGTCACCGCGCGGGGATCGCCGTGACACGACGCACCAGCGGCTTTGTCTGGCCTGTGGACAAACAAGTATTAATTCAACTGTTTTCAGTTACTTACGATGGATCACCTGGGTGTAACCGCCTGGCCGGCCTTTCCGTGGTACGAGATCCGGGTCATGCGGACAGCCAACGGCCTTTGGCACCACAAGCACCCGCTCAGCACGCGCCCGACGTTCGCCGAGCGCGTGCGCTGGCACCTGTTCCACGCGCGGGCTTGCGGCTGCCGCGCCGTCCCGAAGCACGTCGCCGCGACCCTCCGCGAGCGCGGCATCGAGCTGCGCACCCGCAAGGTCTGATGCCGGGTCGGGGCGCCCGAGGCCTCAGTGCAGGATCGCCTGCAGGACCATCGTCAGCAGGAAGCCGAAGACGACGCCCGCCGACGCGGTGCCCTCGTGTCCGTGGCTGTGGGACTCGGGGATGATCTCGTTCGACGTGATGTAGATGAGGGTGCCGCCCGCGAGCGCGAGGATGAACGGCATCGCGGGCGCGGCGAGGCCGGCCAGCGCGCCGCCCACGACGGCGGCCGCGGGGATCGTGAGGCCGGTCGTCGCGACGATCAGGAGGCCGGCGCCGCCCGACACGCCGCCCTGCCGCAGCGGCGCGGCCATGACCAGGCCCTCGCAGACGTTCTGAACGCCCACGGCGATCGCCAGCAACAGGCCCAGGTGCGACGAGCCGGGGACGGCGAAGCCCGCGCCGATCGCGAGGCCCTCGGGGATGCGGTGCAGGGTGAGCGCGCCCACGATGGCGTAGCCGCGGCGGGCGTCGCCGGGCGCGGGCTCGTCGTGCCGGTCGTGCACGTCGTGGCCGGGCGCGTGGCCGAGGTGCTCGTGGTGACCGCCCGCGTGCTGGTGCGGGATGAAGCGGTCCATGATGGTCGCGATGCCCACGCCGACGGCGAAGCCCCCGACGACGAGGGCGAGGCGCCCGAGGTCGAGCACGCCGTCGACGCGGACGTCGTGCACGGCCTCGCTGAGGAGGCCCATCGTGGCCGCCGCGAGCATGAGGCCCGCGCCGAGGCCGAGGATGCCGTCGTAGGCGCGCCGCGGGATCGAGCGCACGAAGACGAACGGCAGCGCGCCCAGGCTGGTGGCCAGGCCCGAGATGGCGGCCGCGACGAGGCCCACGTTCATGCGCGTGCTTTCTACACTAAAGTGGGCGCGTGGTCCCTCGGCAGCCCCTGCTCGCGCAGCCCCAGACGACGACGGCCTACCTCGGGCTCGGGTCGAACCTCGGCGATCGCGCGGCGCTCATCGCCGAGGCGCTCGCGCGGCTCGAGGCCGAGGGCGTGCGCGTGCGCGCGCGCGCGCCGCTCTACGAGACCGATCCCGTGACGGCCGAGCCGCAGCCGCTCTACCTCAACGGCGCGGCGCGCGTCGAGACGACGCTCGCGGCCGACGAGCTGCTCGCGCTGTGCCTCGCGATCGAGCGCGTCCTCGGACGCGCGCGGCCGCCCGGCGCGGCCTCGCCCGCGCCGCGGCCCATCGATCTCGATCTGCTGCTCTTCGGCGACGCCGTCATCGCGCGGCCGACGCTCATCCTGCCGCACCCGCGCCTGCTCGAACGGCCGTTCGTTCGCATCCCGTTGGCCGACGTCGCCGCCCGGGGCCTTCGCCACCCCGTGACGGGCGAGCCGCTCGATCGCGCCGCGCCCGATCCCGGCGTGCGCGCGCTATAGCCCGAGGCGCTTGCGGAAGTCGGCGATCGTCGCCGCGAGGCCCTCCTCGAGCGACACGCGCGGGGCCCAGTGGTCGAGGAGCTGCTGCGCGCGCGTGATGTCGGGCTTGCGCCGCGTCGGATCGTCCTTGGGCAGCGGCGCCCGGATGATCTCCGAGCGCGAGCCCGCGAGCTTGCGGATCATCTCGGCGAGCTCGAGGACCGTCGTCTCGCGCGGGTTGCCGATGTTGACCGGGTCGACGCCGTGCGGGCTCGCCATGAGGCGCACGAAGCCCTCGATGAGATCGGTCGCGAAGCAGAACGACCGCGTCTGCTGGCCCTCGCCGTACACGGTGAGCGGCTCGTTGCGCAGCGCCTGCACCGTGAAGTTCGAGACGACGCGCCCGTCGTTCTCGTGCATGCGCGGGCCGTAGGTGTTGAAGATGCGCACGATGCGGACCTGCACGTCGTACTGACGCGCGTACGAGACGGCCAGCGTCTCGCCGCAGCGCTTGCCCTCGTCGTAGCAGGCGCGCGGGCCGATGGGGTTGACGTTGCCCCAGTACGACTCGCGCTGCGGGTGCTCGGTCGGGTCGCCGTAGATCTCCGAGGTCGACGCGATGAGGATGCGCGCCTTCGCCTCGCGCGCGAGCTCGAGCATGTTGAGCGTGCCCTCGACGGCCGTGCGGATCGTGCGCACGGGGTTGCGCTGGTAGTGGATGGGCGACGCCGGGCAGGCCAGGTGGAAGACCTCGTCGACCTCCATCGTGAGCGGCTCCGTGACGTCGTGACGCATGAGCTCGAAGCGATGGTCGTCGAGCAGGTGCTCGACGTTCGCGCGCGAGCCCGTGAAGAAGTTGTCGAGGCAGACGACCTCGTGGCCGTCGCCGAGGAGGCGCTCGCACAGGTGCGAGCCCAGGAAGCCCGCGCCACCGGTGACCAGTATTCGTCGTCGTGCCATGCGTCGCGATCCCCCTAAAGTGGCAGTGATACACGGACCTCGACGCGTTTGCAAAATCGGACCGAGGCAAATGCTGATACGATGGAGCTCCTGAACGGAGGAGGTTGCATGCCCGTGGACTCCCGTGCGCGAGGTGGAGACAGCGGCCCGACCGGCGACGGTGAACGTCGCGAAGGGCCGCGGATCCCCATCGAGATGTGGGTCGAAGAGACCACCGACTCCGAGCGCTATTTCCGTCGGGCCGGCAACCTGTCGCGGGGCGGGCTCGGGCTCGACCACACGATCCCGCTGCCGCTCGGCACCGTGGTCAACCTGACGTTCACGCTGCCGGGGGACTCGAACGCCGTGAAGATCGCGGGCGAGATCGTGTCGACCATGGGTCCCGAGGAGCTGCGCATGGGCGTGAAGTTCATCGGCATGACCGACGAGGCGCGCGCGCGAATCGACGCCTATCTCGCGCGCGTCGGCGTCTCGGTCTAACCTGCCGGGCATGTCGGTCATCAGCGCGCGACGCACGAAAGGCGCCGCCGGTTCGTTCCCGGCGGTCGTCCTCACGATCGCCGCCTCGTTCACGTCGGTGTTGTCGTCTTCTGCCTCCGCGCTCGCCAAGGATCCGAAGGCCCTCGAGGCCGCGTACGCCATCAAGCCGGCCGAGGGGTACTTCGACGAGGCCTTCGCGATCGAGCCGGGCGGCGAGCGCCTCTATCTGATTCGCTCCGACGGCGCGACGTTCGCGAAGCTCGAGGTCGTCGACCTCGCGACGGGGAAGACGACGTCTTCGTTCGATCTCCCGAAGACCCAGGCCGCGGTCGAGCGGCTCGAGCCGCTCGGCGGTGGCAAGGGCGTCGTCCTCATCGAGCGCGCGGGCACGCCCGAGGCGCCCGCCGTCACGGCGACGCTCGTCGACGGCGCCGGCAAGGTCGGGCCCACCGTCGGACCGGCGCACGCCTTCGGCCGCCCGAGCGCCCCGCCGCAGGACACGCTGCTCGGCTTCGAGCGCAAGCTCGGCCCGCACGAGGGCGACTTCACCTACACGTTGACGCCCTATCACCTCGCGACGCTGACGCCGGCGGGCAAGGCGCGCTCGTACAAGACCGTCGGCGGCGTGCTCAAGTCGCCGCCGTTTCGCGTCCTCGACTTCGAGGACGGCTACGCCCGCGCCATCGGCGAGGTCCCGCGCGCCTACGTCAAGAAGGACGACGTGCGCGAGCCGCCCCAGATGGCGACGCTCGACACGCTCTCGGGCAAGATCGTCGACGAGGCCCCGATCGGCGACGTGGTCGCCTGGGCCCAGGCGGCGACCATGCGCGCGCGGCATCCGGGGCGCAGCGCCTTCGTCGAGCTCAACCAAGACGACGCGGGCGTCGATGTCGTGGACGCCATGGGCAGCAGACACCCGATCGAGCTCGCCGTGCCCTTCCGGGTCTACGACCCGAAGTCGCTCGCCGACCAGGAGGGCCCCGAGCCGGGCGCGCTCTACCTCGGGATCTCCGTCGATCCCGTCAACCCCGACGCGGTCAAGCGGCAGAAGGCCGACCTCCCCATGCTCGACATCTACGCGGCGCGGGGGCCGACGCAGACGCCGACCGCGCGCGCGCGCGTGTTCACGCCGCGCAAGGTGTCCTGGCGCGCGGGCTATGGAAAGCTCGTCGTGCTCAAGCGATTCAAGAGCTTTACCCGGGGAGGCGATGAGCTGGACGTGTACCAACTCCGCTAGAGACCGCGCGCGCTCCGCGCGTCTCGTCGCGATCGGCCTCACGATCACGAGCCTGGCGGCCCTGGTGTCCGGCTGTGGGCAGGTGCGCGGGCGCAAGCTCATCCAGGACGCCAACGATCTCTACAAGCACGGGCGCTACGCCGAGGCCGTCGCCGTGTTCGAGGAGGCCGAGGCGCTCGTACCCGACCTGCCGACGCTGTGGCTCAACGAGGGCTACACGTGTCGACAGCTCATCGTGCCCGGCGCGCACGATCCCGAGACCGAGCGGGCCGTCGCGTGCGCGCTCGCGGCGTTCAAGCGCCTCGCCGTGCTGCGGCCGGGCGACGCGCGCGCCGACCAGCTCACGATCGAGACGATGTTCGACGCCGACGATCTGCGCGGCCTCGAGGTGATCTTCCTCGAGCGCAACCGACGCGCGCCCGACGACGTCGACGTCGTGCGCGGGCTGCAGCAGGTCTACTACAAGTGGGGCAAGTGGGGCCAAGCGCTCACGTGGTCGAAGCGCGTCGCGGCGCTGCGCCCGACCGACGCCGAGGCGCAGTACGGCGTGGGCACGTTCATCTGGCAGGTGCTGTCGTCGAAGGGCGGCGGCCCCGAGATGGCGGCCTATGACCCGCGCCCGCGGCTGCCGCCCGAAGGCGCCGCGCCGGCGCAGATCCCGACGGGGGGGTCGAACGTCAAGAAGGGCATGAAGGCCGCGCCGCCCGTGCCCGTGGCCCCGCCGCCGCCCATGACGGCCGCCAACGACATCACGGGGGCGACGCGCGTCGAGCTCGCCGACGAGGCCATTCGGTATCTGCAGGAGGCCGTGCGCCTGCGGCCGCGCTACCCCGAGGCGCTGACGTACCTCGCGCTGCTCTGCCGTCAAAAATCGTTCGCGTACTTCGGTGACGTGCCGCAGTGGCAGGCCGCCGTCGATCGCTCGAACGAGTGGCAGAAGCGCGCCAACGAAGCCCGCACGGGGAAATCCTAGCGTGGCGTTCGAGTCGTTTCGCGCGCAGGAGCGAGGCCGTCCGCGCACGCTCCGGCGCATCGCCTTCGCGCTCGTCGTGTTCTTTCACGGCGTGCTCATCACGGCGGGCATCGCCTATTCGTACTGGCACGTCGAGGAGCTGACGCCGCCGACGTTGCGCGTGACCTTCATGTCGGCGCCCCCGCCGCCACCGCCACCGCCGCCGCCGCCCGCGGGCGGCGGGGCGCGGACCAAGAAGGTCGCCCTCAAGACGAAGCCCGTCGAGCCCATCGTCGTGCCGAAGCCGAACGAGATCGTGCAGCCGCCCGACAAGGTCAAGCCGGTCAAGAAAGAGTTCCGCAAGCACGAAGACGAGTACGTCGAAGAAGACGACACGAAGCCGACCGCCGTGGGCAAGGGCATCGGCAAGGGCTCGATCGACGGCGACGAGGACGGCGAGGACGACGGCGTCGTGGGCGGCGTCAAGGGCGGGCAAAAAGGCGGCCAGATCGGCGGCGTCATCGGCGGCGCGGGCACGACGCCCGTCGCGCCCAAGATCCTGGCGCCCAACATCGGCGCGCTGCAGCGGCAGGGCTGCGCCGACCCGGTGTTCCCGCCGTCGCTGCGGCACGCGGGCGTCACGTACCTCGTCATCGCCAAGGTGTGCGTCTCGCGCGCGGGCGGCGTCGAGGGCGTCACGCTGTTGAAAAAAGAGGACACGCTCCTCGACGACGGCGTCATCGCCGCGGAAAAAGCCTGCCACTACAAGCCGCTCGTCATCGGCTCGACCACCGTCCCGTTCTGTTACATGGCGAACTATCAGTTCAAGGGACAATGAAAAACCCCGATCGCAGTTAGTCCAAGGGAGACCGCTCAATGGATTTCACGCTTGTTGGTCTGTGGCACGAGATGGGCTTCATGGCCCGCGCCGTCGTCGTCGTGCTCCTCGCGATGTCGGCCTACTCGCTCAGCATCGCGGTCGAGCGGCTCATGGCGTATCGCAAGGGCCGCGCGCTGTCGCGCCTGTACATCGAGGCCCTCGCGCCGCTCGTCGAGAGCGCGGCGCGCCTGTCGGAGGCCGTGGGCCTCGACAAGAGGTTCGCGGGCAGCCCCGTCGCGACCGTCGTCGGCGCGGGCGTCAGCGAGTACGCCAAGAGCCTGGCGGCCGGCGCGCGCGCCGCTTCCCCTTCGGCCTTCGACGTCGCCGAGGCCGTCAACCGCACGATGGAGCGCGTGAAGGAGCGCGAGCTCGCCAACCTGCGCCGCGGGCTGCCCGTGCTCGCGACCGTCGCGTCGTCGGCGCCGTTCGTGGGCCTCTTCGGCACCGTCGGCGGCATCATCACGGCCTTCCAGAAGCTCGCCGATCCGACGAAGGGCGGCGGCGGCATCGGCACGGTCTCGGCCGGCATCGCCGAGGCGCTCATCACGACGGCCGTCGGGCTCGGCGTCGCGATCCTGACCGTGTGGTTCTACAACTTCTTCATGGCGCGCCTCGACGACATGACGATCGACATCGACGAGACGGCCTCCGAGCTCGTCGACTCGATCCTCAAGAGCCACGCCGCCTGAGCCCTACGACGTGAACCCGCTGCCGCCACGCCCTGCTTCGTCCGGCTCCGCTTCGCCCGGCGAGCCGCCGCGCCGCCGGCGCATCGCCTCGAAGCGCCACGCCAAGGGCGGCCTGCGCGCCGAGATCAACGTGACCCCGCTCGTCGACGTCGTGCTCGTCTTGCTCATCATCTTCATGGTGATCACGCCCATGATCGCGCGCGGCGTGGCCGTCGAGCTGCCCGTGACGGCCCACCACGACCAGAAGAGCGACGACAACAAGGACCTCATCGTCTCGGTGACGGCCGAGGGCGACGTCTACCTGAACGCCGACAAGATCCCCATCGAGCGCCTCACGACGGCCGTTCAGGAGGAGCGTCGCCGCACGCCCGACAAGGGCATCTTCCTCAAGGCCGATCACCGCGCGCGCTACGGCGCCGCGCGCCGCACGATGGAGGCCATCCACCGCGCGGGCGTCGAGGACATCCAGATCGGCACCGACGACAAGAAAGGAGGCGCCCAGTAAATGGCCTTCTCCGTCGGCGGCGCCAAGGGACGGCCCTCGGGCGAGATCAACGTCACGCCGCTCATCGACATCGTGCTCGTGCTGCTCATCATCTTCATGACGATGACGCCCGTCATGCTCAAGGAGCTGGTCGCCAAGGTGCCGCAGAAGAGCACGGAGCTCGTGCCGCAGCCGCCGGGCGACAACCCCATCATCGTCGAGCTCGACGCGGCCGATCGGCTGATGCTCAACGGCGAGGCCGTCGCGCCCGAGGCGCTGGGCGAGCAGGTCGGCGAGCGCCTGCGCCACGATCGCCAGAAGGTCGTCTTCTTCAAGATCGACGACGACGCCAACTACGGCCGCGCCGTGCGCGTGATGGACATCTGCAAGGGCGCGGGCGCCGCGACCCTCGGCATCATCACGAAGGGTGACTAGAGACGGCTGAGTCGGCCCAGCCGGCGCTGATTCCGTCAACTCGCGGCGAGCTCCGGTGGCTCATTCGAGTGCGCCGTTGACCCTCGTTTGACCCCAAAAGCCCCCCTTGTGGGCATCGGGATTAAAGGTGCGAGCGGAAACGCCGAATTTCCCACCGCGTAATTTCGCTGTTACGATGCCGCCCGGCGGGGGTGTCGCGACCTCGCCTCGTCGACACCTCTGGGTAAAGGAGCTCCGAATGAAACGGTTGTTTCCGCGGGTTGGGCCAGCGGCTCTGAGTCTGCTCGGCCTTCTCGGCTTCGTCTCTGTGAACGAAGGGTGCACGCCGAACAACAACGTAAAGCCAGGGGCGCCCGTGCTGACGGCGCTGACGATCGTCGAGAACGGCTCGACGAACACCAGCATCACGGCCGACGCCATCGCGTGCGCCGCGACCGTCAAGGGCGGCGGTGACTGCTTCGTCGCCGACAACGTCATCGAGGGCGTGACCGTCGACAAGGCCGACGTCATCTGCCAGACGACGACGTCCGACTGGTGCCGCTGCATGGGCGATCCGATGATGTCGGCCAAGGGCGCGTGGGACTGCGACCCGTTCTCGCCGATGTCGATGGTCTACGCGACGTTCGATCGCCTGCTCGACACGAAGCCGCTCGATCCGGGCGACGCGGGGGCGCGCGCCGGCATCGCGTCGCTGATGGCGACGCCCGCGGCGCCGACGGCCGTGACGTCCTCGACGAGCTACTCGTCGACGGGCGATCCCAACTACTTCGCCTTCGCGGGAGGTCCGAACCTGCTCGGCCCGACGCTGACGATTCAGGCCGCGCCCGCGATGCCCGCCGGCACGACGGTGACCCTGGCGCTCGATAGCACGAAGGTCCTCGCGAAGGACGGCAAGACGCCGTTCACGGGCGGGGGCCTCATCGTCGACGGCACGCTGAAGTTCAACACGGCGCCCTTCGGCGTGCAGATCGGCGTCCCGACGGCGCCGCCGCCCGACGCCAGCGCCGACGCGGGCGCTGACGCGGCGACGGGCGTCGACGGCGGCGCGGACGCCACGTCCGATGCGGGCACGGAGGCCGGCGTCGACGGCGGCGTCGTCGCTGACGCGTCCCTCCCCGAGGTCGGCGCCGAAGCGGGCGCCGGCGACGCGGGCACGAAGAGCGACGCCGCCGCGAGCGACGCCGCCGCGAGCGACGCCTTGGCGGACGCCACGCCCGTGACGCCGCCCGCGCCCGGCGCGCCCGTCCCCGCCGACATGAACATGGCGCCCATCACGCTGACGTTCAACAACACGATCGACGCCACGATGACGGCGGCGCTCGTGACGATGACCGAGGACGGCGCGCCGTTCACGGCCTTCACCGTCGACACGAGCATGGCGCCCAAGCTCACGATCACGCCGAAGACCGCCTGGGCGGCCGGCAAGACCTACGTCGTCACCGTCGCCGCCTCTGCGGCCGACGTCGTCGGCGACACCCTGAAGACGCCCGCGACGGCGGCCTTCGTGATGGCCAACTGAGGACGCCCCGATGACGAACCTTCAAAGGAAACCGTTCATGCAGACGACCCAAAAGGCAGGCCTGATGAGCCGCATTCGCCGCGGGGCCATCGTTGTGGGCTTGGCGACGTCGGCGTTCACGCTCGCGTCGCTCGGCACGAGCCGTCCGGCGTTCGCGCAGGAGATCACGGGACGCGTCACGGGGCGCGTCTCCGATCAAGACACGGGCGCGTCGCTCGCGGGCGTCACCGTCATCGTGCAAGGCCCGCAGGGAGAGGACGCGACGATCACCGACGACAAGGGCCTGTACCAGTTCACGGGCCTCGGCGTCGGGACGTACACGATCCGCTTCTACATGGCCAACAGCGCGACGCAGGTCGAACAGCCCGGTGTCGTCGTGTCGGCCGAGAAGACCGTGCGCGTGAACGCCAA
>Ga0210396_10002569_pt1 | contig 18471 bp, 15 predicted proteins | sample IncBWH17OmetaG_FD_155466 | JGI IMG/M metagenome (GOLD analysis project Ga0210396, IMG submission 155466) | Forest soil microbial communities from Barre Woods Harvard Forest LTER site, Petersham, Massachusetts, United States - Inc-BW-H-17-O ... | reverse complement strand
AACCACCTGGCGACCCAACCAACCCGAGTAAGTCTTTGACATATCGGCACTACACTCCCACTCCTCGACACAATCGCAAAGCTGACCATGGAATGTCTGTTCCAAAGTGAACACTTTTTGCGTCGGTGCCAATCGGGTCTTTCACTGAGCGGAGCGCGTGCTGGACTGGGGAAAGCGTGGGTTCCCGGGGAGCTCTAATCATATACTTGAGAAGCGAATCATTGATCCCGAAAGCAGAAAGGCGACCGACGATGAGAACGGAGTTGCTGCGCTTCAACGGCGCTGCCGAGCGGGACCCCGCCATCGATGTGTGGATGAAAGAGCATGAAGGTGAATTGGGCGCCATCGCACGTGAATGGTTTGAGGTGATGCGAAGGTGTGGTGACGAAGTCCGGGAGCTTTTGCATGACGGCTGTCCGGTTGTGTGTTTGGGAGACGCACCCTTCGGCTATGTGAATGTATTCACCTCGCATGTAAACGTGGGGTTCTTTCACGGCGCAGCGCTGCCGGATCCAGTTCGTTTGTTGCAAGGAAACGGCAAGTTTATGCGTCATGTGAAGCTGAGTCCGGGAACGCCCACAAACGCCGCCGCGATGAACAGGCTCATTGATGCAGCGTACTCGGATATAAAGGCGCGCGTCGAGAACGGTTAGAATTACACAGCGCGCTACTCGGCGGCGGGTCATCCCCCGCTACTTCTTTCTCGTGCGGGAACACTGCATCGTATCGAAAGCAACGGTCTGGTTTTTGGAGTGACGGCTCAGCCTGAGTATCCGGTGCGCGACATACCGATCTGCCCCGGCGATCGACTTCTCCTGTACACCGATGGGGTGATTGAGCCCGAAAATGCGAAAGGCAAATCATTCGGTGGCACCAAGCTTGAAGAGGTTGTTCTTGGCTGCCAGATGTCCACGCCTTCAGACCTGACAGACAAACTGCTTGCCGAGATCCGCGCTTGGCAACCGGCCTCAATGGCTCAGCAGGACGACATCACTCCGGTGGTGACCGACGTCAGCTAGTTCTTGCGTGGCGGATCCACTGTCCACGGCGGGACGACGCCGATCGAGCGGGCGTAGGCGATCTGCTGACCGAGGTGCTGCGCGATGTGCTGAACGATGTAAAGCAGGATGCCGCGTTCGGTGATCTTCCCGCCATTCCAGTCGCGAGTTTTTTCCAGGTCAGTGTCGGGCATAGCGCGGATGGCTGCTTTGGCGTGGGCGTAGGAAGCCCTGAGCGTGGCGATCACTCTTGCTTTGTCGGTGGTGGACTGCTCGAGAGTTTTCGTGTCGACGCCAACGGGAGTGGGAGTGCCCACAAGTTTGTAAAGGTTGAAGTTGGCGGCGCTGGCGTGCAGGAAAACCTCGGCGATGGTGCGAACGTCTGGGGAAGGACGCCAAGTATATTTATCGGCGGGGATAGCTTCGGCGAGGCGGACGAATTCGCTTTCCTGGATCATGACTTCGGCCATAACTTCCGAGCGGTATCCGGTGACGCCGGGAGTTCCATCTCTGTATGGGTACACTTGCGCTGAGACGGGAAACGCGCTCGCTGCCATCAGGAGCAGGCAGAGAGAGAAGGTTCGTGGCATGAGGACTCCTTGGTTGCGTTGGGTGTTGAATGAATCGAGGAATTATAACCATTCTTCGTGGTGGAAATTCCCTCGGTGGCCACGGTCGGCGACACGATACGCTGACGGCTTCGGTATCAGTTCCGGCAAAGATATGGGTTTCATGGCGAGAGCTTGATTCCCTTGAGTCTTGTCGGGAATGCTAGATGTTCGGCAACCCCGCTGAAAGTTTGGGCATCTGTTTAATAGATGCTCAGTCCTTCCTTCACAGTATTTTTCGGGTTAAGTCCTGCAACCGGAGCCGCTCGAGTGATTTCGCTAAACGCAGTAATCGTTGGTGTGGAGTTTTCGACCTTGACTTGACCGGTTTGTCTACTAGGCAGGAGTCGGCGGCCTGATGATTTTGTCAAAATGTCGAGCTGCAGAGTGTGCAATAGGGAACAGTATTTCACTTCTCCCTATGCTCCACTGAAATCTGTGTGATTCAATAAAAGTACGATCCTGGGCGCGGCATCTTACACGTGACAAATCTGCGCTAAGAGTTGTATCAGCAAAGGCAAACTTTGTTACGAGTACTTGATGTGTCGGCCTACCCCTCTTCGCACGGCTCTGTGAGCTTCACTGAGCCTGGCAGTACGGCTCCCTCTGTGTTTTGGAAGCGCTTTTTGATACTAGCCCCACGCCCCCATTTCTATGCCGTTCTAGCTTGCGCATCGTTTCTGCTGTGTCTGGCTCCTGGGAGATTGCCCGCTCAGCAACAAACTGCCCAGCTTGGGCATAGCGGTAGCTCCCTCCCGGAAACACCTTTACCCAAAACATCCGCTGCGGAGGGGCGAGCCAGCGTTGCAGGCACGGTGTTGGACCTGAGCGGTGCCACCATTTCCGGGGCAAATGTCAGTTTGATGCGTAGTGATGGAACGCAATCGCGTAACACGGTTTCCGATGCGAACGGCGACTTTGGTTTCGCTAAGATTCTTCCCGGTTCGTACCTCGTGGTCGTTAACGCGAAGGGCTTTGCGCCGTTTACTTCCGTGGAGTTCCTGGCCACGGACCAGCAGCTCTACGAGCTTCCCGACATTTCCTTGTCAGTTGCATCAGCGAGCATGGAGGTGACGGTCCGTCCGCCCGACCTGATCGCCGCTGAGCAGATAAGGGCTGCGGAGAAGCAGCGTCTGGTGGGCGTCGTCCCAAACTTCTATACAAGCTATATTTATGACGCAGCCCCACTCACCTGGAAACAGAAGTTCTCGCTTGCGGTGCGGGGCACGTTCGATCCGGTTGCAGTTATCGGCGTCGGCTTCGCAGCGGGCATCGAGCAGGCCAACAACTCCTTTGCTGGATACGGCCAAGGTGCGTCGGGATACGCCAAGCGTTATGCCGCGAAATTTGTGGATGGACGGAGCAGTGACTTACTGACTCATGCGGTTTTCCCCACGCTGTTTCACCAAGATCCGCGGTACTACTATCAAGGCTCCGGCACTTTTAAGTCCCGCCTCATGCATGCGGTGGGCTCCGCATTTGTCACCCGCAGCGATAGCGGCCGCACCGAACCAAACTATTCTTATTTGCTTGGCGACGTGAGCGCAGCGGCGCTGTCCAATCTGTACTATCCGGAAGCGAATCGGGGAGCGCACCTGGTTTTCACTAATGCCGCCGTCGGCCTCGCCGGACGTATAGGTGGGAATTTAATTCGTGAATTCCTCTCGAAGCGCTTGACGCCAAACGCGACCGGCGAGGGAAGACCACCAACCTTTTAGTGATACGGCATTTCTCTTGAGTTCGGGTCAACGGTCGAGCAATTCGTAAGTCTCGCGCCAACCCATCAGCCTAGCAGCTGATTAACGTGGAATTACCTCCACCCCTTTTCAGCGCACGCACATCAAATAAACGAAATCATCTGGTACAAGATTGCGAAGCGCCTCGCAAACCGGTTCACGTCGTGTTGACCGACCTGCGGGTTACGGCAAGGGAGAGGGAGGCACACGACACGTCAACTACTCATTTCGCGCAATGGCCCAGGACCAACTCGAAGTCATCGAGGGAAAACACGCCTATTAAGTTCGGCGGCGGGGAACGTTATGGTTGTCGAGATCCTGACAGAAGTTCGAATCGGGTTTCCGGGCGATGGGTGGAATTGGAGGCGTAAAGATGAATACGACTCGACGGGACTTTCTCAAAGCCGGTGCGGCTGCGGTGGCCGCAACATCGGGCGTCTCAGCAAAATCGAAGAAAATCTCCTCCTCTAAACCATCAGGGGAACGAACAGCAGCGCCGGCAGCGGAGGCGGGAGACATGATTTATCGCAAGTTTGGAAGCACGGATGCGCACATATCTGCTATCGGAGTGGGTGGTCATCATCTCGGCGATGTGCCGAGCTTGGACGAGGCGGTGCAACTCGTTCACGAGGCGGTAGACGCAGGCGTTACTTTCTTCGATAACGCTTGGGAGTATTACAACGGCAAGACGGAGACCATCTTGGGCAGGGCGCTGCGTGACGGACGGCGCGACAAAGTGTTCCTGATGACCAAGGTCTGCACTCACGGGCGAAGCGGGAAATTAGCGATGCAGATGCTCGAGGACTCGCTGCGGCGGTATCAAACCGATCATCTGGACCTCTGGCAGATCCACGGCATCGTCTACGACAACGACCCAGAGTTGGCCTACGCGAAAGGTGGCGTCCTGGAAGCATTTGATCGAGCCAAAAAAGAAGGGAAGGTCAGATTCGTCGGCTTCACCGGTCACAAGGATCCCGCATTTCACCTGAGGATGCTGGAACTAGGTTATCCGTTTGACTCAGTGCAGATGCCGCTGAATCCGTTCGATGCCAATTTCCACAGTTTTGAGCGGCAGGTGCTGCCCGAAGTCAATCGGCGAGGCATGGCGGCTCTCGGCATGAAGAGCATGGGCGGTACGGCTTGGGGGATAAAAGCCGGCGTTGTCCAGGCTGAGGAGATGTTGCGTTACGCGATGAGCCTGCCAGTCGCGACCACAATTTGCGGCACGGATTCGCTCGACGTGCTGCACCAGAACTTGCGTGTCGTGCGCGGCTTTCAGCCGATGACTCCGAGCGAGATGGACGCCTTGCGCGCTCGCTGCGCGCCGACGGCCGCCGACGGCCGTTTCGAGCCGTACAAGGTATCGCTGCGGTACGACAACCCGATGACCCGTATGCCGCACGGGTTCCCCTTCGACCACACGCAAAGAGAAGTCACAGAGATGTTGGAGAAAACGGACGGCCCTTGGTTGGTGCCAGAGACAACACCGGAGACGTCGAGGAGATGAAGAATGGCAGAGCAACGTCGACCGAACGAGCAATCCCAAACGACTCCCGAAATCGAGCGGCGGTGCTTCATACAAGCAGGCCTGGCGTCCGCAGGGACGGTGCTTTCAGTTTTGCCTAGTCAAGTCGCATCGGCTGCCCTTCTGCCGCAAATGCCGAGCAACGTCGCTGACCAGATTCCTCGCAGGCCGCTCGGAAAAACGGACGAACAAGTGTCGATCATCGGTCTTGGCGGATATCATTTGGGAACGGTGCAATCGCGCGAGCTTGCGGTGCGCCTGGTTCAGGAGGCAGTGGACGCTGGAGTCACCTTGTTCGGGAACGCATGGGAGTACAACGACCACCGCAGCGAAGAATGGATGGGGCTTGGATTACAGGGGAGGCGCGAGAAGGTTTTCTTGATGAGCAAGGTTTGCACCCACGGCCGAGATAAGAAGGTCGCCATGCAACAATTGGAAGAGTCGCTCAAGCGATTGGGCACCGACCATTTGGACCTATGGCAGATTCACGAGGTTATCTACGAGAACGACCCGGAGCTGCATTTCGCCAAGGGTGGCGTGGTCGAAGCGCTGAATGAAGAGAAAAAGCAGGGCAAGGTTCGTTTTGTCGGTTTCACGGGACATAAGAGCCCGGCGATCCATCTGAAAATGCTGGCGCACGATTACCCGTTCGATACCGTCCAAATGCCGCTCAATTGTTTTGATGCCACCTATCGCAGCTTCGAGCAGCAGGTGCTACCGGAGCTTCAGCGCCGAGGTATTGCGGCTCTCGGTATGAAAAGTCTGGGGGGCGACGGGCAGCCGATCCAATACGGCGTCGTGAGGGCAGAAGAGGCGCTGCGCTACGCGATGAGTCTGCCGGTCACGACTACAATTTGCGGCATCGATTCGCTGGACGTGTTGCGTCAGAACGTGGGAATTGCGCGTGGCTTCAAACCGCTGTCGCCTAACGAGATGCAGGCGCTCCGTGAGCGATGCAGACCTTCTTCGGGTGATGGCCATCTCGAGCTGTTCAAAACAACAAAAAAATACGACGGCAAAGTTGGGCGAGAGCAGCATGGTTATCCGTCGCCGGAACAACTCCCGCTCTGAGCCGGTCCGATCACTAATTCTGCCGAAGCCTACTCGAAGTGACGTTTTGCCTCAAAAGCAGGAGGTGCGGCATGTGCTAACAGTGTGACAGAACTGTTTCAATACCCAACCGTTTTGGCCGTCGGAGTTAGGGATTCCTGTCGTCAGATTCTCCTCAGGTCCATGCGAAGTTGTAGAAGTTGACTTGTTTGGGTTTCCCGCTTTGCCGGGACTTCAGGCTACCGTATTCGTTTGATTGACGGGGGACACGCATGGAGGTACATCGAAAATCTGGGAGGCAATCATGAAAATCGTAGTGATCGGCGGCAGTGGACTGATCGGGTCAAAGCTCGTTCCTAAGTTGCGCGAGCAGGGGCACGAAGCAGTTGCCGCATCTCCCAATTCCGGCGTCAACACACTCACCGGGCAGGGATTGGCCGAAGCGCTGAAGGGTGCGTCGGTGGTCGTTGACGTAACGAACTCTCCTTCCTGGGAGGACGCGGCGGTGATGAAGTTCTTTGAGACATCAACCCGTAACCTGCTTTCCAATGAAGCGACCGCGGGCGTGGGACATCACGTTGCGCTGTCTGTCGTAGGATCGGAACGTATGCCCGACAGCGGTTACTTCCGCGCTAAAGTCGCTCAAGAGAAACTGATTAAAGAATCGTCAGTCCCTTACTCCATCGTGCGAGCCACGCAGTTCTTCGAGTTCCTCAAGGGGCTTGCCGACATTTCGATGGAAGGGGGCAAGGTGCATTTGCCACCTGTACTTTTCCAACCGATGGCTGCCGACGATGTGGCGAGTGGGGTAGGCAGGATCGCTGTCGGCCCACCGGTAAATGGCACCGTGGAAATAGGGGGGCCGGAACAGTTTCGTCTGAATGAACTAGTCCGGCGGCGCTTGGCCACCCTCAAAGATTCCCGCGAAGTCATCGCCGACCCACATGCGCAGTACTCCGGCGCGGAGGTCAGTGATCAATCGCTAGTTCCCGGCAAGAACGCGCAACTTGGCGAGACGCGTTTCGAGACCTGGCTCACTCAGTCCGGAGCGAAAGCGGCGGCGGCCACCCGCTAGTAGGGCTGTCAAAGAGCGGCTGGTTGCATGAATCGGCCTCATTCAGACGAACAGTTTATTTTATGACCATTGCAAAATGGCTTTGAAGTTGGTTCGTCTGATGCCAGAGAAAGCGGCGGCAAAAACCGTCACGCCGTGAGCGCGTTGAATTGACTGGAGGAAGGCCCGGTGCCTGGCTTGCTGCGATTTGAATTGAGTTCCGGGGTTGACTTGCTGTTTCTTGCCCCATCGCCTCGAAGCAGAATTCCAAGCGAGCATCCTAGAATCTCGAGTGCGAGAAGTACAAAGACACTTGCGTCAAACCATGCGGTCCAATTTCCAGCTGCCACCGTGAAAACATTGTTTGGAGATGCATGCAGGAAGTGCTCATAAAGATCGGCGCCCAACGCAGCCAAAAAGAAAAGCAGCGAAACCAACGAGGTAAATTTAGGGCTGAGCTGCCATAACGCAATTCCTACGCTCAAATGCAGTGACGTCAACAAAATTATGGCCAACCAACTTACGTTGTTGTTTGGAGGTGGAAGAATCTTTGCCGCAAGGAACAGGTGGCAGATTGCGACGATCCCGTGTGCGGCGACAATTAGTAGAGCGAGTGCCCGAGGCTTTGCCATAGAGAATCCTTTCTGCTACGCCCGATATTTTCTATCCATCATGTAAGACGCGCGGGGAGCTAAGTTTATGACACCATGCTCGGGTTTGTGTGCGACGCTTGGATTTACTAGTCTAGCCAAATTGGCGGGTCGACAGAGACCAAGGACCCGGGCCGGCGGCGAGGAGAAACTTCGTCGGGGCGGCTGCGGGGATCATTCGCGTCCGTCGGCTTTGGTTTGCAGGGCTACGTAGAAACTTGCGCCGCGTGGAGGGTTGTTTGCGGCCCACAAGCGTCCGCCATGCGATTCAACGATGGAGCGGCAGATTCGCAGTCCCATGCCAGTACCGTGAGGTTTGGTGGTGAAGAAGGCATCGAAGATTTGATCGGTGTGCTGAGGCAGCCCAATCCCGTTGTCGTTGACTGTCACCAGAAGTTGCTCGTTAGCCGCTCGCTGTGAGGTTATGGCGAGTTCCCGCGGGCCATCCACCGCCTTGACTGCATCGATACCGTTGATCATCAGGTTCATCATGACCTGCTGCAATTGCACGCGATCCCCCAGGACTGGGGGAAGATCCGCTGCCAAGTCGGTGCGGATGGAGATCTCGTAACGCGTTGCCTCGCCGCGGAGCAGCATGATCATCTCTTCAATAACTTCGTTTACGTCGACCAATTCTAAGCGCAGAGTGCCTTTCTGGAAAAGCAGGCGAATGCGGCTGATGATTGCCGCCGCTCGCGTTCCATCATTGACGATCCTCGCGGCGGCCGCGCGGGCCTTATCAAGATTGGGGACATCGGCAGCCAGCCAGCGGATACAACTGTTGGCGCTGGTGACGGTAGCGGCAATCGGCTGATTAACTTCGTGGGCAAGTGAAGCGGTGAGTTCGCCCATGGTAGTGACTCGATTAATATGCGCGAGATCGGCGCGCGCCTGGCGCAATCGTTCGCGCTCTTCACGTGCTAACCTGCGTTCAATCGCAATGCCGGCGAGGTGAGTGGCCATTTCGAGGACGCGGGACTCGGTCGGACTCGGACTGCGCGGTTCGCGGTAATACATGGCGAAGGAACCCAACGCTTTGCCGGAATGCGAAAGTATGGGAGTGGACCAGCAAGCCCGGAATCCATAGGGCGCGACCACTTCGCGGTATGCATCCCAGAGGGGATCCTGAAGAATGTCGGTGACGACGACAGGTTCTCTACGGTACATCGCGGTGCCGCATGATCCTGCCTTGGGCCCGATGGAAAGGCCGTTCATGGCTTTGGTGTAGGACTCGGGAAGGTTTGGAGCAGCGCCATGCCGGACATGCTGCCCGTCTTCATCGAGAAGCAAGACTGAACAAAGCAATCCGGCAAATTGCATTTCCACGCCACGTACCAGTTGGTCGAGAATTTTTTCCAACGGAGCATCGCGGGCTATCATCTCCAAGATGCGGCTCTCTCCCTCACGGAAGGCCTCGCCCCGCTTGCGTTCGGTTATGTCCATGACGGTGCCAACGATCTCGGTGATTTCGCCGGAGTCATCCATCACGGGATGAGCGATCGAGTGAAGGTAAGTTATTGTTCCGGTGGGAAGAACAATTCTCCAATCAAACTCCGAGTCTTCCTTCAGCGTGGTCTCCAGTTGCGCTTGCCGGGTGATTGCTTCTCGATCATCAGGGTGAACGCTTTCCAGGATGTCAGACCAGGCAGGCTGCATCTTTTCTGGGTCAAAGCCAAAAATGCGAAAAGTTTCTTGCGACCAGAAGCGAACACCGGTACGCACATTCAAAGCCCAACTCCCACTCTGTGTCAGCCTTTGCGCTTGAGCTAAATAGCCCTCACTACGGCGCAGCGTTTGCTCCGCACGCTTACGTTCCTCGATGTCGATAGCGGTGCTATACCAATTCACAATGTTTCCAAGTTCATCGCGCAGCGGCACGCTGCGGATCAGCAACCAGCGATAATCTCCGTCCATTCGCCGGACGCGTACTTCGCTCTCCATCGGCTTTCCGGCGGCCACGGCCGATTGCCACTCGATGATGAGCCTAGAAAGATCATCGGGATGGACTACGGAACCCCATCCCCAGCCGAGCATGTCCTGCATAGAACGCCCCGTAAATTCGAGGAAACGTTGATTGATGAATTCAACGGAGCCGTCAGGCCAGGCACTCCACACGTATGCCGGAATCGTATCGATGACAAGACGGAGCCGAGATTCGCTCCTCTGCAGGGTAGCGTAGAGATCGCGGAGACGCCGGGCGGTGTCATTGAAGACCTGGCCAAGATGAGCGAGTTCATCGTTCCCGGTGAGAGGCACTTGGTGGTTAAACTCGCCGCGGGCTAATGCCTTGGAGCCTTCAACCAACCGCTCCAGTGGCTGGGTGATGCTGCGAGTCACGGCCAACCCAAGGCTAGCGGCGATCAGCAACGTGAAGACGGCGATCGACGGGACAACCACGAAAACCAGCCGTTGCACACGCTTAATGTTCTTCACTGTTTCGGCCTGCTGCTGGCTGGACTCTTGGTCCACTTTCTCGACGAGCCCGGAGGTCAGGGATTCCAGTGGCCGTACTTGGTTCGCCAGACGCAGGTGCACAGCCCGCCAGTCACCGGACGAGGCGAGTGTAGCGATGGCCTCAAGCTGCGATGGCAGCGTGCTCTGAATGACGCGAAGTGTGGGCAGGATGGTCGCGTCACGGCGAGGATCGAAAGGCGGGAGACTGAGGGCGCTGGTTGCGCGACGGATGTCCTCTAGCACTTCGGTACGAAGGAGTGCAACTTCTGTGGTCAATCGATCGGCATCTTCTGCTTCGGCCAGCGCGTCCAGCCGATCATGAAACACCAACATACTGGTATGAACGCGTAAGACCGCAACTAGCCTCTGATCGGCATCGTTCAGGCGCCCCGCCTGGGTATGGAATACGTGGAAATACCAAAGGATAACGGCATCCGCGGCTAACATCGACAGGATGATGAACGCGAATCCGAATATCAAACGCGGGCCAATATTGAATCGACCGGCGTAAAGAGTCTTCGCGTCAGCGGTGTTGATCGAGCGATTCCATGGAGTTGCGGTGTGAAGCCCCATCGATATTTCCAATCATGCTCTCGTTGCCTTCAAACTTACCCAGCCTCGCAGAGGTTGAGGAAGAAACCCTGAAGCCGCTGAATAGAGTTTAATGGGCAGATTCAGAACTCCCGTTCGCGGCCCTAGCGCTGATACCTACTTGGGGCGGGCCGGTCTGGAAACCGGTTATGCGAACCAAGTTCTTCTCGAGCACGACAGCCGCTTCGCGCGCATCCATCTCGCCCGTCAACACCGAGTGTACTGCCTGGATGTAAGCCTCAGATACGTCCTGATATTTTTTGCCGGTGACGTTCGAAGGACGCAAAACCAGCCCGGTCTGGAAGGCTTCGCCGATTAACGCAAAACGGGGATTTGTTTCAAGCACCTCAGGACGACTGTAGAGTTCCGGCAGAGTGGCTGGTTGCGAAAGTACGCGGAGCCGCTTCAGCTGCACGTCTCGGCGTGTGAGATAGCGGACCAACTCCACGGCTTCACGAGGATGAGCTGAGGATCGGGAGACTGCCAAGCCCCATCCTCCCAAGGTACCGGCTCGGCCTGCCTTACCACTTGGCAGCAGGGCTACATCGAACTTATCCCGGATGGGAGACCCCGAAGCGCGGCTGTCGGTGTAGGCTGACGGCCAGTTCCGCATGAATGCCGCGTCGCCTGCAACCCAAACGTTTAGCGAGTCCCACTCTCTGTATCCGACTACACCTGGAGGCGAGATGGAACCAACCCAGTGTGCCGCTCTTTGCCACGCCTTGATCGCCAGCGGATTATTCACGCTGATCGTCTGGTTCTCCTCTACGATGCTCCCGCCGCCTTCCGCTGCCTGCCATTCCAGCGCGTCGCAGGTCAACCCTTCGTCGGCCGCGCCCTGCCAGACAAAGCCCCAAAATTGTTTTTTACCTTTGGCTCGTTCGCCAGCCTGAATTCTAGCCGCCATTTTCTCGAGCTCATCCCATGTCCTGGGCGGTTCATGATATCCATACTCTCGCAGAAGGTCGGTCCGATAGTAGAGAAGTCCGATGTCGGGACGATACGCCAGGGCCACCAACTTGTTGTCCACGGTGAAACTGGAAGCCATGGCTCGAAATTCGAGGGAAACTTCGTGAGAGAAATAGGGCTTCAAATCAACGAAATACTCGGCCAGCATGCCGGGCCAGATTACATCGAGACCGTACACATCCGGACCCGAGGTACCTGTCCCGACTAGCTCCCGCCACAAAACCAGCTTTTTCCACGCGGACTCCGGAGAGGGAAGGAGATTGACTCGGATTCCTGTTTCTCGAGTGAATTGCTGCAGCTCTTCCTGACGCGCCTCGCTGAAACTCTTGCTGGTCCACTCCTCTATTAGCGTTAGTGTGATCGGATCCTGAGCAGTTGGCTTCGTGCAAGCTTCCAAAAGCAGAGACAAGAACACGACGCAAATAGGCCGGACTATCTTGCGGGAATTTGTCCACCCGGCATTGAGATCGGAAATTCCAGGTGCTACCCGTCTCCGAAGTTTCATCATTTCGAAAGTGCTCCTCTCGCGAGAGGGCCCGGGACGAACCATCGCCGCATGATAACGCCGATGAGAGCAATTTGCTGGCCTGTGTTAACGCCGCCGCCTCCCGACGAGCACGGTTCGAACTTTAGAGAGTGAGAGTAGATGTGACTTTAGGTGTCGGCCCGTTGGACACTTTGTCCAAATTGGCGTGCACTCCGCGACGTCTGTTTTGCGCCAAGTCGTTTTCGCCAAGCTGGGATGGATTTTTCTGGGATCAGAACCGGTAATTTTCGAATTAAGAAGCCAAATACACATTTTTGCTTATTGACGACTGCGCTGTGATGGCCTAAAAAAAGCGACGAAGGCGGAGGCACGGAATTAGTCTTGCAACCTCCTCCCTCGAATTCAGCGTGTCCCTGTGTTGCAACTGAATAGACGATCATTCCGTTGCGAGAAATAACGGTAAGTGAAATACGATTTTTATCTCTACCGGCTGCGGTGAGAGTGTCCCCTCATCCGATTAAACGTCGAGAGTAGAGAATACGAATTGCACAGATAACAGCCCTCGTTATCTGCCGGACTAGCCTAAACCCTTCACCCTGCAAACTCCGGTTGTTTGGTCAATGCGTTCGCGTGCCCGCAAATTACTTTGGGCGCAAAGCCAAGCTTGTCCTGTGTTGTAACGCCAACTGTGCCCGACTCGACGGCATTTGTGTGCGCAGAGTCGTGCGCTTCCCCTAATCATGTTCGTTTCGAATATCGACGCAGCGGTTCAATGCAATAGTGCAACAGGAGAGGAGCACAGCATGAAAGCACGAATGTTTTTCGCCGTGATCGTGGTTTGTTTTGCGGTCGCTTTGGCGTCATCAATCAGTTCGCAGAAAGTATTGTCACAAAATCCTACACCGCCCGGTGCGAAGGTCTTGCCGGCAGGCTTCACGATTCCGCCTGCGGATGTGCCTTGCATCTTGCCGGGCAACCGGCTCGATCTCCAGTGCTTCATTAAAAACGATCCTGACGCAATCCGTATACGCGCTGAAGAGGCGGGGTTGGAGGCTGAGGCCCTAGCAGCAGCGCAGTCTGGAACGTTAGATCCATTCCATCAGGTGGAGACTCTCGGTCAGCTTGAGATTTTTGATCCCAACTTGTCGGTGAACAATAACGTTGCTTGCAGCTATTGCCACGATCCCATGGCGGGCTACGGGAATGGATCCTCGGTGCTCAGCGTGTTCACTGGCGGGTCTAATCCTGGTTCCGTGCCCATCACCGTTCACGGAGCCTACCCGAATAACCGCATCGCCAAGCGCAATCCGCAGAGCTACGTCTATTCTCCATATTTCCCTCCACTGCAGTACAACATCACCCAGGGAGACTTTTATGGAGGTAACTTCTGGGATGCTCGCGCCACCGGATACCGCTTGCAGAATTCTGCCGCGGAGCAGGGCCAGGATCCTCCGCTTGACCCGGAAGAGATGGCCAATCCGGATTCGGCGTGCGTCGTATGGAAGTTGTCACTGAGCCAATACAAATTCTTCTTCGAGCAGGTGTGGGGCACGGGCTCACTGGATATCGCGTGGCCGTCCGACGTTGCTACGATTTGCAGCACTCCGAAAGGAGCTGCTACATTCGGTACCAACGCCACTCCTTTGAGTCTCAGCCCTTCCGACCGCACTCGCGCTAACCAAGCCTTCGACGAATTTGGCCAGGCCATTGCGTCCTATGAAATTTCCTCCAGCGTTAGCCCGTTCACGTCGAAATTCGACGCCTGGCTGGCCAACAGCACCACCACTCCGTTGACCGCGCAAGAAAAGCGTGGCTACGATCTGTTCCGCGGCAAGGCGATGTGCAACACCTGCCATCTGGACGGAAGATCAAATGTGGCCACGGGCGCAGACACTGGTGCGGCCACTAACGTCGCCCCGATGTTCACCGACTTTACGTACAACAACCTCGGCCTTCCCAGGAACGTTATTATGCCGTGGTATTCGGAAGACACGCCGGACCAGTGGGGTTTCACGGGGAATCCTGCGGGGCCGGGCTTCACGGATGAAGGCGTTGGCCTTTTCCTCGATGGCTACTACGGCGCTCCTCCTCCCAATCTAATTTGGGGACAACATCTGCCGTTCTTCGAAGGTAAGTTCCAAACGTCGACAGCCCGCAACGTGGGCAAAGTGCCTTACCCGGGATTTGTGAAGGCCTACATGCACAACGGCTATTTGCTTAGTCTTAAGGAAGTAGTTCACTTCTACAACACTCGAGACGTCTACCCACAACCGGTGCTCTCTGGACACTGCCCCGCGGGAACGGTTGAGAAGGTAACGTGTTGGCCGATGCCGGAAGATCCAAACAATGAAAATATGACCATTGGGAAGCTCGGGTTATCTCCATCCGAAGAAGATGACCTCGTCGCGTTTCTTCAGACGTTGACGGACGGCTTCGTCCAGACTCCGGCTACGACTGCCACTGCCACACCAGCCAGTGCGATCAGGAAACCAGCTAAACCTCCAAAGCAGTAGAGATGTTGCGGAAGGCGATTCAGGGCAGATCGGTGGTCGACACGGTCTGCCCTGCCTTCGCGAGTGATGCCAAATTACTTTCGAAAAATCGGAGGCACGATGATGAAGAGATTTCTTTTGATTTCTGCGTTAGTCGTGGCTTGCGTGTGCTTGACGCCATCGAATTTTTCTGTTGTTCACGTGCTCGCTACGGCGCCCACGGCTCACGTTGCACAAATCAAGTCGGGTCCTGAATTGGAGAGCACAAACGAGAGCATGGCGATTATTCGTTGGACCACTACAAATCCCGGAGGAACAGACCTACATTACGGGATCGTGCACTACGGGACCGACGCCGTTAACCTCAGCCAGGTTGCAAAGTCTCCGAATCGCCGCAATGCAAGCCATCCGGACATGATCTTCAGAGTGCGCGTTGCCGGACTTAATCCGCAGACGACCTACTACTACACCGTGGAATCCACCGGCTCCACGGGTGCGAACGACGGAGTTGCCAGCGCGATAAAAATGTTCAAAACCAAGTAATGCAATTTCTTTTGCGAATCGTGCGTTCATTGTAGCGATTCATTTTTGGGGTCTCGTGGCTTGCCTTTAATCTTTCACGCTAGACACAAATAAAACACTCAGCGGGGAATGGCGACTCCAATGCGAGGCGGGTGGTGAGGCTTCGAGCAAGAACGGATTGGTACTACTTCCACTGGATCACCGCACCGTTAGGCCAGAAATCGGGGAGGGGGCGGTTGAAGAAGGCGTAGGACACAACGTGGAGATGGCGGACAAGCGGTTGCATGGATTTGGGAATCGAGGGATACGGCCGGTAGGAAAAGATTGGTTCGGTGCCTTCCTGGCGATAGGCAACGAGTTCGCCCGCACGCGTGAAATCATCGGGGAGAATGACGACGAGGTCGCCGGGTTCGGGAGTGGGGCCGGCGTGACAGATGAAGGGACGGTCCTCCACGCAGGGAGCGTCTTTCAGGATTTTCTTTGCGACCAAACTAATTCCGCCAGTCAGGTCGGAACCATTACGGGTCTCTTCCACTGGTACGCCGATGTAGTTAAGGTATGCGGCAAATTCGGTGATGCGGTAGGGGCGAGCGAAAGGAAAGAAAATTCGTTGGGCATTTTGTGGAGCACGGCGAAAGCGATCTTCGATAACGTTGCCGATGGCGACGTCTGCCTGGATGACATTTTTTCTTTCGTACATGCGGAATGCTGAGAGAGAAAGGTCCTGCAGCACAATGAAGGTGAGCGCAGTAACGGCGCAGAGCCTAAGTTCAAGACGCATATCATGCCAATGGAGAAAGGCGAGGCGCCCGAGGTAGAGAACGGCGATAAGGTCAACGGGCGCGAGGTAGTAGGCACTTTGCATTCGCAAGATCAGGTAGCCCGCGACATAGGCCAAGGCGCCGAGAGCCAAGCCGTCCCAAAATACCGAAGGCACCAGATGGTGGCACAGGATAAGAAAGATTCTTGCGAGGATAACTGCAACAAAAATCCAAGCAAGCAGATCGATCTTGGCATAGATGCTGATTACTTCCGCCAAGGGAAGCCTAGCAGCCGCGGCGTAACGCATATCGTAGTGCGGATACATGGCGGCCAGGTAGTAAAGCAGAAATGGAATTACGAGCAGAGCCAGGCATATGTCGAGGCGACTTTCTGGATCGCGCAGCTTGGCGAAATCCCAACCTGGCTGAGTCGCGTTCCAGCAACGCAAGAGCAGGCGACCAACCGTGAAACCAAGTAGGAGCAGGAAAGCACATTCCTTGTAGTAGAGCATGCACTGCGCAGAGATTACTGCGAGTAGGACCCAGGCCATGGAGTGAGTCTGCTCAAAGCGGTTAACGGACCAAGCTAGGAAGACCAGCCAGAAAATGAGGTTTGCCTCCGGATAAATCAGGCCGCTGAAACTAATCAGGAAGCTTGGCGTGATGAGCATGAGAAGGATGAGCTCGACGCGTTCGCGGATAATCAGTTCTTTGGCGAGGAACAAAAGGATGGACGGCAGGATCATAAGTTGCAGGATGTGCAGTGAGTGATAGCCAATTACGGAATTGGATACGTAGCGAAGCAGGTTGTATTCCTGATACCCGAAGGGGAAAAAGCGGCCTAAGGAGGGCCAGATCGGGGGGGCAATATGCTGGCCGACGAGCGGGCCAAGCGTAAACATGGAATCGTCGGGCGAGGTGAAGCCTTCCCAGGCTAACGTACCGGCGATGTAGAACGCCAAAAACAGGGCAAGGAAGAGGACGGAAACGACGGAGTCGCGCGGCAGTTTGTGGAGGCCTGCGTGGAGGGAAGTTCTTGGGCGATTTTGAGTAATGGTTTTCCGCCGAAGAGCCAAAAAGGTCAAGGCGATAGCAAGGGCTGTGATGGCTGTCCAGACAGGCCAAAAGAGGGCAATGCGGTGCATCCAAAGCACGTGTAACGCGTGCAGGAGGAACCCATGCTCAGCGCGAATGAGGGCAAATCGCAGCATCTGGGTCTCGCTGGGTATCGAGTGCCGACGACGCTAGTGCGCGGGAATCAGCAGCACAATCGGGTCAGTACCCTAGGTAGGCGTGCATCTGGAGTTCCACGCACAGCGGTGTGGAAACTTTTTACACGTCTCTTACAAGGTGCGCGGCCCGGCCTAGAGAACACCCGCGACCTTAGGCCGATTGTAGTGGATTTCGTTACGTCTCTCAAAGCTAAAGGCAAAATAGGTTCGAGGATTACAGACGTGGATGGTGCCGGGGGCACGGCATGCACGATACTGCCACAGGTGCAATTCAGAATGGCTGCCTAAAGAAGCTTCCGAGTGCGTGGCAGGACCCAACCTAATCACGACCCAGAGAGAGGGATACAGCCCAAAATTCGATTTTGTGCCCTCCTTATTTCGCTGGTAGGCTTTGTGATTGCGATGTCCGACCCTCTCTACCCTGAAAGCGTGGCTTACCACGAGGCTGGACATATAGTTGTCTAGTTGTCGCGGCCGTTCTGGGATTGCGACTCAGTCGCCACGGAATTCATCTTGACCAAGAAGGAAGGGGGATGTCGTACTACGAATTTCGAAAACCGCGCGTTTGTGCAGCCGAAGTACCCGAGATAGATATCCAGGACACAATCGTGGCCACAAGGAAACGGTCAACTCTGCCCAGCGCCTAGTGGACGATTTTAAAACAAGGGTGACCGTACAATAAAGCGTGAGGGGGGGCGGCGCCCATGGGGGCAAATACAAAGGAATACCCGGCAAAGATTCCGTTTCCTGTGACCTGTCACAAGTGCAAGGAACCATTTGTCCACAAGTTTCACATGGACAAGACCTCGTTTGACTGGACCTGCCCGAAGTGTGGTTTCACACATCCCAGCTATCTCGGACTGGATATCACCATTGGCGTGCTGCTGCTTTTGAAAAGCAGGTATGAACTCACTGAGGAGAAGGATTTTTCCATGGCGGTAGTTTTCGCAGCTATGGCATTCGAGGGGGAGCTTTCGCGGCTGTTTGTTAAGTGGAAAGAAATCGAGTGTATCGGGGCAGGGACGCAGCTAGATCGCGAAGCATGTGAGGACCAACTGCGTGATTTCAGGACAATCAATGGGAAAGATCGAGGGGGTTTCTCAATTCCTAGTTGGCTCGAGCATAGACGATTTCGTGTCATCCAAAACGCGATTACGTGAGGACATTTCGAAAGGCTTCAAAAGCATCAGAGTCGGCACCCTAGCTGCTGATTTCCAGCAGCATCTATTCTGGCCGCGCAATAAGGTTCTGCATTGGGGAGACGCCAAGAACTCTTGCGAGGGCGCTGCGAAGTGCTACAGCATCGCAAACCTCGGGCTAACAATCCTGCGCGAAATGGATT
>Ga0210396_10002568_pt1 | contig 18473 bp, 8 predicted proteins | sample IncBWH17OmetaG_FD_155466 | JGI IMG/M metagenome (GOLD analysis project Ga0210396, IMG submission 155466) | Forest soil microbial communities from Barre Woods Harvard Forest LTER site, Petersham, Massachusetts, United States - Inc-BW-H-17-O ... | reverse complement strand
CGTCCTGGGGACGGTTCAGGTGCAATCCCCGAGTCCACTGGTAGCCGAGGCTGAACTTCCAGGAACTTGTGATTTCGCGCTCGATGGTGAGATTCGCCTGCTGCGCGTAGCCGTAAACAAAGTTTCTTCCAAGCGGAAGCGTGAAGGGCAGAATGGGAAGCGGAAATCCCGCTGCAAGATAATTCTGATTGGCGAAGAGCGAGCCGGAAGCGAAGGGATCGAAGCGTTGCTGACTCGGCTGATACCCGAGGGTCAAGGAGGTAGGAAATGCCGGATAAATGGAGCTCGCGTTGAGAGCGCCCTGGAAAATTGTGCCACCATTCAAGTTTCCCGGAGTGTCGAACCCATGTCCGCATACCGGCGGTGCCGGTGGAGGCAGCAGGCCGCAAGCTGAGGCAAAGTTGCCGGTGGCAAGCAATTGTGTGGACCGCCCACCATCCGCGGTGGCGGAGTCAAAAGCAGCCGCCAGAAGAGGATGGTCGTAGAAGAGACCGTAGCCGGCACGGATAACGGTCTTGCCGTTGCCGGCGGGATCCCAGGCCAAGCCGAAGCGCGGCGCGACGTTGTTGTAGTCACGGGGGATTCCCTCAGTCACGCCGAGGGCCTGCTCCGCGGCTCCGTTGATTCCCGGCAAGGGCGCAAAAAGAGGCGAGATTTCCACGTCATAGCGCACGCCGTAATTGAGTGCCAGGTGGCGGTTCACACGCCAGTTGTCTTGGAGAAAGAAAGCAAAGGGGAGGTTGTCGAAGGGCTGATTGGAGCTGCCGATGCCCTGGATGTACGAGATAGGAATACCGAGGCCGTAGGATTGCAGGCCGGTCGTGTCGGGAACACCAGCGCCGAGGGAGATTCCGCCAAAATTGACGTCGCCGCCAAAGTCCAGCTGAAAGATTTGCTGCTTTTTCGAGCGAAGTTGAATGACGTTTACATCACCGCCCATTTTGAAAGTGTGTTTGCCGCGGACGAGGGTGACATTGTCGGTAAATTCAAAGCGGCGCTCGATGCGGTCCACTGGAGAATAGGGTTCCCTGCCGAAATAGCCGGTCTCAGGAATGTTGACACCGATCAGGTCGCCGCCCGGAAGTTGCGAGAAGCCAAAGTGCAGGCCGCGACGGGCGACCTGCATGCGGAATTCGTTGAACGCCCTATCGCTGACTATCGTGTCGTGCTGGAAGGTGAAGGATAGATCTCGAGTCTGACTTAAACCGGCGCGTGAACCGGCATTTTGCCCGAACACCTGGTTTTGTGATGTGGACGGCAGGCCGGTGACAAGAGAGGGCGAAACGCCGGCGCGAAGAAATGAATTGTTGCGATTGTCCCAGTGATGGTCGAGGCGGCCAGACCACAAGCTGGTCTTCTCCATGGCCGGGTAATTTCCCCGAATAGAATTCAATGCTACATAATGGAAATGGCCATCGGATGAGAGAGGCAGCGGTACGAGGCCTGTTCCTATTCCCAAGGGAACTCCGGCCCCGACTGGGAGACACACGACGGTGTTAACCTGCTGTCCCAGAGGGCAAGGGACTGGAATGGGGAAGAACTTGGAGCCCAATGCCGCGGGAATTCCAAACAGCGCGGAAGAAATGGGGACCGTGCCCCCGTCGACGTTCTTGTTCATATCGGCATTCACCGCGACGTTTGAGGAAGCGCCTGTGAGGGCTGCAGCTCGCTCCACTTGGGCGGCAACAGGATTCGAGCAAGAGGCCCCGCCACCGGTTACAGTGTTGAGAAGTGACGTGTACGAGGCCAGTTGGTTTGGTGTCATGCTAAGAGGAAAGGGGATGCACGGCGAGACGACCCCCGTTGTCAGCCCAAAATTTCCGCGGCCGATGCTCGAAAAGCCGCTTTCCTCACGCTGCGTATATTCATAGGAGAAGAAGAAAAACGTTTTGTCTTTCCTGATCGGAGCGCCAAAGGTCAAACCCGTCTGGACCCGCGTGTAGGCCTGCTTGATTGGATCGAGATTGCCTGTCGTCGGGTCGACTTGGCCTGAAAAGGGATTGCGTGCCTGAAAGGCCTTGTTGCGGAAGTATCCGAACGCATTTCCGTGAAATTCATTGGTGCCGCTCTTGCTCACGATATTGATGACCCCGCCGCTGGCGCGGCCGTATTCGGCGTTGTAGTTGCTCAAGATGAGCTGAAACTCCTGTATGCCTTCTTGAGAGAGCGTCGAGCGAATGGCGTTGATGGAGTTGTCGACGGCATCCGCGCCGTCAACACTGACCATCGTTCCACGTGCTCGCGCGCCGCCGATGCTCAAGCCGCTATTGGGCGCAGGACCGATGGTCGGGGCCATATCTCGAGTCGTCCGCGAATCCGTCAGGGTGAAGTTGATATAGCTGCGGCCGTTGATCGGGAGATTGTCGATGCGGCGCTGCTCGATTGTCTGCGAGACGTCAGATTTGGTTGTTTCGATCGGCGCAGTCTCCGCTGACACCGTCACCGACTGTTGCATGCCTTTCAATTCCAAGCGTGGATCGAGGGCGGCGCTTTCACCGACAGTAAGTACGATGGAATCATTCTGGTAAACCGCGAAGCTGGCGCCACCCTCTACGGTCATCTTGTAGTGGCCCGGCGGGAGCCCAACGAGGTTATAGTGGCCGGAATCATCGCTGATCGCGGAACGCGTGGCTCCAGTATTCGCATTGGTAAGCGAGATTTTTGCGCCCCTCAGGCCCATACCTTGCGGGTCAGCCACGGTTCCCGAGAGGGTCGCGGTATTGACCTGTGCCGAGGCCATCGCTGCGCAGCCGAGGACCAGCAAACACAAAATCGTCACAATATCTGCAAAACGTCGCAAACTCTTCAATCTATGACATAACCCCGAACGCGTTGCCTTCGATTGCCCTTGCGACCGCGAAACCGCCGACGCACACACACCCTGCCTCCGTCGCATGACTCCTCCTGTTTGGCACCAATGAATCCCCCGCTACCCCTAGCGGTGGCGGGTTACCCGCCGTTTACAGCCTTCGCAATTGAATACTCGGCTTTTACTGCAATACCGTGTCGCTTTCAACTGAAAACTTCCCATCTGTCGTCGTAGAGCCAAGCCTTTCCGGAAAAGATAGGCCCACTGATTTGTAGAGGAGCTGTTTCCTTCTCTCTAGGACGCCAGGACCTGCGAAGAATGGCTCAGAGCTGTGAGACTGGCAAGCGACAAGATGCGAATCAGCACCGAAGTATAAAGATGTAGCTGAGTGTCGTTATTTCTTAAGAGGGTCGCAGGATCAAGATTGCGGAAGGACCACTGCTAATTGAAGGAGAGCAGGCCTTGCGAAGAGGAGTGGCTACAGTTGCAAATGGCGCTGGACGAGCCGGCGGAGTTTTTCGCGATCTTCGTCGCGCATGTGGACGAATTCGACGCCGCTGCCATCCGGGCCGATATTGCGGACGACGGCGGTGAAATTGATCTTGCGCAGGCCGGCGCGAACCTCGAGTTTGATCGAGTCGCCGACCGCGAGCTTCCGCGGCGACTCTAAGTACGCGCCGCCCAGGCTAATCGTTTTTACGCGAGCCAGGCCAGCAGGGGCACCTTCGATCTGTGCGCGTAACGGGGATTCCAGTGGAACGCGGACGTAACGCCGCGGAATGTTGTAGTTGGAGCTCGATTGTCCCGGCGCGCCAAACGCCGCCATCGCCTGCTTGAAGGACGGCCGATTCTCAATCATCGCCAGGGCATCTTCGGCCGCGGCGCGCAAGCCGGAAGGTTCCGCATAAGTGAGGCCTTCGCGGCTTTCGGCCAGCGTGCGCAAAAGTTCGGCGGCTTCACCGGCGTGCATGCGGCCGAGTGCTTCGATGGCCTTGATGCGGACGAACTGGTCGCGCAAGACCTCATGTTCGCCGGCGGCGATTTCCATTAGTTGCGGTATCGCGGTGGTCTCCTGCGCCAAACCGATCTGGTCAATCATCATGGGCACGACCATCGGATGCGCATCGGCGAGGATGGCCGAGAAGACAAACGCGGCGCTTTGCGCCGAACCGAAATTGGACGGCCGCGAAAGCTCACTGACCGCCAAATCCTGAAGATTCCATTCCCAACTGGCCATGGCGCGGGCGAGTCCGCGCAGTAGACGTTCGGCGTCCGCGGCTGCCAGAAGTTTGATGGCTGCAGTCACGCGTTGGCGGCGCGCTTCATAAAGCCGCGTTTCGAGGAGATTCAGAACCGGCACGCCGATCGTCCGCAGGAGGCGCGCCATTGCCGCCACCATTTCCGCCCCGCGTGGCTCGGTGAGAAGCAAAGTCAAGCGGTCGAGCAGGCGTTCCGGATCGCGTTGCAACAAGCGGGGCAAAATGGGATCGAGAGGCCGATTGGCCAGCGCGGCATCCACCAGCAAGAGCCAGCGATCTTGAGCGACGAGCCGGTTGGCCAACGCCGCCATATGATCGTGCTCTTTGTCTCGAGGCGCGCGCTCCAGCCCGGTCAGGATGGTCTCGAAGCCGGTGAAGTCGCCGCGATTCACGGCGATTCGGCCCAAGGACTCCAGGAACGCGGCGAGCAAGGCCGCGGTTTCCGGGACCGTTTCCTTGTCCAGAGCTTTCATCGCGCCGCGGCTGAGATCCTCGGGCAATTGATTGGGCCACAGAGATTCGATGATGGAATTCAGCTCATTGAGTCCCGCAGCGACCGAACGCCTCGCAGAAACATCCACGTGCTCGATGCGCCGGGCATAATTCAGGACAATGTTGCGCGCTTCACGCCGCGGAGCATCCGCGCCTGCATCGGCCAGCTGCCCTAGGGTCTGCCGCAGCGCTGCTACTGGAACGCACCAGACATCCGGCCCGCGCAGGACAGCGGACTTTTCGCGCGGTGGCAGCTCCAGCCAGAAGCGATCGATCATCTGCTCGCGGTGTGTATCCGTGGCCCAGGTGACGGCGAGCGACGACAGGTGCTGCGAGGAGTGCGGACCAGAGTATCCGCCCTCGTTCACGATCACATCGCTAAAGCGATGAAACGTCGGGCGCACGCTCGTTGGCGTGAGTGATCCGGCGGAAAATTCCGCGCTCAGAAACTCAAAAATAAAGTTTTCCGAAAGGCGCTGCAAATACGGCTGAGGGCGCTCGCCTTCCCGCGGAGCATATTGTGAAACAGAACTGAGCAGCATGCGGACGCTATCGCGACTGGCTTCTTCCATCGCGCCGTGGATCGCGCGAGCCGCCTCCTCTGGGGAAAGACCGCGAGCCGTCTCGAGAGGTGGAGTCAGCTTCGCCAGCAGGCGCAGGCTGGCCACAAGATCATCGAAGGTCGGCGCTTGAATCGGCGCCTCAGCCATCTCACTGGGCGAATGCCCGCCGTACGCCACGAGCGCGGCGATCAAACTCGCCAGCACCGTGTCCACGCGCCGCTCCGTATGCGAATTCACAGCTATGCCTTCCACGCGATTCTCCAGAAGCCGCGCCAGCCACCAGCCGCTGTTTCCGTCCTTGGTTGGCTCTTCCGATCTTAGCAACGATGCCTTGGCGAGTTTTGCGAGCGTGTCCAGTTCGCCTACATGGAACTTTTTCGAGAAGACCAGGGTATGGATTTCCGCGCGCTGCAGATCGGCGGCCAGCGCCTGCATCTCTCCGCGCGCATCCGGCAGGTGGGAGTCGGCGACCCTTGGCACAACCAGGCCGCCGCGCTCGACGTGAATCTCGAGGCCGCCAAGTGATTCCGTGGCGCTGCGGATGGAATCATATGCGTTGTCCAGGCTGTCCAGCCGGATCGGATGATTCTTTTCGTACAAGCGTTCTGATCGCAAAAGCATGTGCAGGTTGCGCAGGGCGCGCTGCAGTTCGGTAGTCTTCTGATCGAGGGCAGCCAGTGGCAGTCGCGAAGGAGAGTTTGCAAGAGGTCGCAGGGATGCGCGCGGCGTCGAATCCGCTGTGGCTTTCGACGATGCCGCACGACTTGCTTTCAAAACCGGTATTGTGGCCCGATTTGCCAATCGCGTCTCCACTTCGCTTGCCGCTGCCTGCATTTGCCAGCCGAGCGGCAGGGAGGACGCCACCATCTTCCACGACAGCATCGCGCAGGGCTGGTGGTCCCAACAGAGAAAGCAAGCACGCCTCCGGCCTGAGCGAACGAGAGCTAAGTCTTTTATAATGAGCACTAATACTGGATGGTTCTAGGACTAACGATGGCTCAATGTAACAAAAAGTTACGATTCGGGTATGATTCGAAAGCCTTTATGGATTTGTCTGCGCCGCCCGAGGCTTCACATTTCCCGGAAGATATGCGCGGGTTATTTCGGAGGAAGGGTCTCGTCGATAGGAACGGTGCCGCCTTCGCTCACTTGCACGGATCTCTTCACTTGCTGGTACCCGTTCAGGCGGAGAATTATCGTGCGCAGTCCGGAAGGGATCTGGATGCGGGCCGGCGTGAACTGTCCCGTTGATACTCCGTCCACGATAATCTCGGCGCCTTTTGGAATGCTGGTCACCTGAGCCCAAGCGACGCGCGAGGCCGATTTTTCGGTTAGCGTTACGCTGAGCTGCGTCTGGATATTGTCTTTGACTTGAATGCCCCCGGCGTAGGCCTCATAACCGGAGAGCCGCAGCACAAGATTGTATTGCCCTGGTGCAAGCGGAAGCGTGACCGGAGTCTGCCCGGATTGTTTCGCTCCATTGATAAAGACATCCGCTCCGGGTGGCTGCGTAAAGATATAGATTCCTTTGACGAGGGACTCCAGCTTGATTTTTTGATCCTGCGCGACATCCCTTTTAACCTGCAGTGCCGTCTGGACGGACTGGTAGCCATCTTTCTCCACTTCGAGGCCGTACTGCGCGGGATTCAGATTGTTGAAGCTGCACGGAGTCTCGCACTTGTTGAGTACGTGGCCCGCTGGCCCGCGGAGAATGGCGGTAGCGCCAATGACGTCGGTCACGACATGAATGGCGCCGTGTCCTGCCTCGGGAACCGGGTGCCCGCCATCGTCTGTGCTCCCCTTGGCGGCAATCGGCGCGTCATCGTACTCGATGTGATCAATTACGCGGACATCTGGCGGTGCGTTCCGCAGGAATTTCAGGAGCTCACCGTGTTCGGATGGTCGCAGCTTTCCGGCTAAGGTCAGTGTATTGCCCGCGCCTTGAATTCTCGCGCGGCCGCTTAATCCTCGTTCGGAAAGAGCTAGTTCGATTCGGCCTTTGTATTCCACTGCTTTGGGGCTCAAGGAATTGTCGGTTTTCTTGGGGGCCGCCTTCTCGGGTGCTATTTCTGCTGGCTTGGACTCGACGGATTTTGCCTCCACTACTGGTTGCCTTGCTCCAGCGGAAGAATCCTTTGGCTGAGAGGAGGCCTCGGTTCCGGCACTGTTGCTCGCCGCGGTGTCGGGAAAACTTTCTGTGCTCGCCGGCGCCGGCAGACTTGCGCCGCTCTTCTGCGCATCATGAAGTTCACGCGCTGCTTCAAACACCGGCTTTATTTTGATCGCTCCATAGACTATGAAACCCAGAAGCAGAAGCCCTAAGAAAATTGTTCCGACGACGCTCTTCTTTTTCGGCGTTTCTTGTATGGGGGCGATGGCTCCCGTCCGCCGGATCATCGGCGTCTGCCCCGGGCTGGATGTCCGCGAATTCAACGATCGCGCTGTCGCTGAAACCGCTGGATCGTCACCGGCGAAACCGCGGCCGCCCACATTACTGGAAATCAGGGTGGCAGCCGGAGAGCCGTTCCCCATGACCATTGTTGATTGCGGGTTCGCTCCCGCTGGAGCCACGGTACGGTAGCTCTTCAGGTCCTCGAGCATCTCGCGGCAGCTTTGATATCTCTGCTCGGGCTCTTTTGCCAGCGCCCGCATCACCACTGCGCTGATTCCCGGATGGATTGACGGGTCGATTTGCCGCGGCGGGACCGGGTCTTCGTTCACGATCTTGTAAATCACCGTCGTGATGTTCTGTCCGGGAAACGGTTTCTCACCCGTAACCATTTCGTAGAGCATCACGCCGAGCGAAAAAATGTCACTGCGGCCATCCACGGCGCGCCCCTTCACCTGCTCCGGTGACATATAGCTGGGAGTTCCCATGACATGGGCAGTTTGCTGGACCGTGCCAAATTGAAGAATCTTGGCGGTGCCGAAGTCCGTGACCTTCACGGTGTCGTCGGCAGTAAGCATCAAGTTCGCTGGTTTGATGTCGCGGTGCACCACGTTGCGCTCGTGGGCGAATTGCAGCGCGCTGCATGTCTGTTCCATGATGCGCAGCGTGCGCGGAAGCGGAAAGGCGTGCCCACTGTCGAGCAGCGCCTGCAGGCTCTTGCCTTCCACCAGCTCCATCGTGATGTAGTACAGCCCGTCCTCTTCGCCGGCGTCGAATACCACCACGATGTTCGGATGGGTCAGCAATCCTGCGGCGCGCGCTTCGGTCTGGAACCGCGTCAGAAGTTCCGGGCGTGAAAGCCCGGTGCCTTCTTCGCTCAGCCGGATAGTCTTCACGGCAACGGTGCGGCCGATAACCGGATCCATGGCCTTATAAACAACACCCATGGCGCCGCGGCCCAGTTCACTGACGATCTCGTATCTTCCGGCTTTTGCTACCGTTGTCATCGTTCCTTCATTCACAGCCGCGCAAAGAAAACCCTATCTATATATAAGCATCGCCAACGCGAGCCCATTTCTCACCATCAGGAGGGGGAATCGCCTGAAATGCCTGCCGTTACATCGTTCATTTCCTGATGTTTATCAGCGGACAGCAGTCCGCCGACACCCGGGCGCCCTATCCTGACAGTACCCATCGGATTTTCAGTTGGTCAACGCTACTGGGGTACTAGTGTTTCGCACTCGATACGTGGGAGCGGCCTATTCCGCGCCATCTAAGGGTAGAATTCACCCGCCGTTAGTGGCTAGATGCGCCTCAGGCGCAAGCTAGCGGTTGGGCATGGATTCGCGCGGAGACATGGTGCGCTCCGGCATGGGCACGTTGGTTTCGCGGATGGGGCGGTCCACTTCGCCGGGCCGTGCGGGAGCTTCCAGGCCGTCGGTGAGCAAAAATCCCTGCAGCGCGAGGCCATTGGTCCAGACACTCTCCAACACGGCAATATATTCGATCTGCAATTCGTAGAGCTTTCGTTGGCTGTCGAGGACGCGAGGATAGGACGCCAGCATCCGGCCGTATTTGTCGACCATCAGGCTGTAGGCTTTCTTGGCCCGGGGGAGCATCTCGTCGCGATATTCGACGGCCATCAGGCGCGCATTGGCGTATTGATCCACCACAGTGGCAGCGCGCTCGCGTAGCGTCAACGCAATCCGCTTCTTCTCTTGTCCCGCGCGCTCAATATCGGCTTTGGCCGCGGCGACATTTCCTTGGTTGCGATTGAAAAGGGGAATCTGCACGCTGACCTCCGCGATCCCTTCCCAGCCTTTGGCAAACGGGACGCTGCCCAGCGTTTCGTGGTTGTACTCCATCCCCCCGCGTACCAACACATCGGGAACGGGATCGCGTTTAGCGCGAGCGAAGACACTCTGCGCGCGTGTTTCTGCCGCGTCCGCCATCCGTACGGCGGGGCTTTGCTGCGCGATCGCATCCACGGCTTGTTCCTCGTTCAACTCCGGCCAATCTTTCTCCAAGTCACCGGCGACGGTTGCCAACGGCAACTCCGGCTGGCCGATTACGGCAGCAAGCGACCGCCATTCTTCGCGAAGGGTATTTTCCTGCATCCGCGCGGACATGCGTGCGCGTTGCGCTTCCACTTCTGTCTCGAGCACTTCGGTTTCATCGGCCTGGCCGGTGTTCATCAGGCGCCGCTGCGCGTCCGCGGCATCTTGAGCAATCATCGCCATGTCGCGGCGCGTGTCCAGCAGCTCTTGCGCTGCCAACACTCGCAGGAAGGCCATCTTTACCGCGCTCTGTACCCGGATTTTTTGTTCTTCAGCTTCAATTTCCGCGAGCTTCGCCTCTTTTCCAAATACTTCGCGGCTCAGGCCGAGTTTTCCTCCCGTCACGATCGTCTGCTGCACAAAAAAGCCTTGCTTTCCGCCGCCGACCGAGCCGCCGCGGATTTCATCGCCCGTGTAACCGAGCGTCGGATTCGGATAGAGGCCCGATTGCTCCTGGCGCGCCTTGGCAGCGCGAATCTCCGCCTCGGCCTGTCGCAGCGTGGGATTCGACTCGCTTGCAATCTTTTGCACCTGATCGAGGGTGACCAGCGCGGTATTCGCTTTTTCCTGCGCTCGTCCCATCCGCGGATATTCCGCCTTGATCACACCCATCTCTCCGTGTCCCCCGTGTGCGTGCTGGGACATCTGCATTTCCTGCCCTCTCGCGGCAGCCGCCACTGTCAGCGCGTGTGCAACAAGGATCGCCCCGAATTTCGTCAAAGCTCGCATGGTGTTTTCTCTTCCTCTCCATGAACTCTGCGTTCTCTGTGCCCTCTGTGCTAAGTCTTTACCCTTCGCCTCACTATTCATGGTGGTGTTCTTCCTGTGCGGCAGAGCTTGGCATTTTCTTTCGAAGCATGATGGCGTCATATTCCTTGTCCGGCAGCACCCGCACCATCGTCATCATTCCCATCATTCCCGCGCTCCAATTTTTCGGCAGGCCGTAGGTCTCCGGCTTTTCCACCACTTCGTCCATGCCCATCTCCATGAAGGCATCCTGCGGGAAACCCGGAACGCTCTCGGCGTTTGCAGCGACTGGGGACGGATGCACGTGTTCGAACGGGACGCTCTTCGCCAGCGACATCATCTGGTTCATCGCTTTCGTTTCCGTCTGGTCCGCCGTCTGAATCTGCCTGTCGCTCAACAAATCCATCATGCTGTTCATCATGTGGTGCGGCAGGTGGCAGTGGATCATCCACGCGCCCGCATATTTTGCCTCGAACTCCACAACGCGCGCCTGCGCCACCCCAACGAGCACCGTGTTCATCGGGTACCACGTGGATTCCGGCGCGCGCCCGCCTTCCGTGCCCGTCAACACGAACTGGTGGCCATGAAGATGAATCGGATGATGGTCCATTCCCAGATTTACGATGCGCAGCCGTACGCGGCTTCCGAGCCGCGCGAGCAATGGCGTGGTCATCGGCGCCGAAACTCCGTTGAACGTCAGCCAGTTGAATTCCATGGACGCGGTATTCGGAACGGTGTTGCTGGGCAGCACCGCCCATTCCTGCAGGATCAAACCGTAATCGTGATCGGCGTGCGGTTTGTAGTCCATCTCCGGATGCGACACGAAAAACCCGAGTAGCCCCATCATTTCCTGCATGGCGCTATGTGCGTGATAGAAGAATGTCCCTTCTTGATGTACCGTGAATTCGTACACATACTTTTCCCCGGGCGCGACCGGCTTCTGGCTGATATACGGCACGCCGTCCTGCTCGATGGGGATTTCCAGGCCATGCCAATGCAGAGTCGTAGATTCCGGCAGACGGTTTTCGAAAATCACGCGCAGGCGATCGCCCTGCTGCGCTTGAATCGTCGGCCCGGGACAGCTCCCGTTGTAGCCCCACGCGTCGATCGTCTTGAACGGCGCGATCTTTTTCATCACCGGCTCCGCGACCAGATGGAAGACTTTTACGCCGCCATCCATCTCGTATGGCACGTCCGCCAAGTCCGGTGTCACCATCGCCAGAGGATGGTCTGGGGCCAGAGCGTTTGCCGTCGCTTTGTGCGGCCCATGACTTCCGTAAGGGGAGTGATGCCTTCCACTCTCGTTCTTGCCCGGTGTTTGCAACTCGCCCCGCGGCGTGCCGGCGCGCAGCGTCTCGCTCAGCCCCAGCAATCCCGCACCAATCGCCGCCGCATCCTGAAAGAATCTTCTTCGTGTCCCGCTCATGCTAGCCTCCCGTTTTGCGCTTCGATTCAAGTTTCGTTTTTTCCTTGCTCCACGCAGCAAGGATGAGCATCGTTCTCCTGCATGTTCGTGATGGTGGTTCGTTCGAAAGAGCGGGCAGAATCCGGCACGGATGGCCGTGAGGAGCCCGCTGCCAGATGTTCAGGAGGAACTACTCAGATGCGGAGCACACTCGTAGTATCGGGAGGATCAAACTTACACAAAGAATTAATTTCTGCGTGACAACTCCAACGCTGCCTATCCAAAACGGAAGAGAATCCTGAAGGGGCTTCCAAAGGCCCAGTCGCAAACGCCACGACTGTGGATGACTGAAAAGCGGAGCCCTTGCTGGTCGAAAGCAAGGCAGCCACCGGCAATTCCGAAGCAGCACAATTCTGCGGGGAATGAATCCGCAGGGCGTCTTGTTGCGAGGGCATCGCCAGGTGGCAATCACTCGAGGCCGCTGCGTCACCTGAAGATGGCGAACAACTGTGAGCAGCGCAAAGTGGCGCACAAATGGGGGCAACAAGGAGCGCTATAACGGTTACGAGACTGCTCGTCGCAACCATCCAACTTCGCATGAGCATCCGTTTCGCGTTTCTCATCAACATCACCCTTACGCTACGCCGCTGCCTTTCCGGCGTCAACCGCCCAGATGCGAAGTCTGCTCAGAACGAGCAATTCTCTAGTCGCCATATCCGTGCGAATCCTTGTCTACAACCACTTTCCCTGCGAACGAGCGGTAGACGTAGATGAAATACCCTGCGGCGAGCATCATTCCCAGCACCCACCAGACCAGTCCGGCCCTTAGGCCATAGGCGCCTGCCTTTGCAGTCGTCACCGTCATGGAGTACACCGGATTCCGCGCCGGCAGCACCATGGGATACACGCCGAAAACCACGCTGGTCAACATCCCCGCCAAGTACGCGCACGACGCCAGAAATGCTTTGCGCTCATCTTCCTTTCTCAATTCGAACAACACGCCCGCGATTCCCGCCACGGCGAGCAGCGGGAAAATCAATCCCCATGGCCAGGTTGTAAAATTCTCCATCACTTGCGGCTGAACGCGAAAAGTCACGGCAGTCACAACGGCGGTGAGGCCGACAACAACCCACCAAACGCGGCCCGCCAATCTTCCCGCGCGCAGGTTCACTGCACCGCTCGTTTTCATTTGCACCCAAAGCCCGCCATGCATCACCAGCGCGAGCAACGCCAAAACGCCCACCAGAATTGTGTACCAGTCCAGAATGCCTGTTTCATCACCCAGACGGAAATTGGTCCACAGCGGCTCGAAAAAATACCCGCTGTCGTCCAACGGCACGCCGCGCACGACGTTTCCTAGCGCCGCGCCGAAGAACACCGCGAGCAGCAGACTCGACGCGCAAAAAAGAAAATCCCACAGTGGATCCCACACCGCGCTTTTTATGTGATTCCGGAATTCAATGGAAGCGCCGCGCAGGATCAAAAGCCACAAAACGATCATCAACGGAAGATAAAATCCGCTGAAGCCGCTGGCATAGAGCGCCGGGAAAGCAAAATACAGCGTCCCACCTGCCGCGATCAGCCACACTTCGTTTCCATCCCAAACCGGCCCGATGCTCGCCAGCACTTGCCGCCGCTCTTCGTCCGTCTTGGCCACGAACAGGTGAATCGCACCTGCGCCCAAATCAAATCCGTCCAGCAACACATACATCGCAATCATAATGGCCACGAGGCAGAACCAGATCGTTCCCAATGTGCCTCCCTAGTCCGCTGCCAGGACCGCCGCATCTTCACCCAGTGGTCGCGTCCCCGGTTCTGGCCCCAGTTCGATCTCCCGGTAGACGAGGAACAGCCACAAAATTCCCAGTACCGTATACAGCCCCATAAATCCGATCAACGTGAACATCGCATTCCCCGCAACCACACGGGGAGAGATGCCATGAACGGTCCGCATCAATCCATAGATCAGCCACGGCTGGCGCCCCAATTCCGCGGTCATCCAACCTGCGGTGTTCGCGATGTATGGCAAGGGCACGCTGAGCATCAGCATCCATAGCATCCAGCGAGAGTCATACAATTTTCCGCGCCACAGCAATAATGCCGACAATCCCATCACCGCGATGAAGATGGTCCCGAGTCCGACCATCACGTGGTAGCTGTAGTACAGCAAAGGAATTTGATCTGGCCACTCCTCCTGCGGAAAATCGGACAAGCCCTTCACGTCCGCTCTCCACTGCCGATAGGTCAGAAAACTCAGCATGTTCGGAACTTCCAGCGGATTGTCCAGCCTTCTCTTTTGCACGTCCGGCTGTCCCAGGATTGCCAGCGGCGCACCTTGCTGCGATTCAAAAAGTCCTTCCATCGCCGCGAGTGTCGGCGGTTGATGGTCCGCCACCATTTTTCCCTGCAAGTCGCCTGTGGGAAATAGTTGCAGCAAGGCCGCTATCGTTCCCACGATCACGCCGGCACGCATAAAGGTACGCCCGTAGGCATCATCGCGCTCCGTAAGCAAATAGAACGCACCCACGGCGGCCATGACGAAGCAGCCGGTCTGCACCGCCCCCAGCATGGTGTGCGCGTACTGCCAGAGCGCCCACTTGTTCAGCAGCAGGTCCCAGAAGCTGGAAAGCTCAATCGCACCGTTCGCCCCAAGCTGGTAACCCACGGGGTGCTGCATCCATGCGTCCGTCGCGACGATGAAGAACCCCGAAAGCCACGAGCCCAGAAAAACCAGAAACCCCGCCCACCAGTGGCCGATGCGCCCGAGTTTTTTTTCGCCAAACAAAAACAATCCCAGGAAGCTCGACTCCAGAAAAAAGGAAAACACGCCTTCCATCGCCAGCGTTTGGCCAATGACCCCGCCCGCGGCTTTCGAAAACGCCGCCCAGTTCGTCCCGAACTGAAATTCCATCGGGATCCCGGTGACCACGCCCAGCGCAAAATTAATACCGAAAATGCGCGCCCAGAATCGGCTTGCTCGGTTGTAATGCTCGTCGCCCGTGCGCAGCGCCTTCGTCTTCAGGTACACCAGCAGCAACGCCAGCCCCATCGTCAGTTGCGGAAAAATGTAATGAAATGTAATTGTGAACGCGAAGTGCAGCCGGTGTACGTCCACTGCTTGTCCCATCGCGTCACCTCGCGGAAATTCTTCGCCCGGTTCCGATTTGCGGCCGCGGTTTGCTCGGAGGATGCGGATACGGCGGCAAGTTCAGTGGCATTCTCGCACTTCTGAGGCGTTCTTCAAGCGGATTCAATGGCGTCCGGCGAAGCCCATCCTCGTGCGACGACTGCCGCCATTCTTGCATACGTTCTTCATGCATTCCCGCTGCATCCGAGGTATTGTTTTGGCGCGCTTTTCCGGGGAACAGGTCTATGAAGTATGACGCCATCGTCATCGGCTCGGGCCAGGGCGGCAATCCTCTTGCTTATCGCCTGGCGGATCTTGGCTGGTCCGTGGCGCTCATCGAGAAAAAAGACCTGGGCGGCACGTGCATCAATGTGGGCTGCACGCCCACCAAAACGATGGTCCATCGCGCGCAGGTCGCTTACTACGCGCGGAACGCCGCGCGTTGGGGTGTCAACGCTTCGAACGTGAGCGCGGATCTCGCTAAAATCGTCGCGCAAAAAGACGAAGTCGTTTTGAGTTTTCGCGGTAGCCAGCAAAAACAAGTGGACAAGCGGCCAAACCTGCGCCTCTATCGAAGACATGCGCGGTTTGTCGCCCCGCATCAACTCGAGGTCGGCGATGAACGCCTCGAGAGTGAGAAGATTTTCATCGACGTCGGCGGCCGCCCCAGTTTTCCCGCAATCCCCGGCCTGGACAACTTAGCCTGTCTCACCAATGAAACCATAATGCAGATCACAACTGTTCCGGAACATCTCCTCATTCTCGGCGGCGGCTACATCGGCTTGGAATTCGGTCAGATGTTTCGCCGTTTCGGCAGCCGAGTCATCATTCTTCACACTGGGAAGCAAATCGTTTCTCGCGAAGATCCAGAGATTGCCGCCGAATTGCAAAAAGCGCTCGAAGCTGAAGGTGTTCAATTTGTGCTCAACGCCCGCACCACCCGCGCCGAGACTAAAAATGGCCAAATTACCCTGTCATTCGAAAGCTCTGCCGGCTCATCGAAAGTCTCCGGCTCGCATTTCTTGGTCGCCACTGGCCGCAATCCGAACACCGATGATCTCGGTCTCGAGAAAGCCGGCGTCGAAACGGACAAGAGCGGCTACATCAAAGTGAATGGCCGCCTCGAGACGAACGTTCCCGGCGTCTGGGCCCTGGGCGATTGCAAAGGCGGTCCCGCCTTCACGCATCTCGCTTACAACGATTTTCAAATTATTTACGGCAATCTGATTGAAGGGAAAAATCTCAGCATCGAAAATCGCCTTGTACCCTCGTGCGTCTTCACCGATCCGCAGCTCGGCGGCGTTGGCATGACCGAAAAAGAAGCGCGCGCCAAAGGACACAAACTGAAAATCGGAAGATGTCCCATGACGCATGTCGCGCGGGCCATCGAGCGCGGCGAAACCGCCGGCCTCATGAAGCTCGTCGTAGATGCCTCGAACGACCGCATCCTTGGCGCTTCCATTCTGGCCTCGGAAGGCGGCGAGCTCGTGCAAATCCTCGGCACCCTCATGCTCGCCAATCAGCCCTACACCCTTTTGAAAGGCGCCATCTACATCCACCCTACGCTCGCCGAAGGTGTTTTCTTCCTCATGAACGATGTAAAGCCAGTAGATTAGCCGGAGCGGCGAAGCCCCAATTCCTTCCAATTTCTATTTTCTAATTTCGGAATCGATGGCGGGACCGGGCGGACTTGAACCGCCAACCTAGAGTTTAGGAAACTCTCGCTCTATCCAGTTGAGCTACGGCCCCGGCGTTCGTCCAGAAAGCGTTCGCATCCCCAATCGCTCAAGGCACCAGACGCGCTTCGCTTTCGTGAACCCCATCATAATATCCCAGCATCTCGGTCCATGTCATCGCGCCGGGGAATCAGCGATTGTCATCGTCGTTTTGGCGGCGCCGGCGCGACTGCTGTATAGTGACCGGTCCGCATGGAGTTCCGGTCGCGGAGTTGTAAGCGGAGGAGTTGCCATGAAAAGAGTCGGCGGGATTTGGCTCGTGCTACTAGCGGCCAGTGTATTCGTAACGCGTGTCGGCGCGCAGAAAAACTCGGATTCCGGCGGTCCGCGCCCGCTGGTTCTTACCGAAGCAATTCCTCTGCCCGGCGTGCAGGGACGTTTCGATCATTTTGGTTTTGACCGCAAGAACCAACTGTTTGTTGCGGCCCTCGGCAATAACACCGTCGAAGTGATTGATATCAGCGCCCGCACTCGCGTTCATACCATCACCGGAATCCCCAACCCCCAGGGAGTCGTTTACGCGCCGGAGTCAAAGAAACTCTTTGCCGCCAGCAGCAAAGGCAAGCTTTACATCTACGATGGCGTAACGTTTGATCTCATCAAAAGCGTCGACTTTCACGGCGACGTGGATAACCTGCGCTATGACGCTGCAAATCAGCGCGTCTATGTTGGCTATGGCGAGGACGAAACCGGAGCTATCGGCACGATTGACGCGAACACTAACGACCGCCTCCCTGAAGAATACAAACTGGGAGCGCACCCCGAATCCTTTCAATTGGAAGCGTCAGGTCTAAACATTTACGTGAATCTTCCGGACTTGAAGCAGATTGCTGTGATCAATCGCAAAACGCGTGAGATCACCCGGTGGCCGATGACCCTCGAACACAATTTCCCCATGGCCTTGGACGAGGCGAATCATCGCTTGTTCGTCGCTACCCATGAGCCGCCCCGGCTGGCTGTCTTTGACACAAGCTCCGGTCGCACCGTCGCCACGCTTCCGTGTGTGCAGGACGCAGACGACGTCTACTATGATTCAGGACGCATGCGCGTCTACGTTCCCGGCGGAGAGGGATATATCAGCGTGTTCCAACAAAAGGACGCCGACCACTACGAGTTGCTTGAGAACGTCTCCTCAACTTTGGGTGCCCGCACTGCCGGATACTTTGGCAAAGGCAGGAAAGGTTTTGATCGTTTCTTCCTTGCAGTTCCAGCACGCGCCGATCACGGTGCTGAAATGTGGATTTATACCGTTCAGGATTGAAGGCCCGGGTACTAGGCCTCCCTATTTGGTCTTAGGTCACCCAGCAGCACTCCCCCCATCATAAGCCTTCCTTAAGACACGAATCCTAGAGTAGAAACGGACGGGGTGGCTGTCGGTCGCGATTCATTGGAACAAAGAGGCAATCCGGCGGTGGCAAATGACTGTTGGGCAAATTGGTCAGACCAATATACCACGCCGGGCCCCTACGGCCCATCTATCATCATTTTCGCTGCATAACATCAACGAAACACTTGACAGCCCATGTCGTACGGTGGTACAGCCGTTATACCCTTTTTTTGTGGGGGAGGTCCTCATGCAGTCCAATGCTCAGGGGAGTATCGCGCCGGTGCGTCTCATCCCGGCTAGCTTCGTCCGCATTCTGGCGGCTGTTTGTGTCCTGTTGCTGGCTTCCATCCCGGCATTCCCGCAGGGAAGTACCGGCCGGATTTTGGGCGTCGTAACCGACCAATCCGGCGGCAACGTCGCCGGCGCCACCGTGACCATTACGGACGTCGCGCGCGGAGTCTCGCAGACTCTGACCACCGATTCGGACGGAGTGTACGTCGCCCTAAGTCTTCTGCCCGGCAACTACACGCTTCGTACGGAATACAAAGGTTTCAAAGTTTTT
>Ga0210396_10002566_pt1 | contig 18480 bp, 14 predicted proteins | sample IncBWH17OmetaG_FD_155466 | JGI IMG/M metagenome (GOLD analysis project Ga0210396, IMG submission 155466) | Forest soil microbial communities from Barre Woods Harvard Forest LTER site, Petersham, Massachusetts, United States - Inc-BW-H-17-O ... | reverse complement strand
TCAGTGGCTCGCTGTCGCGACCGGGATAGAGGTCGGAGAGGTCCCATTCGGGCAGACCGCCGAGTGCTTCTTGCCGCTCAACCGCCGCTGCTTCCGCCGCCGCGCGCACATTCATTGCCGCTCTCCCATTCGATTTCACGGCGAGCATATGGGACCCCTCGCCGAAACCGCCAACCGAGCGCGGTCCGCGCTCGTTCCTGGGGAACAAGCGCACGCGGGGCGACTTCTCACATTAGGGTGGATGTTATGGGACCCTGGCTGTTTATGCTGTTTTTGCAGCGAATTAACAGCCAGCGACGGTCGTGCTCCACGGGAATTCTGGCTCGCTGGCGGTGCCTGCGCCGACAGAACAGCCAGCTGCTGGCTGTTCTGTCGCTGTTCCCTACCGCTTCGGCTTACGGATTTGACAATGCTATCACAGATTACTATCATTGTCAATTTAGCACTATAGGGCGGTGCCTTAGCCCAATCGGGCGCGCCGTCGTCGCGCGGGTCACATCACCCAGATCGGCCGCACCTCGACGGTGCCGTAGCGCGCGGCGGGGCAGCGCGCCGCCCAAGACAACGCGGCGTCGAGATCGGGCACGTCGATCAGGTAGTAGCCGCCGAGCTGTTCCTTGGTCTCGGCGAACGGCCCGTCGAGCAGCTGAGTTTTGCCATCGGTAACACGCACCGAGGTCGCCGCCGAAGTCGGGCGCAGCCGGTTGGACGCGACCCACACGTTGGCGTCGCGCAACGCCTGTGTAAAGGCCATATAGGCACTAATTATCTCAGTCATTTCTTCGCGCGGCATGCTCTCGGCCGCCCGCTCGTCACCATAAATCGCCAGCATATACTGCATCGCTTCCACTCCTCCGTCATCGAGCGCCGCTATCGGCGCCCATCGAGATGACGTTTGAAGCGAGCCGATTCGACAGTCCGTCGATTCAGTACCGCAGCAGGTCGAGAGGCTCGGTCTCCGGGATCAACCAGATTCGTACGTCGTCATTGCGAGGCGCGCCGCGCCCGACGAAGCAATCTCGATCCGGCGAGCGTAGCGGCCCGAGATTGCTTCGCTCTGCTCGCAATGACAATCGGATTTGTTGATTCAGCCTCATGGAAGTTGCGCGACAGGCGAAATTACCGTCCAGCTATTTCGCCGGCTGTACGAAACCCGTAGAAAGGCGCGAGCGGACAGGGGGAAGCATTGGATTACGACAGCTGCTGCAGTCTGCCGGCGGTGTTCTTCGACCAAGCGGCTCGGCTCGGCGACAAACCGTTTTTGTGGGCCAAGCGGGGTGGGCGGTATCAATTCGTCAGCTGGGCGGAGGCGGGGCGTGATGTCCGCCGGCTTGCCCTCGGCCTCAACTCGCTCGGGATCACCCGCGGCGACCGCGTCGGCTTGGTGTCGGAAAACCGGCCGGAATGGATCCTCGCCGATCTCGCGATCATGACCGCCGGGGGGATCACCGTCCCGGCTTATGTGACCCACACCGTCGATGACCACCGGCATGTGCTCGCGAACAGCGGCGCCCGCGCCGTGTTCGTCTCGAAGCCGGCCCTCTCGGCCCGCGTCCTTGCGGCGGCCAATCAGGTCGACTCCGTGCACACCGTGATCGCGATCGAGCCGACTGCCGGGCAGGCCAGTGCGGTCGACCTGTTGTCCTGGGAGGAAATGCTGGCCCGCGGCTCCGAGCGGCCCGATGATACCGGCGAGATCGTGGCTGCGATCGAGCCCGACGACACCGCTTGCCTGATCTACACCTCTGGTACCGGCGGCATCCCGAAGGGTGTCATGACGAGCCACCGGAATGTCATTGCAAACTGCCGCGGTGCCTATCGCGTGCTTGAGCAGCTCGTGCTCGGCGACGAAGTGTTCCTCAGCTTTCTGCCGCTGTCGCATTCCTACGAGCACACTGCCGGCGAAATGTTCCCGATCTCGATCGGCGCGCAGATCTACTTTGCCGAAGGCGCCGAGACGCTCGCGGCTAACATGCTCGAAGCGCGGCCGACGATCATGACCGCGGTGCCGCGGCTCTACGAGACATTGCACCAGCGGATCCGCCTCGGGGTCGAGCGCAAAGGCGGCCTCTCGCAAAAGATGTTTGAGCAGGCGGTGGCGATCGGGCGCAAGCGGCTCGGCTCGGAGCGCACAAGCCTTGGCGAGCGGCTCGTAGATCCGCTCCTCGACCGAACCGTTCGTTCGAAGGTTCGCGAGCGCTTTGGCGGCCGCCTCAAGGCCATGGTCTCGGGCGGCGCGCCGCTCAACCCCGAGATCGGTCGCTTTTTCCTCTCGCTCGGGGTCACTCTCTTGCAGGGCTACGGTCAGACCGAGGCCGGGCCTGTCATCAGCTGCAATTTGCCGACGCGGATCAAAATCGACACCGTCGGCCCGCCGCTCGACGGGGTCCGGTTGCGCATCGCCGAGGACGGCGAAATCCTGGTCGCCGGCGACAACGTCATGAAGGGCTACTGGAACGATCCCCAGGGGACAGCGCAGGCTCTCGAAGACGGCTGGCTGCACACCGGAGATGTCGGGACGATCGACGAAGACGGCTATCTGCGCATCACCGACCGCAAACGCGATTTCATCAAGAATTCCGGTGGAGAAATGATCTCTCCCGCGCGCATCGAGGGCTACCTGGCCCTCGAGCCCGAGATATCGCAGGTCATGGTGTTCGGCGACCGCCGTCCCTACCTCGTCGCCGTCGTGGTTCCCGACCCTGAATTCGCTGCCGCGTATGCGGATGGGGACACACCCCCCGATCTAGAGGCGCTCGCCGCGGACCCTGCCTTTACGAAGGCGATCGGCGCGGCGGTCAATCGGGTCAATCTGACGTTATCGCCAGGTGACCGCGTGCGCCGTTTCATTGTCGCGCGGGAAGCGTTCACGATTGCCAACGGCCAGATGACGCCGACCCTGAAGATCAAGCGCCACGTAATCCATGAGACTTACGGCGCGGCGCTCGACGCGCTCTACCACAGCAAAGAGATGGCCGCCTAAGCGCGGGCGCGATACGAGTCGGGTGACGGTTTGATCAGCAAAAGGTCACCTGGGGAGCGCCGCGAGGTACTCGATCGAGGGCCGGCTTGCCGCCAAGAAGCGATCGAGCTGGTGTTCGGCCGGATCCTTTGGGTCGTCCATGCTCGCGGAGATCGCGACAAACGCACCCACGGGCTCGCGATCGAGGAGGACGGCACGCGCCCGCAACAGCTTTGTCTCGAGGAGGCCGGCGGCAATTCTGCCGTCTACGACATAGAAGGACCATACCAGACGGTGACGCTGTCCGCTGACGATCTCCGTGCTCGCCACCGTGGTCGGCTTGCCGTCTAAGGTGGTTTCGGCGTGGCCGTACTCCGTGATGTGCCATCGCCTGTCGTCGACCAGACGATTTCCGGTCTTGGTCAGTGCGTCGCCGGTGGCTCGTAGCCGATAGAGCGCGACATAGCGGATGACGATCCCGGAACTCGGCTCCTCGAACCCGTCGAGAAACTCGCGATCGGCACCGTAAACCGAGGGATGCCAGTCCGCCGCGGGGTCAGACAGGCTTTGCCAGGGCGCCGCAATTGGAGGTGGGTGCGCAACCGCAAGCGGAGCGGGTGGATATAGAGCATTCAACCGGGCCGCATAGGCTGGACCGGCCAACGCTAGCAGGAGGGCTGCCGGGATCGCTATCGCAAATCGCCAAGCCGCAGGCTTCGACCAGCCGCCCGAACGCATCGGAATGCGCCGGTCGATTTTCTGTGCAAACGTCATCCCGATCGCAATCAGGAGGATGATGACCAACGTGAAGAAGAACCAGCCATAGAGGACGTGGTCGGCTTCGACGGCCGCCGCGCTGCCCTCGAGATGCGCCAGCACGATGATCCCAAGCGCCCGCATCCCATTGGCGGCAATAGGCACGACAAGGGACAAGGTGATGAACAAGGCTCTTCTGATGACGCTCTGGTACATGACCACAGCGAAGAAGCATCCGAAAACAATCGAGGCGATCAGAAAGCGCAACCCGGCGCAGGCTTCTGCGACCTCGAAGGTGCCCTCGGGTATCTCGATCATAAATCCGTCGGAGAAGACTGGAATGTGAAGCCATTCCAGTCCGGAGACACTGATCTGGGCAGTGATCTTCTGCAGTGTAGGAACGAGAAAAGCCCCGCTCGGCGCGAGGAAAAACAAAAACAGCAGCGGTGCCAGCAATAGCCAGAAGACGCGCGGGCCGAGCGCCACCAGCACTACGACCTCGAACATGGCGACCAGCAGGATTTGGCGGGCTTCCTGGATATCGAGAATGGTGCCGATCAGCCACAGCCCGGAGAGGAAGGGCATCGCGAGCAACGGCCACAGGGTCGGGCTCGGCGACACCGACGCGATGACCACGCGCCGCTCCCACAAGAGAAAGCCGACAAGCGGGATAATCAGAAAGCAGTGATTGTAAGCGGTCGACTCGATCCAGACGTGGACGGCCCCGGCAACCTCGCGCTGGAACACAACGCCGAAGACCAGGGCGGCAATGCCGATAAAGATCAGCGCCGGCCGCCAACCGGGCGCGACCACCGAGCCGGCGATTGGCCGCCTATCCAGCGCCGAACGGAGCCCCGTCGCGCTGCGGTCCGGTCTCGCTGGCTTGCTTCCCACGGGGGAGCGCCTCAGCAACAAGACAAATCCTGCATTTCAGCCGATTCCCCTGACGATCAGCGGGCCGAGGCGGGTCGCTACCATCAATGGCAAACGTTTCCAAGCCGTGATAAAAAGGGCAAGTTTCGGGTTCAGCGGGTTCAAATCCGGCACCGAACGTCCGGCCGCCAAGCGGAATTGATAAACGAGCGGGCTCGGCTTAAATCCCCAGTTGCACTTGAACGCGTAAGATCCTGTGCCGATCTTGCTGCGGCCGAAATCGAAGATGCGATAGCCCCGGTCACACGCCCTGCGCATCACTTCCCAATACATGAAATCATTGGCGGCGAGCTGCCGCGCCGCGGCTATGCCGCCTCCGTAAAACGGCAAAACCTCGTCTCGAAAATAGAAATTCAGCACCGATGCGACAGCTTTGCCCCCGCACGATATCGTAACAATGTCGGATGAGGTCGAAAATTCATCCTTAAGAATGTGAAAATAAGATTTGGCGAAGACGGGCGTGCCGAGATTGCGGACGCTTTCCGCGTAAATGCGATATAGCCGGTCGACGCCGTCGTCGATTTCCGAGCGCAACTCTTGGCGCATGCCTTTGCGCACCATCGCCCGCTGCTTGCGCGGTATTGCTGTCATATTTCGCTCGACCGTCGGATCGATTTCCCTTCGAAATGTGGCGTAGAGCCCCGGTTTGCTCGGCCAATCGATCCGGCTCGCCGAGAAATCCCGCAATTCGAGCACCGGCACGCCGAGGACCTCCATGAGCCGAACGGCCTCGCCTTCGAGCGCGCGAAGGCTCTCGTCATCGGCGGCAATCGGGCCGCCGCGCACCGCGAAAGCATTCGATATCAAAGACGAACCGAACAGCAGAGACTTTACATGAGTGAGCGGCAAGACACCGGTAATGATCCCGCCACGCTCGGCGATCAGGTAATATGTCGGGTGGCGGAAGGCCTGCTGGAGGACCCGCCTCCAGCCTGCAAGATGGAAGAAAGTTCCGCCCGGATGCGCGAGCACGAACTCATCCCAGCGTTGCTCGTCGCCGGGTCTGAACGATCTTACGGCGAGGCCTGCTTGCGATCCGTCCAAGACGCGATGACCGGGAACGGCCCTCTCTCGTTGCCCAGAAAAAGCCGATCCATGCGCGTCCAAGTAAAATCGCGAAGCAGACGCCGCAGCCGTGGTTCGGTGCGATCCAGGTTCAAGTAATGACGAAACCGCGATTTCCACGGCGCCGATTGCTGGCGGGGCTGCTCAGGATCGATCTCCCAAGGGTGCAAATAAAAAACAACTGGCGAGCGATGCATTCGCCTCGCATAGTTTAACAGCCCTCTGGTCACCGGATAGGGCAGTAGGCGGAAATAGCCGCCGCCCGAGGCCGGCATGTCGACTCCCAGGATCCTGACCGAGGTCAGCGGGATTTCCAGCATGCCCGGCACCGGTGAAAAAGGCGTTCGCGGCGCCTCGGGCGTCCCGTAGAGATCATGTTTTACCGGGTACACGCTGGAGCTGTAGGAGTAGCCCTCTTCCGCGAGGATTGTGTGCGCCCATTTGCTGTCGCCGCCGATCGAGAAGGTCGGAGCGCGATAACCGCGAACCGGTACCCCGCCGAGTTCCTCGAGAACGCGCTTGGAGCGGCGCACGTCGGCGCGAAATTCTTCCGGCGGTTGGCGATCCACCCGCAGATGGCCGGAGCCGTGGCTCGCCAGCTCGTGCCCTTGCGCCACTACGCGCCGCACCAGTTGCGGATGCCGCTCCGCCACCCATCCCAGTATGAAGAAGGTCGCCTCGACCCCGTTCTCGGCCAGGATCTGCAGCAGGCGCTCGGTGTTGCGTTCTACCCGGCGCGGCAGGCTTTCCCAATCGCTCCGGTCAATCGTCGAAGCAAAGGCTTCGACCTGAAAATAATCTTCGACGTCGATCGTCATAGCGTTGGCGAAACCGCAGCGCATCGGCGCGCGGGAAGATTTTTCGACCGGCCGAGCGACCGCAGCCGGTTCCAGCCACTCGCCGGTCAATTGCCGAAGCGCGCCGGCCGGCTCACTCACGGCCGGTCGCTCTGGAAATAGCTGGCCGCAATTTCAATCGCGCGCTTGATGACGCGCCCATGACGATCGACATCTTGTTCGAGCACGCTGACGCGCTCGGCTATTTGCGAGACCGCCTCCGATTTCCCGTTGGGCTGGCCGGCGGTCAAACCTTCGACGGGATCGGTCGTGACGACGGCGATTTCCTCACGCAGGTCTTTGGCCACTTTGTCGACCGCATTGGCCTGAATCGTATGGAGCTGCTCCAGGAAGCCGAAGAGCAGCAATCTCGAACACAAGGTATTGATCTGCCGAGGTACGCCTCCGGTGTGACGGTAAATCAGCGGAAAGCAATCTTCGGTGAATTCCGGATCTCCCTTCCAATCGGCTCGGCGCAACCGGTGCTCGACGTACGCTCTAGTCTCGGCCTCGCTCAACGGCCCCAAATGGTAGGCCGCGGTTACCCGCTGCCGCAATTGTTCGAGCCGCGGGCTTCCGAGGATCGCGCGGAACTGCGGCTGCCCGAGCAAAAAGCTCTGCAACGCCATCGTATTGTTGACTACGATGTTGGACAACATGCGCAGCTCTTCGAGAGCCTCGAAGGACAGGTTCTGCGCCTCGTCGACGATCAGCAATACGCGTCGGCCGTTGCGCTGCTGTGCCAAGACGAAGTCGTTGATGCGCTGCAGCAGCGACCCCTTCGCAAGTCCTTCCTTGGCGATGCCAAAGCCGCCCGCAACCAGATGCAGCAGATCGTCGCCAGCCAGCTGGGTCGTGACGATCTTGGCGACGATGAAATTGCTTTGGTCGATTGTCGACAGCAGATTTTCCACCAGGATCGTCTTTCCGGCCCCGACTTCTCCGGTGATGATGATGAAGCCTTCCGCGTGGTGCAGGCCATAGACCAGATAGGCCATTGCCTGCCGGTGCACCGTGCTTTCGAAAAAGAAGCGCGCATCGGGAGTGAGCTGAAACGGCGGTATCGCAAGCCTGTAAAAACTGGCGTACATCGTCAGAACGTCTTGCTCAGCAAAAACTGCAATTGATTGGCGAATACGTCGCCGTTGCGGCCGCCGGAGAGGACGGTCCCGTTGGTGTTATACGAAAAACTGTAAACGATCGAAAGTGTCAGGGTTTGCGCCAGAACGTAGTTGAGCGCGAGATTGGCGTTAACGCTATCGAAATTTGTCGTTTGGCTAAAATTGACGTTGTTTGTGCCGGGCACTACGGTCGGAGAATTGACCGAGTTGACAAAACCGACTGAAGCAGAACCGCTGACATCGGGCCTAATGTCGCGCGTATAGATGAAATTCACCCCGAGGCTCTTGGTAGGAGCGGCGACGCTCGTAGAAAGCTGCTGCTGTTCGACGTAAAACGCAAAAAGCGAATAGTAGTTCGGCGGCAGTACATCGCTGAGGCCGGCGTTAAACAGGTGCTGGCGGAATACACTGCTCGACAGCCCCAAACCCGGGCTGGAAAAAGTCGTTGGCAGACCGTTCGATTGATTGACGATGGACCCCGATGGGGTGAGCGTCGAATTCGCGAGGTTGGATGCGAACAGCTGCCCTTGCGAGGACACTCCCTGGACCAGGCTCGCGCTAAAGACCATGCTGGGGGTGATGTTGACCTGGGACGATCCGGTAAACCCAAACGACCCTTGCTGCCTGCCGTATTGCAGGGCGACATAGGCCGGCTGATCCGGCCCCACGGTTCCGATGCGTCCGCCGGCGAGCCAGGTAGCCCCGGCGAACGTCGCCGCCGGCGAACCAGGATAGCGGAGGTTCTGATAGCCGGCCCGTCCGAGCGCGGCGATCGTCGGGGTAAAACTGTATTGGAAATCGTTATAGGCACTGACCTGGGTGCTCTGGTTCAGGGTTGAGCCGGTGAGCTCCGCGGCGTCTGCCGTAAACCGCCCCAGCACCTTTTGAAAATCCTCACCCGTAGCGGCGATGAAGGTGCCCTCGTTCAGAGTCGTCGAAGCAATATTGCTCAATCCCGGCACCAGCGGTGACGTCGTGACGGCAGTGTTTCCGCCGTAGTTGGACGAGCTGAAAGTGTAACGCAGCTCAGTATCGGCCACAGCTCCGAACGATTTTATCAGATAGGGCGAGACAACGTTGATGAATTGCTGAGTTTGTTGGTTGCGCGGCAATGTCGACAGATTCTGAAAGCCAAAGCCGGGCAAAGTGCTTCCCTGGGTTATCAAGCTCTGAGCATCGAGATACAGCAGGTCAGGATAAACCGTGCCATGGCCGTTTGCATACAGGCTGCCAAAAATTTGATTTAAACTGGAGTTCGAGCCCGGCAGGTAGATGTTTCCGTTCGCCTGCCCACTCGCGACGGCTTGCAGCCGCGGGGTATCGACAGAGGCTGACAGCCCCCCTCCGAGCTGTGTAAGAGCAGCGAATGTCCTGGGGGAATGGACATAATTTACGTTGTCGTAGAAAGTCTCGCCGAGAAACGCATTTGGCCGGATCAGGACAGCCGGTGCGGTCGGATCATAGGCCTGGAGCGGCACGACCCCAGCGTTGGGCTGCAGCCGGAGAGTTGGAGGAGAGATCAGGGTCGGGAGTTGGTTGTTCACCGAATAGGGCGGCGCCGTCGGGCTCGGAAGGCCAAACCCACCGATCGGGGGAGGCGGCAAGGTATCGGGGATCGTGCCGGGCAGCGCCGGGGTACTGACGGCTCCGCCGCCGGCACTGGCCGGGCCAGCCTCGGGACCCGCGCCCGAGGAACTAGGTGCTCCGGAACTCGGTGCTCCGCCCTCGCTCGTCTGCGCTGCCGCGGGGATCGTCGCTGTGGCGCCGGGGAACAGCAAGAGCCACAGTGCAAAGTGCCACTGCCAAACTGCGCTCGCCGCAAGGCGCCTATGCGATTTCGGCCGAGCGCGGCTCATCGCTCCCGCTATCGGCGGAGTGATAATTGTACCCGTAGGAGCCAAAATGCTCAGTGGCCAAGCTATCGCTCTTGTTCAGCAAAAGGCTGATCCGGGGACAGGTGCTGAGCGTGCTGAGTGCAGCTTCGATCTCACCCTGCTGAGTGTTGTTCGCTTCGACGACGAACACGACTTGTCCGACCAAGGGCGCCAACGCCGCGGCGTCGCTGCTCGCCATGCAGGGCGGCGTGTCGATGATGAGGTAGTGATCGGGAAGCCGCTGGGTCATCTCGTCCAACAGGGCGCCCATTTCCCGGCTCGACAGCAGTTCGGGCACATGTGGTCCGCCCCGCCCCGCCGGCAGGATCATCAGATTGGGAATGTTGGTCTGGATCAGCACTTCCGGTAATTCGAGGTCTCCTGCGAGCACGTCCACGATGCCTTTTTCTGCCCCGATCCCGAGGATTTCCGGCACGGTGGAATGCTGCGTATCGACGTCGACGAGCACTGCCTTGACGCTGCGTTCGGATGCGAATGCCAACGCCAGATTGAGCGCAGTGAAGGTCTTGCCCTCGCCGGGCCGTGCGCTCGTTACCATGATCAGCCGGCTTGCGCGACGGTCGGCCATCAAATCGTTCTGCGACCACGCGCCAACCAGATTCCGCTTGACAAGGCGGAATTCCTCTACTGTTCGCGAGCGCGCAGCTGACGGAATGGCAATCCCGAACCCGGCAAGCCTGCCGCGATCGAGCACCAGCTCCGGACCGGCGGGCGTTAAAGCTGGTGCGCCGGTCGCCTTGCGAGGCGTGATGGGTGCGGCGGGCTCGGCAGCTTCCTGCTGGCGCAGCAACGCCGCCGCCCTTTCGATCAATCCAACCGTTTCCGCCATTTAAGAGATGCCCATCGTACGGAGCCCCATGCTCAAAGCGATCAAGGTTCCATATACCGCGATCAGGAGGAAGGCGCTCGCGCATACGCCCGCCAGCTGGATCATTGCGCGTCGCCGCGCCGCCCCGAGCGACAGCCGAGAGACGCTCCCGAGTATCGGGAGCCCCAAGTTGCGCAACTGGCCGATGGTAGCGAACGAGCGGTCGATCTGCGTCAATGCCAAAGGCACGGCCAAGCCGCCACCGAGGCCGAAGAGCAGGACCGTCGACACCAGCATGGGCCGGTTGGGGGCGGCCGGGAGTATCGGCACCTGCGGCGGATCGACGATGCGGAACTGGATCTTCTCAGTCTTGATGTCGGCGGCGTTCGCGATCTGAGTGGCCTCCCGCCGCGCCACCAGTTCCTGGTAGTTCCGCTTCAGGACCGAGTAGTCGCGGTCGAGGTCCTGTGCCTGCACCAGCACTCCCGGCGCCGACGCTGCGACTTTTTCGATCCGTTCTTGATCGGAACGCGCCTCGTCGAGCCGCCGCTGTACGGCAGCCACCGCCGCCTCGGCGTCGACCAACCTGACTTTGATCTGCTCATAGACCGAGTTGGCGACCTCGCCCTTTGTCGCGCCGCCGGATTTCCCGGTGCCGCCCGACGCTTTCGCCGCCTCGGCCTCGATCTGTGTGATCTGCTTCCTTGCAGCCTTCACATCCGGATGGTCGTCGGTATACTTCAGCAGCATACCATCGAGGTTACGGCGGACTTCCTGCAGTCGCTCGTCAATTGGGGAAAGTCGGCCGCCGGTGACGATTACCTGCGGTACTCTTTCGACGCTCAGCATCGCCGGGACCGTAGCCAGCTCCTTCTGCATCGCGTCCCGCTTCGTCACCGCATCCGCGAGATCGAGCTTTAGATGTGCAACGGCCGCGTGTGTCTGGTCGAGCCGGCTGAGGCTTTCGTCCCCTCCGGTTCCAGCATCCGGCGGCCGGTTCGAGACGATATCCGGGTATTGTTGCGCCAATTCGGCTCGCCGTTTTTCGGCCGCCCGCAACTGGTCTCGATACGAGTTGATCTCGCTGTCCAGGAAACGTTGTGCGCTGTCCATATCGGCTCGGCTGCTTCCCGCGGTCTTCTCGGCGAAGATCGTCAGCAGCGCCTGAACGACGTTCTTCGCCATGTTGGGATCCTGGTCGCGATAGGACAGGGTCAGCAGATTCAGCGTTACCGGCGCGACCGAGACATCGCTCGCCAAGCGCTTGTACAGCGCCTCCTTTTGCTCAGCGGTTGTAACTCCGATGTCCAGATCGGTCAGGCGGACGAGCTGCTCCAGGTTGGGCCGGCTCAACAGCGTCCGCTGCATAAAATCGAGCTGCCGGGTCGGATCGGTATCCGCAGCCAAGCCCTTCAGCAACGGCGTCAAGAGTGGATCGGCATTGAGATAGACCCGCGCCGACGATTCGTATTTTGTCGGCACGAACGCTACACCGATCCATCCGGCGGTGCAGACGAGCCAAGCGGTCGCGACGCCGAGCCATTTGTGGCGCCACACTGCATGCAGGAGCGGTACGGCCTGTGGCGGTAGAAACCTCATGAACGGCTCCAACCCTGTGGAAAAAGGTCAATCATCCGTTCCGGACGATCATGCTGCAGTCCCCCCGCGGACGAGTAGCCGCTCCGGCCAAAAACGGCATAGGTTAAAACAAGCGTTGCGGAATAATCAGAATGTCGCCCGGCTGAAGCGCGACATTGCTACTTATGTCACCATCCCTGACCAAGTCTCTGAGGTGCACCGCGTAAGTGGTCTGCACGCCATTGGCGGTCCGGATGATGACGCTGTCGTTCCCCGCGGCATATCTGGTTAGCCCGCCGACCGCGATCACCGCGTCGAGCACCGTCATATCGGCGCGATAGGGAAGCGAGCGGGGTTGCGCCGCTTCGCCGATGATGCGCACTTGGTCGGGGATCGGACCGACGAAGCCCGATACAATGACGGTGACGAGCGGCTCGCGGATGTATTTGCCGAGCCGCTGCTCGTATTCGCGGGCGAGGGAGGTCGGAGTTTTGCCGATCGCGACGACATCCTCGACGAGCGGTATCGAAACGCGCCCGTCCGGCCGCACCGGCACCGTGACTGTCAGCTCGGGATTGCGCCACACGAAGATATTCAAGCTGTCGCCGGGGCCGATCCGGTACTCGGCCGACGGCAACGAGGAAGCAGGCGGCGCCGGCGGCAGCTCGGGTGCGCCACCGCACCCCGCCGTCGAGAGCACGGCGGCGGCCCACAAACCGCCGAAAAAAAAGCGATGCACTTCTTGCCCCCGCCCCGCGTTCCCAACCTGGATTAATACTTTGCGAGGCAAATGCTTACCGCCAAAACTATGATCGTCGATCATTCATTCGCAGCCGGCTATTGCTCTCAGGGTCCTATAACACCCAGGCATCAGATTGGCAATGTAGATGTCGCCTGACGGCCAGGTAGTTAACTATAATTTGCGTGAAGCTGACGCCATCGAATTTCTCACATCTCTATCCAGGCGGAGGTATTTGGGCTCCCGCATAGTCGGGCACGCGGTACAAGAGTGCAGAAACCAAGTCATGGAGATCGTGGCGCAGCCCTGCGCTCGAAATCCTGCGTCGAACCTGCCATTGCGGCCCGGAGGACCGATTGGCTCTGCGCGGCATGCTGCGCAACGCTCTTCGGATCGGCCTGGGGCGGCAATTGCTTCCTAGTCTCCGCTTGCTCTATCGCTGCAACCCGAAACCTTCTGAGGATTGCCGATCTTGACGCCCCGGCATTGCAAAATGATGAACGAGGCAAAAGGATGAACGAGCCGACGAATTATCCGGGCGTTTATCGCTTCGGGGGCGGCTTTGGTGGGCCCGCGAGTAAAAGGGTGGGAGGAGCCGGATGAAACGAGTCCTGATTACCGGGGCGGGGGGCGGCATCGGCCGCTCACTGCGGGAGACCTTGCGAGGCGTCTATCCGATCTTGCGGCTTTCCGATCGGGTCGCATTGGCGCCGGCCGGCGAAGGGGAGGAAGTCGATCGCACCGAACTCTCCGACATGGCGGCCGTCGAGCGAATGGTCGATGGTGTCGACGGCATCCTCCACCTCGGCGGCATCTCGGGCGAGAACGACTGGCGGGTGATCCTCGAAGGAAACATCATTGGCCTCTATAATGTCTTCGAGGCTGCACGCCGCGTCGGCGTTCAACGCATCGTTTTCGCCACCAGCAACCACGCGGTCGGCTTCTATCCGCGCGCGCAGCGGATCGACCACCGCGTCGTGCCGCGGCCCGACAGCCGCTATGGCGCCAGCAAGGCCTTCGGCGAGGCGCTCGCCAGCCTTTATTCCGACAAGCACGGAATTGGCGTGCTGTGCACGCGTATCGGGAATTTCGGAGAGAAGCCGATCGACAAACGCCGGCTGTCGATCTGGATCAGCCCGCGCGACTATACCCAGCTCGTGCGCATCGGGCTCGAGCATCCCGATATCCGCTACGAGATCGTCTATGGCGTCTCGAACAACCGGCGTTCCTGGTACGACAATTCGAACGCCGCGCGGCTCGGCTACCGGCCGCAGGACGAGTCCGAGCCCTATGCCGAGGCGGTGCTTACAGCCGAAGCGCGCCAGCCGGCCGACCCGATCGCCGAGCATTACCAGGGCGGCACATTCTGTGCCGCCGAATATACGGCGAAAACGCCACGGTGAGGCGGGGCTAGAGCACCGTAAGCACGGCCTCCGGCGGCCGCCCTAGTGCAGCCTTGCCGCCGGAGACGACGATTGGCCGCTCGACGAGAATGGGGTTCGCGACCATCGCCGTTATCAGCTCCTCCTCCGGCAAGCTCTGCGGATCGATGCCCGCGGCCGCGGCCTCCTTTTTCCGGACAAGCGCACTCGCCGGCATTTTCAGCTGACTGAGCAGGCGCTTCAGCTGGGCCGCCGTATAGGGCGTCTTCAGATATTCGACGATCTCGGGCTCGACGCCCTTGTCGCGAAGCAACGCCAAGGTCTCGCGCGAAGTATTGCAACGTGGGTTGTGGTAGATCGTGACGGACATGGCCTTTTTTCCTTGCCGGAGGAGAGGGTTGGACCGGGAGCTAGCTCGCGAAGGCGGCAATGCCGGTCTGCGCACGCCCCAATATCAGCGCGTGAATGTCGTGGGTGCCTTCGTAGGTGTTGACCGCCTCCAAGTTCATCACGTGGCGGATCACGTGATACTCGTCGGCAACGCCGTTGCCGCCATGGATGTCGCGGGCGGCGCGGGCGATGTCGAGCGCCTTGCCGCAATTATTGCGCTTCAGGATCGAGACCATCTCGGGCGTGTCGTGCCCTTCATCCTTGAGCCGCCCTAGGCGCAGGCAGGCGTGGAGCCCGAGCGTGATCTCGGTCTGCATGTCGACGAGCTTCTTCTGGATCAGCTGGTTGGCGGCAAGCGGCCGGCCGAACTGGCGGCGTTCTAGCGCGTAATCGCGCGCCGCATGCCAGCAGAACTCGGCAGCCCCGAGCGAGCCCCACGCGATCCCATAGCGCGCGCTGTTGAGGCAAGAGAATGGTCCGCGCAACCCTCTGACCCCCGGCAGCAGATTGTCCGCCGGCACGAACACGTCGTCCATTACGATCTCGCCGGTGACCGAGGCGCGCAGGCTGAACTTGCCCTCGATCTTGGGAGCGGTGAGGCCTTTCATGCCCTTTTCGAGGATGAAGCCGCGGATCACGTCATCCTCGGTCTTGGCCCAGACCACGAAGACATCGGCGATCGGGGAGTTGGTGATCCACATCTTGGCGCCGCGCAGCCGGTAGCCGCCTTGTGCTGCAGTCGCGCGCGTGGTCATGCCGGCGGGGTCGGAGCCGTGATCGGGCTCCGTCAAGCCAAAGCAGCCGACCCATGCGCCCGAGGCGAGCTTCGGCAGATATTTCTGCCGCTGCTCCTCGGTGCCGAACTCATGGATCGGATGCATGACGAGGCTCGACTGCACGCTCATCGCCGAGCGATAGCCGCTGTCGACCCGCTCGACCTCGCGCGCGATCAGCCCGTAAGAGACGTAGTTCACGCCGGCGCAGCCATAGCCCTCGATCGTCGAGCCGAGAAAACCGAGCGCGCCCATCTCGTTCATGATCTCGCGGTCGAAGCGCTCGTGCCGATTGGCTTCGAGCACCCGCGGAAAGAGCTTCTCCTGGCAATAGGCGTGCGCGCTGTCCCGCACCATCCGCTCCTCCTCGCCCAGCGATTCCTCGAGCAGCAGCGGATCCGCCCAGTCGAAACGGTTCTCAGTGGAGGTAGGCCGGGCGAACGTAGCATCAGCTGAAACCCTGCCGGCCCCTGTTATCCGGAAAATCCATTCGGCGTTAGGACCCTGGCGTGGTCCACTGCGTTCGACCAACTCAAGGCCAAACTCGCGTTGAAAGATAGTGGAATCAAGAGCGCTGCATATGTTCGGCACCCTGTCTCTCAGCGGCATATCACTAGCTACATCGCCAGCGCGAATCCGTGCCGGTAGTCCAGGGGTAGGCGCAATGTAGGTCTCAAACGCAAAGGAACGTATCTGGTCGGCCTGACTCGTTGGCTCTGCGATATCGCGCATTTCGCTACTCCTATTGATCTGTATCGACGCTAAACCCGAACTTCTCAAGTATTCGATAGGCGTCTTGTGATGTTATGGCGATAGATGGTAAATTAGTTATCGACGCCACCACCTGACGTATCGGATATCTCTCGCCATTTATTACAGTAGAGTATTTTTGTATTCTTCCAGGTTTGACAGAGCTGACGCCTTTAAGGAAATCTTCTTTGTCCTTTTCGAACATTTTACCTCTGAGCGTAAATTTTATTTTCGCAGGCATTTCAACCTCGCTAAGCCACCATCCGACACATCAACAACGTAAACATCATATAAAATCCCTCGGCATTTTCAAGCGGACAAAGCCTCAGAAATCGGAAAGGCGGACCGCCCTTTGAGGGCCGGTAAAGGCTTGTTGGCGTCAGGCGGGTGAGGACGTCCCTCTCGATGAGTGCAGATGGTTATTGAAACGGAGCGGCCCTCGTGGTCGGATTACGAGTGGTTCTTGGTGGGGGAGGAAACGGTGGTCGGGAAAGCCGCGAGTGTCGCCGGGGTGCTGTGCCTCGCGATTGGCATAACGGTCGGCGGGCCGGCGGCGATCGCCCAGCCGGTCGACACGGCGCTGATCGATACCGGGAGCGCCAATGATTGGCTGACCTATCACGGGTCTTATAAATCCTATCACTACAGCCCGCTCGACCAGATCAACACGGGTAATGTGCGTGACCTGCAGGTTGCGTGGATTCACGTCCCCGGCCGCTCCACCCGTGGGCTGCAGTCGATGCCGCTCGCCGTGGACGGCGTGCTATACTACACCGGTTCGCACAGCCGAACCTTTGCTCTCGATGGCGCGACCGGGAAGGTGATCTGGTCGTACATTCCCGAGCTCGACGAGGCGCTAGTCGCCCGGCAGACCCACTCGCCCTACAACCGAGGAGCGGCGATCGGGGAAGGCAAGGTGTTCGTCGGGACGGTGGACGGGCGGCTCATCGCGCTCGACATGAAGACCGGCAAGCCTGCCTGGGACACCAAGCTGATCAATTCGCAAAAGCTCACCGTCGGGTTCACCGGCGCCCCGCTTTATGCAAAGGGCGTGGTCGTGATCGGGGCTCAGGGCGGCGAGTGGCCCTATCGCGGCCCGATCTTCGGCGTCGACGCCGCTACCGGCCAGAAGAAATGGGAGTTTCTGACCGTCGGCGGCACGGATGAGGCGCTGAAGACCTGGGGCAACGAATCCTGGCGGACGGGTGGTGGGGGCGGCTGGATGCCCGGCACCTTCGACACGGCCAGCAACACGGTCTGGTGGGGCACCGCCAATCCGGCGCCGCTCTACGACTGGTCCGGTCCGGACTACAAGACGAGCGGCGCCCGGCCGGGAGACAACCTTTACACGACATCGGTCATCGGGCTCGATATCGATACGGGCCAGCTCAAATTTTACCACCAGGAATTGCCGCACGATACTTGGGATTTCGACAGCGCCGTCGGCGAATTCGTAATGCTGGACCGCGACGGCAAGCATTACGTCATCCACCCGAACAAGAGCGGCTTCATCTTTGTTTACGACCGCGCCGACGCGAAGGTCGAGAACGTATGGCCGCTCGTCAAGAACATCAATTTTGTGAAGACGATCGACCCGAAGACCGGGGAGCTGGTCGGCCGGCGCGACTTCCAGGCCGGCAAGGCCGCCGAGCCCCTGTGCCCGCACATCTCGGGCGGCGTCAGTTGGAATTCCGGCTCCTACAATCCCGCGACGGGCATGTACTACAAGCTGGGCCAGGAATGGTGCATGACGCTGGAGGTGGTCAAGACGACCCCGATCACCGAGCCGCAGGCGCAGTTGAACCTTGGCGCCACCTTCAAGATCGCGCCACCGCCGGGCGGCGAGATCTACGGCCATCTGGATGCGCGCGACCCGATTACCGGCGCTAAGAAATGGGAGGTGCGCTTTCCGGAGCCGCCGCTCGCCAGCATCATGTCGACTGCCGGCAACCTGGTGTTCGTCCCCGATTCGCGCGGCACCGTGCACGCCTACAACGCGCTAACCGGCGCCGAGCTGTGGAACCACGGCGACGGGCTCGGCCATCAGGGCGGCATCATCAGCTACGCCGCCGGCGGCAAGCAATACGTTGCTGTCGTGGCGGGCTTTGGCGGCATGGCCAGCGATGACTACGCCCCGACCTTCGGCGAACCCTATAAGAGCATGCCGCGCGACGAAGGCGTGCTCGTCGTCTATAGCCTGAAATAGGCCAAGTAGGCTGCCGCCGCCCACATTTCGGACCTGGCCCTGGGCTGCCGGCCTTATCGTCGCGCTGAGCGCGATGCCGGCAATGGCGCAGCCCGGTGCCAGTCCGTCCGGACAGCCCACCATCGATGTCCTTGCCTTGTTCGCCTCGACTTGCGGTTTCTGCCATGGCGATGGGGGTCGCGCTGCGGGAAAAGGCCCGCAGCTGATGAATACGACCAGAACCGACGAGTTCCTCCGCGACCGAATCAAGAACGGCAAGGAGGGCGCAATGCCTGCCTTCGGTCAG
>Ga0210396_10002561_pt1 | contig 18495 bp, 17 predicted proteins | sample IncBWH17OmetaG_FD_155466 | JGI IMG/M metagenome (GOLD analysis project Ga0210396, IMG submission 155466) | Forest soil microbial communities from Barre Woods Harvard Forest LTER site, Petersham, Massachusetts, United States - Inc-BW-H-17-O ... | reverse complement strand
GGAGCTCGTCCCTACCACTCCGCGCCCAGCTCCCTAAGCAACTCTTCCCGTTGCGTTGCAGAAAGCGGAGCTAACGGTGGCCGGACAGTTTCCCATCCTGGATCCTTACCCGATTCCGCCAAAATCGATTTCAACGCGGGTATGACCGGATACTTCCGAAGGGCGCGCCCCTGGCGCTGAACTTCTTCTTGCAGGCTTTCTGCTTCCGGCGTCGGCCACGTTTGAAATACCTTCTGTAACAGGGACGGATTGATATTAGCAAAAGCCGAGATACAGCCTTTGCCGCCGGCCCGAAGAGCCGGCAAAAGATGCATTTCGCTTCCGGGGAACACCCGAAAACCGCTGGGAGCAAAGCGCTCAATCACTTGCCGAGTGTGTTCCCAGTCACCCGAACTGTCTTTGATCCCGATCACCACGCCGGGAAACTCAGTCGTTAGTCTTTCTATCAGGTCAAAACTGATCGCGACCTGAGAAATCGGGGGGATATGATACAGGTAGATCCGTAACCGGTCATCGCTCACCCGTTCGATCAGAGTAGCGAAATAACGGAACAACCCCTCATCCGAAACCGCCTTGTAATAGAAAGGCGGCAACATCAAAACTCCGGGACAACCCAAGCCGATCGCATGTTTTGTCAGCACAACCGAATCCGGCAGTGAACAGCAACCGGTCCCCGGCAATAGCTTTCTCGGATCAATTCCATTGGAGATCGCGTATTCGAGAAAGTTCGTTCGTTCCGTGGCCGAAAGAGAGTTTGCTTCCGAAGTTGTGCCAAAAACGACGAGAGCGTCGCAGCCGTGTTTAAGTAACCATTGAAAATGGGCGACGGTCCGCTCAGCATCGATCTCAAGTTGTCCGGTAAAAGCGGTTACCGCCGGCGATAATATTCCTGAAGGTTGCGTTGTCTCCATGTTCTCTCACACAGCATTTTTTATAGCCAGGCTGGCTTGGGCAAGTCTGGCGATCCGTCCCTTGACCTCTTCAGTCGGGACCTTAGCCTCGCTAAAATCGTTACGCGTTGCATACACAAAACGCGGAATAATCAGGCAACGAAAATCGAGCATCAAACTGTCGGCCAGGCTCATTACGGACATATAACTCGAGGCCCCGCCCGCCGCACAAAGAAAGCCGACCACTTTGTCCTCCCAGCTGTCCCCGGTTAATTCGACCAAGTTCTTTAAGGCAGCGCAGACATCGTAGTTATAGACCGGAGTCGCCGCGATAATCACTCGAGCGTCCGTGATGAGCTTAGCGCACTCGGCCACATCAGGATGACTGTAGGCGTTTTCACCGTCGCACAATGGGAGATTAAGCGCTCGCAGATCGAGGAACGCACAGCTCACCTGCTGGCTCTCATAATACTCGCGCAAATATTCGGCCAAGATCCGGCTCCGGCTTGATGATCGCAACGAACTCGAGATAACCAGGTATTCTTTCGGTCCTGACATTCTTGGCAATCAAGCTGAGAAGCCAGCCACACGCCAACGAAAACGGTAGGGACGAGCTCCGGCTCGTCCGGCAGCAGGGCGAAGGAGTGATGGAGGACTGGAGTATTGGAGTGATGGAAGTACTCGGAACACGGCCCCCACTACTCCAGTGCTCCAATACTCCGTTGTTTGTCCTTTCGCCCTCTGCGTCCTCTGCGCGAGGTTCTTCTACCGTCTTGCGTTCTTAATCAGAGACCAGGCTGCTTCTCTGGCCTGCACCGCCGGCATGGGCGAGCCGGTTGCATGAGAGTACACAATCGCGCCTTCCACTAGAAGCGTGAGTTGATCCGCTAACGCTTTCGCGTTAGGCAAGCCCGCCTCCACTGCCAGCCGCCGAATCTCTCCGTAGAAAGCTGCTTTATGCGCCAAAGCGGCTTGATGAATTGGATCGTGCAGGTCCTGATACTCGGCCATAGCCTTCTGAAAAAAACAACCGCGAAACTCCTTGCTGCTGACCCAGGTAATCAGCCAATCGAACGCGGCCAGTAACTGTCGCTCAGGAGCTCGCTTCTTGCCCCGGATAAACCGGGAAAACGACTCGCAGAATTGGTCGCTGCGCTTTTCCAGGACTGCTAAAATGAGCTCCTCCTTCGATCGAAAGTGTTTATAAAGGGTCATCTTAGCGACCCCGGCATCAGCGAGTATCCGGTCAATCCCAGTGGCATGATAACCGTCTCGATAAAACAATTGCCAAGCGGTCTCGAGTAGTTGATCCCGCTTGGTTAAGCCTTGGCGTGGCCTTCGGGTGGAGGCCGAGCTCTCTTTAGCTGATGATAATGAAGACACTCCGGTCAACGGATGAAACGGCGAAAACGGCCAAAAGTCAAAGGTAACATGTTAGTAAAAGATTCTTGAAAATAGACAGATCTGTCTGTATAATACGCCTGTGGAGATACCAGGCGGAGGGCCTTGGGTTTGTCAGGGATGGCTGCTTTTCACCTTTCACTTCTTACCTCTCACTTTAGCGTATGACCGATCGTTACTTAGAAATTGCTACGAGTGACGCCGTTAAGGATTTACAGGAACGCTGGGGCAGTCGCTCCGCCTATTCCCGCTTCGAATCCGGTCCTCTGACCAGTAACCAGCTCGGACCCGAAGAGATCGCTTTCATCGAGGCCACAGATTCGTTCTTTCTGGCTTCCCTCAACGAGAGTGGATGGCCCTACATTCAGCATCGAGGAGGTCCACCCGGATTCTTGAAGGTACTTGAGAATAACCGCTTGGGATTCCCTGATTTCAAAGGGAATCGTCAATATCTTTCGTTCGGTAATATCCAGAAAAACCCTCGGGTCTCTCTATTCTTGATCGATTATCCGGCCCGAGCACGACTCAAGATTTTTGGTAACGCGAAACTTGTTGAAGGAGATAGTGTACCCGAAGCGCTACGTGAAATAGAGAATGAGTCCGGAGCTACCACAATCGAGCGGGGAGTCATCATCCAAGTCGAGGCATTTCATTGGAATTGCCCCAAATACATCGTCCCCAGATTCACCGAGGCCCAAGTGCGCACCGTAATCGACCCGCTGGTAAAAAGGATCAAAGACCTCGAAGCACAGCTTGCGCGGCTCTCAACCAAGCCATAAGTAATTTCGCACAGCGCGATCATTTCCTTTGGTATCTGTATGAGCAAGTTTCGCCCCAAGGCAGCGGTTATCGCCGGAGTCGGCCCGGGATCGGGAGCAGCGATTGCCCGCAAATTGGCCAAAGAAGGATGCGCGGTCGGATTAATAGCAAGATCTGCGGATTATCTAAGTCAGCTCTCGGGCGAGCTAAAGGCGACCAAGTCGCCGGTAGCTTGGGCGAAGGCGGACGTGAGTGACGCGAAAGAGATTAAATCCGCCTTTGAGCAACTCCGCCAAGCTCTAGGACCGATCGATCTGCTGATCTTTCACGCCAGCGCCGGAGGCCCTTTTGGCCAACGGTTGTTATCGATTGATCCCAAGGATTTCGCGCGGAGCTGGGCCATCGGCACGCTTGGAGGCTTACTTTGTGCCCAGGCGGTAGTTCCAGAAATGCTGAAAAAAGGGGCGGGAGCGATTCTATTTACGGGCGCGACATCGTCCGTACGCGGCGCCTCCATTTCGTTCAGTAGTTCGAAATTCGCGCTGCGGGGGCTAGTCCAGAGTCTTGCGCGCGAACTTTGGCCCCAAGGGATTCATGTGGCGCACGTCGTGATCGACGCGGTCATTGGCGATACAGGAACAGCAGATACACCGCCAGGACCCGAACCTTTACTTGATCCCGACGCGATGGCCGAAGCTTATTGGCAACTTGCCGTTCAAGACCGTTCAGCTTGGACCCTGGAATTGGATCTCAGGCCATTCGGCGAAAAATTCTTCGAGTAGGCGAGAAGGCGAAACGAACGCAAGAAAACAAAGGAGTGATGGAGTATCGGAGTGTTGGAGTAATGCAATAGGGGGTTTTGCGTCCCGAGTACGTCCATTACTCCATCACTCCACTGGCTCGTGTCTCCTCACACAAAAGAGATCCCAATAAGCACGTCGAAGATTTTGAACCCGTAAATCCTACTGGTCTGTCCGTCGTATCGTCGCACCCGAAGCTTGTATCCGCGCGGCACTTTTTTTACGTGAAGTTTCATAGTGCTCACCATTCAAGGTCTTCATCGATTCGAGTTAGGCTGCTGATCTCGCTCGGAGGAGCGAACCGCAGACGCTGCCAAACAACGCTCCGCAGATGATGGCCTAGCCCTCACCCTTTGCCGATACCGTCCTTCCTGTTGCACGCTGCTGACATGATATGGCCTCAGGCGCTCAGGTCAACTGGCTGATCTGTGCCGAATCTTGCTCCGAAAATTAAGCGTTCTCATCGAACGCCAGCTGCATCCAATCAAGCACCTCGGAATCAACTTCTTCCACCGTACTCAGACTAATCTGGAATTTCATGGTCTCATGAATCTTCGTCGGCTTACGTCCTTCAAGGCGGAGTGCTAAATCGACGCGGCTTTTAGTCGCGGGTTGTATCCGGGAGAATGTTCGCCGCTGAGAGACGAGCGAGACGTGTGTCTTGCGTGTCCGTATAACGACTTCCCCAAGTCCCGCAGCCGCAGCAATTATCGCATCGTAAATCGCCCTGAGCTGCGATTGGTCTTCGTATTGGCAGACCGAGCCGTGTAAAACGGTCTCGGTCGCCCGGCAGGACTTATTTTACTTTGAAGCTTTGAATGTGCTGGAGAAGGGTGTCACTTACCGTCGCCCATTGGGTCTCCTTCGCGACGGCAGTTGCCAAGTAAACTTTTCCGTTCTTGGAAATTGCCCTGGCGTAAAAGTGCAGATCGTTGTTCCCCAGAGCCCCTGTGTATTCTACACTCCATTCGTTGTCGCTGATCTGCTTTTCGGAAACTACTTTCCATTTCATTCCTTCGAACTGTTGCTTGGACAACGCAGCATAGTCTTTAATCACTCCGGTATAGGGCTGAACCTGAACGTTGATATTAGGTGCGAAGCCTTCCGTTGCCGGGAGGCAAAGCTCCAGGGCCGTTGTTGTTGCTGCGTCTGGCTTTGCGTCCAGCGCATCGATCTGGAAACCGTAAAGAGGCAGTTCGATAGTTGTGGCTCTTACTTGCAAAGAAGCGACGCAAGACAAGAATGCGACAGCGCTAATTACCTTAACTGTGTTTTTCATAGATGAGAAGTTTTGGCTCAATATTAGGTTAGTCGGGGCGGCGTGATGCCGACTAACTGCAATTTCTGTTCCATGCTTCTCTGGTTTTGCCGGATCCCAGGGGATAGATAGTAGAAACGGGCGTAATAGCCTTTGGAATCGTCTTTCTAACCTCTTACGAGCGTTTCTATAATGGGACGCTTAGGTCCCGATTTTGAAACTCTTGGATCTGCGATCCGATGTCACTACCAACCCACCAATCCGCATTTTCCAATCGCCATCTTCGAAGAAGCCGCGCACACACTCGATATTCCGGGAGCCACAAAGATGATTTCAAAACAAACAACATTTGTATAAGCATCTGATCTTTTTGCCCAAGGTTTTTATCGTCCAACTCTAAGTCCCCCAATTTCTAGCAGCGTCGGGTAGCGTCTCGTCCACGCATACCTAGAACGGCCGCCACCGTCCAAGATCGTCTACGATTCGGAGATTTGTAAAAAGCCGAGCGAGTAAAGCCGTCGTCCCTCAAACTGCGCTGCTATCTTTGCTGTGCACGCGAGTTCCTTTTGCTGTTCGGAACTGGAAAGCCAAACTCGCCGATGTCCATGGTCAGCCACATGTCAAACGCGCGGTCCAAGTCGCTGTCGCCGGGGCTCATAATCTGTTCATGAATGATCGGGCCTATTTTCGATGCCAACGGAAGCGCAGACCTTGCTCTCCCCAAGGAAAAGCAGGCAGTGATGACACCGTTCTTGGGATTCTGGTTTTTACTGTAGATCGGATTTGCAGGTAAGAAGCAGGGCATCGACACCGCGCAAGCCGGAACACGACCCCGAGATGCGAAACTTTGGGTGCAATATTCTGACAGTGACTTAGCAACACGACATTATCGAAGATTCTGTCGTGAAAGTGCGCTGACAGAAGCCACGCTTCGAGTGAACACCAAAACGAACCTTCGACCATTGGCGAGAAAACGGTCAGTTGGGACGGCACAGCATGAAGTATTAGAAGATACGTATCACCACCAAAATTCTTGTACTTCTAATATGCCTGGTTACCACCGGCCATCATAGTGATGAGAGCCGCGGGGGTTGAAGTCTATTCTAAAAGACCTACAAAAGGCTGGACAAATGAAACCTTCAGCCCCGGATCTAGGTTGCCCAGTGTGGGCATTGCTTCCGCCGTTGCTGGTCGAACGGATTCACCGGCATCATAAACTTCTCTATGGAGAAGAGTTTACCGCTTCAAACGCCCTTGCCAATTTCTGCTCTCAATTCCTCACGGATGCCGCATTCCGTGAGCGAATACAAACAAGAGCGGAGGAGCTTCAATCGATAGTATTCGACAGTCGGGACCCGAGCTGGGGGCTTTGGCCTCTAGATCCCGAAGAATGCGCTGGAATTGGCTTCTTGCTCGGCTTAGCGCTCGAAAACTCGCTCGATGAGTATTTAGCAGATTTACCGGAACCGAGGCTTGCTTTACTCGAGGCACAGGTTGTGAGTTCTGGGGCAAGCTTGGAAGAGATTTTCATCCAAATGCTGATCGAATCCAAGTCACTCGCCGAGCATACAGTTGACTGATTAAGGGCAATACCAAAAACCCTTATCCGGGGAATTCTCGGCTATGACTGTCGCATTCAAATAGAAAACATCTAGACGGATCGATGGTAGAGTTTTCAGAGACGTGCCGGACGTCCGACGATCCACACGAAGCCGGGCTGCCTAACTAAAATCAACAACCTCAGCAGCGCTGAGACGGGAATTGCATCAGGTATTCGGGTTTGGTTACAGTAATATGGTCAATCTGATTTGAATCCAGAAGCAGTCAACTAACCGACTAACTCGTCAATCCTAGTCAGCTATTCTTCCAAGACCTTAATCATTTTAACAACAAAAACTAATGAATACATTAACTTCGAAGGCCGACACTATAAGGCGGGACTTTTTTTATCTTGAATACAAGGTGACGCCTAAACTAACTCTGGCACGTGCCACAGGAAACGAGGCGATCACAATTGAACTTCCCGCTGATCGCGTGGTCGATTGGAAGCATCAACAACCAGATCGGTATCTTACTGACGAAGAAATCGCGATTGAACTAACCCAAGCAGTTGCGATCGCGACCGCCGACAGATTTGTCGTGTTAACTCACCGTCCCATTAAAGAGCAGGAAATCCACTCGGGCAGGCTCCTAGCGCAGCGTCTTTTTGTTATGCACGAACGCGATTGCGATTATGAGGACGACGGCATTCGAGCTTGGTTTGTCGCATAACAAGGTATCCGACCCGCTGGCTTACGCAATTTGTTGCTCGGAGGCACGTCAAAAGTTCCCGCTTTGTGGCTGTAGTTGAATGCCGGTTGTCCCTTGGCTTTCCTTTTCAGAATCAACTATTGCGGATTCTCCTGGCCAGAAGGCCCGGACGATCACTTGATCGCCAATTTCTAAGCCTTGCCATCTATGTCCATCAATAGAAATTTCATCTTCTATCACCGGCTCTTGCGGCCCAGGCAAACTTTCATTAGGCAAGAGCCTTCTCTGAATCATGATGAATCTGGTGTACCGTGCTTGCCACCATTTAAGGGGCCAATGACCCATCAGCTTTAGTCCGGTGGGTGTGGCCGCCCTAACCGTTGCGACGATTTCGTACATGGAAATATATTGCGTCAGTGTCGGCGAAAAGCGTTCACAAGAGGATTTGCAAATTCGGCGACCTGGCGACAGTGTTTATAATTGTCATAACTGTAGTGTTTCCCATAGTTTACGTCAAGGCGAGCTGTCGAAGAAAGTAATGATTCAATTTTGATCCGGCAAAATATGGTGCCTAATGTGGCCGGTGTTATCTTCTAGCTGCCGTCTTTCTAGATGAGTCTCCCCCCGAGGTAACCAACGGTGGTACCGGCTGCAACTTCGGCCTCGAACCCTTCCAGCGCGCCAGTGATCTCTTCGAGTTCAACTTGGACCAATGGCCTTTCACGCAAGGGTTTGTCGGTGAAACTGGTAATGACCGACGCCAGCCGCATCGCTCCTTTCCTCGATCCGTTTTAGCGGCTCGAAAAGACAGCGGTTCATCACGAGCATTTTGGTAAAGTATAGTATTTATGGTATTTTTGTTTATATTTCAGCGCTTTGTCTCTATTTTGCGGCGATGAAACCGAATGTTTGCACTTTGAGTCACGGCCAGGTTTTTACCGCCGACCAAGGAGGAATCAGCCAATGACTCCGATCATCGAGACGAATAAACTGGAGCGCATTCAAGTTCGTGGAGCCGACGACCCTTCGGTCCGCTGGAACGGCGCTTTTGCTGTGTATGGAGGTCACGGCACCACCCAATCATCGACCATTGTCTACGAGATTGAGCCCGGAGGCCGCCTCGGCTGGCATACCGATGCGACCGAAGAAACGCAGTACATCATTGCCGGGACCGCCGAGTTGCAACTTGAAGACGGCTCCACTCACCAGGTCGGACCCGGCAGCGTTTTTGTTCTACCTACCCCGCTGCGACACGACCTGGTCAACGTCGGGAATGAGACTCTTCGTGCAATCGCATTCTTCGCGGCGGCCATGTTCACCCAAACTTTCGATAATGTGATGCTCCCGCCTAAGACCCACGTACTCGGCACACCGAATAGAAACGGTTAAAACACTGACGATTCCTGCACCCGAGACCACTGCTCAGCATCGCACCGACAGTATTAACTATTTCGGCAGTGCCAATAGCGAGTTGATTGCAAAGGACTTCACGAAAGAACAGCGGCAAGATTTTGCGATCCACAAAGAGATTCTTTGGGAGTCCGAGACCACAACTCCCGCCGAGGTCACGGCCAAAGAATTTGAATTTATCCTTGCTCTAAAGTCCAACGATCCCGCGATAGGCTACAATCGCTGGCCCCAAATCAACACATCTGTGACCTAAGCAGACCACGTCGCCCGGTCAGAAGGTCAAGGTAGACCCAAGCGTTCTTAAAGGATCGTTGGCTTGATCCGTTCGTATCGTTCTCGGCTGATTTCACAACCCAAAGTCTGCCTTGGGTCCGTCGGTCTTGTGCGAGGCGTCGACCCAGCGTTCCCGGTACCAAATAGCAAACGGCGATTGGCTTCTTGGACTCATTGATATCAGGCAGATCTCTTTTTAGCTAAGCCGGTTGCTGTTGATTCACAGAAGGCGTGGACACCAATTTTGGAGATCAAGATCCGCTTCTCCGATCCAAAAAACGATCCAAGGCATTCGCAGCAAGCTGTTGGGCCCCGAGCTGTTTGATCTTTTGTAGCTCCTGATCTGAACTGAGATCGCCATCCTCGGTTTCGGTTCCAGTCTGTGCTTTAACGGGCGTTGGCTTGGAACTGGACTGGCCAAGCTTGTTAGCGTCAGAGACGGAAATTTGGGTGCAACCTTCTGGCGGTCGTACAGTTGTACGACTTCAACAAAGACTTGGCGGTCCGAGGGCGATCTTGGGTAATTCAAAGAAGTTACTTAAGCTAAATTTTGCCGCTCCAAATGGAGCTACAACGCGTATAACGCTAATCTGTGGATGAGGTAGTAACACTTCTAAAGTCTTTAGGGCCGCGATTGGCAAGCTGGGCTAGCTGGCTACTATCTTCCTCCGACATCAAGGATTAGTACGTGGTGTCTCGCCCGCAGGTAGTGATTTCTTTACCGGTGCAGGATGTTTGTTAGCACGGTACCATTTCCATTTGCCATCGACCTTATGCCAAATGCGCGTACCGTTTTCGTCGTCAAGAGGAGCATTGCTCTCCTGTTCCCGTTGGTAATGTTTGGAAGTTGCTGTTGGAGATTCAGTAGGTGCTGGTGCTGACTCAAGTGTAGGTGTTGCCGTGGGCAAAGGGGTTGCGGCTGCTATAGGCCCAGGTGTTGGCGTTGAGACAGCAATAGGCTTATTTAAATTCGCGACATTTTTTGTCAGGGTCCAATACGTTGTGGGGCCGTTCAAAAAACGGAATTCTGCCGGATCTTCAGGTGTCGTTCCACTGAGTAATACTACAATATCCATCTCAGCTGCTATTTGAGGCCTTATATGTCCATTTTCAGCTAATTTAGCGATACCGTCATTGTCATGTTGTGCTGACAATTTGTTCACCTCACTTAAAGTCTGTAGTGAATCAAAGTACACCGACCCTACTAACAGTGTATCAGCAAAAACAGGTACTAATGTGATGAATGACGCTATAAATAGGAATTTCGCGACCATGCCTGGCATTGCCGCATTAAGTGGAAATTTCATCCGTCTATTTGAGCAACGCATAGGACAACTCCTCTCGGTCTTACTTTCGTCGACGTCAAAATACCGGAAATTACTAAATCAGCAAAAGACGGCAGCCCTTTTTCTTCGAGGCTCATATAGTAAAAGCATCTATTATTATAAGTGTCTAAAACTGCTGAATTTTTTGGGTTACCAAGCCACTGTCGTTTGCGCGACCACCTCCTCTCTGGGCACTAGAACTCCGAGAATCGACGCTGTTGCAATGATGAAAAGCAAGATGGTCCAGAGGTATTACCGCCAATGCGCAAGTTCGGGTGCAACATCCTGGCCATCGTTCAGCAATACGACATCATCAAAGGTTCGGCCCTAAAGAGGCGCGATGATTGGTAAGTCCAAGATATTACTGAAGCTAAGTTTTGCGGGGCAGATTCCCGAAACAGCCTTTTACTCGACGGTTAGATGTAAGTCGCGCTGCTTTGTATCCAGGATGAGTCAATAGTTCGATGCCGATATTTCGCTGCATTCAGCACTGTCAGCCCGCATCGAACAGTCGAACCTATCACCCTTGGCAAAACGGCTGATATCGTTCTCCCATTTCAGCTCCGTCTAGAGAAGAAGTTTCGCAGCGTAGATTGGAGGTTGTGCAGCAACAGCGCTGGGAGATTCATGCAGACACGAGAGAGGTCGACCTTAGTAGAAGAACCAGTCCGCGAAGCCGGAGGACCTTTCTGGAGGGGCTTATCAAACTTGCGCCCAGAAGAGGGTATTGGGTCCAGGTGTTTCCAGACCATTTTGCTTGACGCAAGAATGAGTCTATAGCTCCACTTGGAAGGGCGCTTAAATCAAATTTCAGATCCTTCTGGACGATCTTGAAGGTGCTGAGGCCGGGCCCATCAGAAGTGAACCCTCGTTCAAAGAGTAGGTGTTGTTACTTAAGAGTGTCGATCTCCACCTCGCCCTTGATCAATGTCCCTAGCCGCGACTCCAGCCTTGCCCATGTCCGTAAGATCGTAGAGAAAAGTGGTGCGCGATGCAGGGTTCGAACCTGCGACTTCTTGCGTGTGAAGCAAGCGCTCTACCACTGAGCTAATCGCGCGATGCGGTGAAGCCGGAAAATAGTACAAGCGACAGGGGTTGCAATCTAATAAACGCCGGTCTGCGCCCCATCGTCTGAAAGTCGGGGATGCAACGTCGGGCAAGCCGAGAGGTTACGTCTGGCAGGCCGGGCGCGAGTCATAAATCCACTGCGGGATCACTTCCGGCAGCGCCGTCGGCCCTCGTCCGGTGGTTACCGGAAGGCTGCACTCGATGGTCCCGACCGAGTCGGCCTCGCAAGCGAGGCAGCGCCCCACAATCACCAATCACTGCTCACTCATCACCTCCGAGTCGTTCCGCCCATTGTACCAGAAAGGACGCAAGCTCCGGTTTGGACGAAAACACCTCCTGCAGCCCCTCCGATGTGCAGAACCCGAATCCATCCCCGAATGCTCGGCCGTTGATCACGCAGGCATCGGTACGATTCTTTTTGACCTGTTGAGCTGCTTCCCGAACAAGATCCTCGCGGGAGCCTTCGAGCTCCAATTTCCATCCGACGATCAGAGCTTTCGGGAAAAGATCGCGCAGCCCAGCAATCACTTTCGGTTTTGGAGCGAGCTCAAGGGATAGTTTCTCGTGTTCGCTGCCAATCTTCTTTAATCCAACGTCAATGTTACCGGCCCGAACCGCCGCTACTTGGAAGTCTGCCAGCGCGGCGGCATGCAGCACAACGTCCACGGACTTGCTTTCATTCATCTCCCCAAGCATCCGCTGTAGGTCTTCGTTGCGATCAAAGTATGCAGCTTGCGGGAGCCGAAATTGCGAGAGTCGCCCTAAGAAAAGACTGACATCATGACCGCTTTGCGAGAAAGCTTGGGCCAAGATTACGCCCAGCTCTCCCGTAGAGCGATTTGTGATCAGGCGAACGTCATCAATCGGCTCGCTGCTCGGTCCCCCAGTAATAACCACTCTCATTATTTTAGAGCCAAAAAATAGAAAGATACCGGGCGGCAGCAAATATTCCCGCAGATGGGGACATTTGCCCTCGCAACCTGCGGTGAGGGAAATTGCGCAATCATTTCCTGGCAGCAGAGGCTAAAAAAGTGGACACGTAGCATCAGGAGGTTTTGAATCTCGTATACGGTTTTCGTAGAATGATGCAATGACTGTCAAAGCGGCTTCCTTTCTCTACGCCGGAGTCTATTCCGAGGACCAGGTGGTTTCCTTGGCTGAGAAGCTCCGGAACGAACTCGGGGCCAATGCCGCCTTGGGGTTTGTTTTCGTCACCCCAGACTGGCAACCTCACTTGGAAGACACGCTGGAATTGATTCGCCTCCATGCCCACGTGCCTCGGCTGGTCGGCTGCTCCGGGTCCGCTGTCATCGGGTTCGAATCCGAATTAGAAGGACAGTCCGGGCTAAGCCTGATGTTACTGGTGCTGCCAGAAGATAGCTTTGACGTATTCAGCATTTCCGAAGAAGACATCGATTCGAACGCACCAGAGTCTTGGCACGAGCTGACCAATATCCGGCCAGACGTCAGCCGCGGTTGGATCGTGCTAGCCAATCCAGCTTTGCACGACTTGGAAGAGTGGTTGGCCAGCTGGAACCAAGCCTATCCTGAGATTCCAATCATCGGTGGCTTGGCGGCCGGCAAACAATCCGATTACTTCCTCTTCCGCGACGGCGAGTTGACCACCGCCTCAATTTTGCTGGTCGGTTTCAAGTCGCCCATCCAGCTTCGCCCCCTCATTAGTCAAGGGTGCCGGCCAATCGGTGACCCGTCGCCGATTACGAAAGCGGAAGACAATTTTATTCTGGAGATCGGTAACGTCTCCGCTTACCAAACGCTCGAGTCGGCTTTCATGACGATTCCGGCTGACGAGCGCAACGCCGTCCGGAATAACTTGTTTCTCGGACTGGCCGCTTCCGAATATATCGATGAGTTCAAGCGCGGAGATTTCCTCATTCGCAACATTCTCGGCGCCGACCCCCAAATGGGAGCACTCGCTGTCGCTGCTTATCCGCGCGTCGGACAAACGGTCCAATTCCAGGTTCGTGACCCCAAATCCGCCCACCAAGACATGTTAGATGCTGCTCGCTCAACTGCGGCTAATATCCGGGAATCGTTAGGTATTCTCCTGTTTGTTTGCAACGGCCGTGGCCGCGGTCTATTTGGCGTCTCTAATCACGACGCCGGCATCGTCGCCCAAGCGTTCGGACCCTGTCCAACCGCGGGACTCTTTTGCAACGGCGAAATCGGGCCGGTAGGAAACCGAAGCTTTCTCCACGGGTACACGGCGGCCGCTGCGATTCTGACCGCGGAGTAGCGCTGGCGGTTCGACTGTCCATCAGACAAATTGCTACCGGGCGCTAAAAAGTTTTAAATAGGTGCTCTCTCACCTGCTTAAAGCTCGAAAAGCTTAATGCCACGTCGCTCCAATTCTAAGAAAAGCAGCAGAACGAGCCGACGTGAGCCGTCGATTGTGGTGCCACAGCCCGAGGTGCTCGCAAATGCAGTTGCGAGCAATCTGGGCTTGCTGAGCTGGCTAGCGCCGAAGGGGGCTCTCAAATCGGAGCTCAATTCGCAGACTCAAATTGTTCTTCAAGCGTTTCGTTACGCGGCACTTAAACATCGCCAGCAAACACTAGCCGATGGTGTGACTCCCTATTTCGTACATGTGGTCCGCGTCTGCTGGATTTTGCGAGATGTATTCCAGATTAAAGATACTGCGACCATTGTTGCGAGCATTCTCCACGACGTCGTCGAGGACACGGCAACCGGCATCGAGGAAATCGAAGAACTGTTTGGCAAGACGATTGCTCAGTATGTTGACCAGTTAACCAAAGATCCGGCACTCCCCAAGCGCCAACGAGAACGCGAATACGATGAGAAGCTGCTTAATGCACCAGAGTCCGTGCAGATCGCAAAACTTGCGGATCTGTACGACAATCTTTCTCGGCGCATTGGCACCACTCGATTGCCGTCGACAATTAAGAATTCGCGGCGCCTGGCCAACCTATTCGAGCCGCTGCTTACCAGCAGACGGGGGCGGGCTGCACTTGGCCGGGTACGGCAACTCATTGCCGGAATCGAATCCAACGAGCTTGGGGAAGTCTCGAGGAGAAAGGCCTAAGCTCAATTTGAGCGCCAAAATCCGAAGAACCAGGACGTCGAGGACAGCCCGGTTGACCAAACTGTCGGTTTACCGCGGTCCGAGGCTATAATATTCTCTACCCCGTCCGGATGCCGACCTTTTGCCGAACTAAAAAATACCCATGTGGATCGTAGCTCTAGCTCTTAGGCGTCCATACACCTTTACCGTCTTTGCGATTCTCATTCTCATCGCCGGCGTCGTCGCGATTGCGAAGAGCCCAAAGGACATCTTCCCCTCTATTAATATTCCCGTAGTGTCGGTCCTCTGGAATTACGCCGGGATGTCTCCAGAGGGGATGGAGAGCCACATCACCACGCTCTTTGAACGGGGGCTAACGACGACGGTTGATAATATCGAACACATTGAGTCGCAGTCGTTGTACGGTATCGCGGTCATAAAGGTGTTTCTTCAGCCAAACGCCAGCCTCCCCGCCGGAGTTGCTCAGATCACCTCAATTTCCCAAGCAGCCCTCCGGCAAATGCCTCCCGGGATAACTCCGCCGCTGGTCATCGCTTACACCGCTACTAATGTCCCGGTGCTTCGCGTCGGCATGTCTGGGCAAGGCCTCTCCGAGCAGCAACTCAATGACTTAGCCCTGCAGTTCGTCCGCACTCAAATAATCACGGTCCCCGGAGCTGCCGTCCCCTACCCGTACGGCGGGAAACAACGATATGTATCGGTAGACCTGAATTACCAGAGACTGCAGGCCCTCAACATGACGCCGAGCGACGTCGTCAACGCGATGGGCGTCCAAAACGTGATCCTGCCTGCTGGGACGATGAAAATCGGCCCATTCGAGTATCAGGTTGATATAAATTCCAGTCCCCAAACGATTGAAGAGCTGAACGCATTGCCAATAAAGTCGCTACCCAACGGCACGACTGTTTACGTACGGGACGTAGCCAACGTACGCAATGGCTTCATCCCTCAGACCAATGTGGTCCGTTTTGATGGTTCCAGAGCCGCAATGCTCGATGTCCAGAAGATCGGTGCCGCTTCAACTCTAGACATCGTCGACGGCGTAAAAAAGATACTTCCACAAATCAGGCAAACGCTACCGCCCGGCGCTGACAATCTGAATCTCACTTTGCTAACGGACCAGTCGATTTTCGTTAGCGGTGCCATTCAAAACGTGCTGCACGAAGCCGTCGTCGCCGCTGCTCTAACTGCCCTGATGATCCTTTTGTTTCTGAGCAGCTGGCGAAGCACGTTGATCATCTGCGTTTCCATTCCGCTCTCCATTCTCTGTTCCATCGTCGTGCTGAGCATGCTTGGCGAAACCATCAATATCATGACGCTCGGTGGAATGGCGCTGGCAGTCGGGATTCTCGTCGATGACGCCACGGTCGAAATTGAGAACATCCATCGGAACATGGCGGAGGGCGGTGATATGGATCACTGTATTCTACAGGGAGCCTCACAGATCGCTGTTCCGGCTTTCGTGTCGACTCTCTGTATTTGTATAGTCTTCGTCCCTATTTTCTTCCTGACCGGAACCGCCAAGTATCTATTTGTACCACTGGCCGAAGCTGTCGTGTTTGCCATGCTGGCCTCCTATCTCCTGTCGCGAACCGTTGTTCCTACCTTTGCCAAATTCCTTCTACCGCCGGAACTTGAACAGCATCGCTCGCACGAGCCAGCGACTCCCAAGAATATTTTTGGTCGAATCTCGCAAGCTTTTGAGAACAGCTTTAGTAGATTCAGAGAAGGTTACCGCGACCTGTTAAGCATCTGCCTGCGACACCCAAAGATTACCGTCATTTTCGTCCTCACCTTTGCGGCAGCGTCCTTGTGTCTATTCCCGTTCCTGGGTGAAAATTTCTTTCCGAACGTGGATGCTGGTCGTTTCGACATGCACGTCCGGATGAAGGCAGGAACTCGAGTCGAGGAAACGGCGCGTACAACTGATCTGATCGAGCATATGTTGCGCCAGATAATTCCGGCCAATCAACTCGACGGTATCATCGACAACCTAGGAATTCCCTACAGTGGTATTAATCTTTCCTACAACACCAGCGGCACCACCAGTGCCGCGGACGGTGATATCCTGGTGTCCCTCAAAGAAGGCCACAAGCCAACCAATGACTTCATACGAGAAATTCGGCGGCAAATGCCCCAACAATTTTCCGATGTTGAGTTTTGGTTTCCTCCTGCCGACATCGTGGCGCAGATTTTGAACTTCGGACTTCCGGCACCAATCAACGTCCAAGTACAAGGCCTAAACAAGAGTGCGAATTTCCAATTTGCCAGCCGATTGATGGGCCAGCTGCGAAAAGTCGCCGGATTGGTGGATTTGCGCATCCAGGAGCCCAACGATGTGCCCCGATTTAATGTTATTGTTGATAGAACAAAAGCGTCGATGCTGGGTCTTCAGGAACAGAATGTGGCTAACAGCGTTCTGGGTGCATTGGCCGGGTCACAATCGACCACCCAAAACTATTGGGTCGATCCCAAGAACGGCGTTTCTTATCAAGTGGCCACGATGGAGCCACAATACCAAATGGACTCTTTGGACGCGCTCCGAAATTTGCCGATTCTCGGCGGCGCCGGGGCCACTCCTCAAATCTTGGCGAACGTTGCCACTATCTCCCGGAGCACAACTTCCCCAGTGGTTGACCACTATGACATAAGACCGGTAATCAACATTTACGGCAATGTCGATGGCAAGGATCTGGGGTACGTGTCAACCCAGGTTCAGAAACTGGTCGATGCCTCCAAGAAGGATTTACCTAAAGGGAGTTTGCTTATCGTTCGCGGACAGACCAAAACCATGGAGTCCTCGTTCACCGGTCTCTACCTCGGGCTAGCCTTTTCGATAGTTCTGGTTTATCTCTTGATGGTCGTAAACTTCCAATCTTGGACGGAGCCGTTTATTATTATCACCGCGCTCCCTTGCGCTTTGGCCGGTATCGTCTGGATCCTGTTTATTACCGGGACAACCTTAAGCGTTCCCGCGCTGATGGGCACTATCATGTGTATGGGAGTTGCCACTTCCAATAGTGTCTTGTTGATCACTTTTGCTAACGAAAAACTGCTTGAGATACGAGACTCTTATCAAGCCGCTCTACAGGCAGGCTATATTCGTTTACGACCCGTCGTCATGACCGCCCTCGCCATGATTATCGGTATGGTGCCCATGGCGTTGAGCTTGGGTGAGGGCGGCGAACAGAATGCGCCGCTCGGCCGTGCCGTTATAGGTGGACTGATTCTGGCTACTGTCGGTACCCTGTTCTTTGTGCCAACCGTCTTTATGATGGTCCGGCGCCACTATCATTTCCCCGAGCAAGCCGACAAACCGGAATCCGCGAAACCATGATTTAGGGCTCCTTTGAAATGAACTATATGGACGAAACCGTTCTTCAAAAAAACCAGAAAAAAGACCCGACTCCCGTTCAGGTGACCCCGGGCGCCAAGCGTAAGCCGCGGCGAAGCGGCCTGATGCTTTTGTTATTCGCCGTCCTGATCATCTTGGCAGCACTCGCGGTGTACGGTGTACTCAACCGTTCAACTACCACCGAGAAACTTCAGCAACAGGCAACCCAAGCGGCTTCCGAGCAAACCGTCACTGTCGTAAAACCGGAACGGTTACCGACAACAGTTTCGGTGGAGTTACCAGGGCAGACCCAAGCCTATATTCAGGCGCCGGTGTTTGCCCAAACGAGCGGCTATCTAAAAAAATGGTATTTTGATATTGGCGCTCAAGTGAAAGCGGGAGACGTTTTGGCCGATATCGATACCCCTCAGGTCGACCAACAGTTAAATCAGGCCAAAGCCACCCTCAAGGAAGCCCAAGCGGCCCTGGATCTCTCAAGAGTAACCTATCAGCGAAATCAGGATCTGCTAAGGCGCCGAGTAATCGCTCAGCAAGACTTTGATACTGCCTCTAGCGACCTAGGAGTAAAACAGGCCACGGTTAATGCGGACGAAGCGGCTGTGATGAGCTTGCAAGCACTCGAAGACTTCAAAACCGTAAAAG
>Ga0210396_10002560_pt1 | contig 18495 bp, 17 predicted proteins | sample IncBWH17OmetaG_FD_155466 | JGI IMG/M metagenome (GOLD analysis project Ga0210396, IMG submission 155466) | Forest soil microbial communities from Barre Woods Harvard Forest LTER site, Petersham, Massachusetts, United States - Inc-BW-H-17-O ... | reverse complement strand
CAGGAAGGGGAAGGCTGCCCAGTCCGTTGGTGGCGCAACCCCCGAGAACCAAAGCGGCAGCCGCTGTCGCTGCCAACGTTCGTGTCGTGCGACGTATGGTCATTTCTGCCCCATTGCGGCGAGACCGTCGAGGACGTAGGTCAGTCCAAAGTCCGGTCCGTAGTCTTGCAACGTTCCAGTACTGCAACCTAATTGGCGGAGATGCATGAGATTGCAGATCTCTTTGGAGTACTGGCTATCGGTGAGCAACTTCTCGGGCAGGGGGTGGACTCGGACCGCGCCATTGACCTGGTCGACGGTGTTGTACAGGTTCTCCATGGTCAGAGGCAGCACATCGATGACCTCGGACAGGTCGCGCTGGTGGTCGGCGAGTGTTTTCAGTGCGGTATCACCGTTGCGGACAATCTGCTTGAGGTGATCGCGATTCTTTTCTATCAGTGATGCGGCCTCGGCGACGATCGCGTTGATCGTCTGACCGGTGGTCCCGCTGCCCAAGTCTTCGTCAGCGAGCACCTCTGATAAACGGTGAGTGGTGGACGCGAACTGCCGCAACTTGGCATCGTTATTGGCCGCCGCCGCCGCCAGTGAGCTGAGATCCTTGACGATCGTGGTGAATTGATCGGCGGTCTGAGCGCCCCCGTCGGCGCTGAGGCGTAACGCGTTGGAGAGCTCGTCGAGTGCTGACTTGATGCGCTCGCCGTTGCCGTCGGTGGTTGCGGCGGCGGCGTTGAGCACGTCGGCAACCGGGCCGCCGCCGTCGCCGTCGCCCTTGAGTGACTTGGAGATTTTGTCCAGCATGTCGAGGACGCGGTCGAAGGAAACCGGGGTCTTTGTTCTGGGTAGCCCGATGGTGTCGTGGTCACCCAACACAGGACCGCCGTGATAGGGCGGCGTCAGCTCGATCTGCCGGGCAGTGAGGATCGAGGTCGACATGGTCACGGCGTGTACGTCCGCCGGAATTTCGACGTTGTCGTCCACCGTGAACTCGACGTCTACGTAACTTCCTCGCGGCGTGATGTTCGTGACCCGGCCTACCGGCATGCCCAGGACTGACACTGTGTTGTCGACGTAAAGCCCAGCTGCACTATCGAACTGGGCGGTCACGGTAATACTGCGCAGTGTCGACAGGAAGTGATACCCGATGCCAGCGATGACAGCGCCGACCAACAAGGCCAGCACGCTGGCTACGGCCGTCGGTTTGCGGCGGTTGCTGCTCATTTGCAGTCCTTGAAGTATTGAATCATCCCGAATTGCTTGGCACGTCCGCTAATTGCGCACATCCATGAGTCGACGGCGAACGCGTTGGTCAGGTCCATTTCGACGATCGGACCGTACGCCGTGGCATTGGTAAGTCCTCGAAGCGGCAGCGGAAGAGTCTGCAGCAGGCTACGGAACAGGTCATCGTGCCGTCCGACCATGTCCGTCAGTGCGTGCACGGAGGCGAGCAGCTCGTCGATTTGAGGTCGATCGTTGACCACAATCTTGTCGAGATCGGCGGTCAGAGTGGTCAGCGCCGCCAGTAGAGCGTGGAAGGCGGCTCGATGAGCGACGAATTCGCCGACCAGATCCTGTCCTTGGTCGATGAGTTGGCCGAGATTTGTCTGTTGGGCCCGCAACGTGTTGGCCACGCGCTGCGCGCTCTTGAGGAGCGTGCCGAGTTGATCCCGGCGGTCGGCGGTGATCGCCGACAGTGTGTGCAGATTGGCCATCGCCGCCGGAAGAACGGCCGGCATACCGTCGAGCTGCTTGCCCAGGACCGTCAGCGACTGGGCGAACGTGTCCGAGTCGACCTGGTCGAACGTCGTTGTTGCATCCTGCAGCGCGGCCTGTAGGTCGTAGGGAACTTCGGTGTGGGCGCGTCCGATCGTCTTGTCTGGCAACGCGCCCGGGCCGTCGGGGGTGAGTTCCAGATAGCGCGAACCGAGGATGGTGGTGACCTTGATCGCGACTTTGGTGTTCTGGCCCAGCGGGATTTTGTCGCGGATCTTGAGCACCGCGTCGACGTGATCACCGGCGAGTGAGAGGCTGGAAACGGTGCCCACCTCGACGCCGGCGATGGTGACCGGGTTACCCGGGCTTAGGCCGGCGGCCTGCACGAACTCGGCGGTGTAGCGCGTGTATCCCAGGCCGAGTGCTTTGACGATCAGCGATGCGGCGACCAACGTCGCCACCACGGTCAAGGCCACAAATCCGAGCCAGATCCGATTGAACGATTCAAGGGGACGGCGCCGCACGGACATGACCACCGAGGACCACCGGATGTTACCCATGAGCGAGGTTCCTGCATCGTGGGGTGTGTTGGCCCAGGTTTTTCGGAGTGATCGGGTGGGCATTGCCCGGGGTGGCTGCGTTCACGATGAACGTGGTGATGTCGTTCAATCCCGGAAAGAACCCGAAGACGTTGAGGTCGCAGACGTAGCCATTAGCGTAGGACCCTTCGCCGGTCATGCGGGCGAGCCCCTTCAGAAGCAACGGCAGGTTGTCACCTGTGAACGCTAATTGCGGCTCGATGTCCACCATGTGTTTGGCGAAACCTGGCTCTCGCGTGATGAGTTGGTTCAGAGCCGGGTCGATATCGTGGACCACGACCGACAAGTGACGGGATGCTTGCACCAATGAACCCACCGATTGCTGTAGTGCGGGGCGGCGAGCATCCAGTTCGGCAATCACCTTGTGCGCCTGGGTGAGTGAACGGTCGAGGTCGTCATTGTGCTGGGCGATGTTGGCGGTGACTTGGCTCAGGCTGGTGATCACGGCGTCGAGGGCGTGATCCCGTCCGGCCACCGATTGAGTCAACGTTGAGGTCCGCTCGACCAGCGCGACCACGGAGACCTGATCACCCTGAAGCGATTGGATGACGCCCTTGGTCAGATCGTCGGCCTCCTTGGGATTGAGCACGCTAAATAGCGGTTCGAATCCGTTGAGCAGCTTTCCAACGTCGAACGAAGGCTCGGTTCGCTCGACCGGGATGACGCTGCCGGCGGGGAGCGCTGCGTTGCCGCCGGTCTTACCGAGGGATAACCCCAGATACCGCTGGCCGATGATGTTCTGATAGGTCACCGAAGCGATTGTGTTGCCGTAGACGCGTTGGTCGCTTTGGACGATGAAATCGACGCGGGCCTGCTTGCCGTGGAGTTCGATCTTCTCTACGCGGCCAACACGAACGCCGGCGATCCGGACGTCGTCACCGGAATGGAGTCCGAACACATCGGTGAACATGGCCGCATACGGTGTGGTTGGGCCGGCGACGTCGCGTTGGAGCGTCGCGTACACCAGCCAGGTCACGATGACGGCGATCGTCATGAAAACGGAGAGTCCGATCAGTGGCCCGCGGGATTTCATTTCGGCTCCTGTGCGGGGTCGTTGTCAGCGGAGACAGTCATTCCACGCGCTAGGGGACCGAGCAGGAGCTGGTTGGCCACGGAGGCATGGCCGGTCAGCAGCCCGAGTTGGCCGCGTTCTTGTTGGCTGCCAACGGGTCCCACGGTTCCGCCGTATCCGGCTGGGGCAACTTCGGCCGGTAGTGCTGGTGGGGCAGTTGTTGACGGGGGAGGCGGCGGTATGTCATCGGGGTTGGCGGTTCCTGGGACCCGGGGCGCGGGCCCGGTCCACCAGGGCAGTGCCGGATCCGGGTTGGACAGATCGGGATTGGGGTTGAGCAGTGGCGCGCCGGTGGCGACAAGATTGCCGTCTGGGCCGACCACAGTGCCCGGTGGTGGCGCGAGATCGTTGGGGGGTTGGTAGTTCTGCGGCAACAGGACCGCGGGCAGGTCGGGCCGCACCGAGATTTTCGGTGCGGTAGCGCAACTGGGTCCAGCCAACTGGCCGTAGCGGGGGCAGTCGGCTCGGGTGTAGGTGTAGGTGGGCGTAAATGACAGGTTGAGCCGCAGGTTGCCGGTATCGAATTCCGGATCCCAGAAGTTCTCGAAGAACTTGTCGGACAGGCGATTAACCCGAGAAAAGATCGGTACGAAGGTGTCGCTGTGCTGAGCCAGCACACCGAACACCGGGGTGAGATCGTGCGTGATGTGGATCAGCTGATCGGTGTGGTTGACCAGTGCCTGGTTTGTCAGGCCGGCGGTATGGAGCGCGCCGGTGAGCAAAGTATTGAGCTCAGCGCGCTTCTCGGCGAAGGTCTGCATCGGTACCACGGCCTGATGCAGGGCGTCGACGAGGTCGGGCGCCGTGGACTGGAGCCCCTGGGTGGCCTTGACGAGTGCGGTGAGGGTGGACGGGCCGGGGTCGGTCGTGACGATGGCATTGAGCTCGTCGAGCAGTCGGCTAAGTTGGCCGCCGGCGGTGAGCAGCTTCTCGCCGCGGTTGTCGGTGGCCGCGGCGACGGCGGCCAGGATGCCGATGCTGTGGTCGTCGCGGCCGCGGGCCGTTGCGGCAATGACATCGCGTAGCTTGCTGATGGTGGTCTGAAAAATGACCGTCGACAGTTCGGTGTTCTCGGGTATATGAGTTCCGTTGGCTATCGCGGCGCCGCCGGTGCCTCGATCGACCAGCTGGACGGTGGACACCGCGAACACATTGTTGGGCACCACCCGGGCGCTTACCGTCGCCGGAATGTCTTTGGCGTACTGCGTGTCGAGGTCGATGTGTACGTAGTTCGGTCCGCCATCGGCTGTTGGCTCGACGTCGTCGACGCTGCCCACGATCAACCCGTGGTACTTGACGTCGGATCTGGCGGGCAGACCGTCGCCGACGTTATGCAGGTCGGCGATCACGCGGACGTAGTTGTCGAGTCGTCCGGTGGACTTCAGCAGCATAGTGATGGTGGTCGCTAGGGCGAGCGCGAGCACCACAACTCCGAGGCCGAGCAATTGCCGCTCGGTGGGCCCGCGCCCGTCCAGGTCTAGGGAATTCGGCATCTAACCACCGAACCTTGCGCCGGAGTCGATGCTCCAGAACACCATGGTGAGCAGCATGTTCAGAATGATCACGACGGTGATGCTGGCCCTCATGGCGTGCCCTGCGGCCACACCGACACCCTCTGGGCCGCCGCTGGCGTAGTACCCGTAGTAGCACTGCACGGTCGATGAAACCCACACGAAGACAACGCATTTGATCACCGAATAGGCGATGTCCTTGCCGCTCAACATCAACACGAAGTAGTGGGAGTACGGGCCGGTCGACTGGCCACTGACGATGCTGGTGACGAATTCAGAGGTCAGGTACGTGACCGCCAGGCATGCGACGTAGAGGGGAACGGCGGCGACGGTCGACGCCAGCAGGCGGGTGGTGACCAGAAAGGGGATGGGCCGGATCGCGATCGATTCCAGTGCGTCGATCTCTTCGGCGATGCGCATTGCGCCCAATTGTGCGGTGAACCGGCATCCGGCCTGCATGGCGAAGGCCAGCGCTGCCATGATCGGTGCCAGCTCACGGGTGTTCACCAGCGACGAGATGATGCCGGTCGCGGGCCCCAACCCGAGTAGATTCAGGAAGTTGTAGCCTTCGATCGCGATGAGTGCGCCTGCGGAGACGCCGAGTGCCACCGCGACACCCGCAGTTCCACCGCCCACGACGACTGAGCCATTACCCCACGCGATGTCGGAGAGCAGTCGAAGGAATTCTTTTCGGTAGCGCAGGAGTGCCGTAGACACCGAACCCGCGGCCCGCACGAAGAACAGCAGCATGTGCCCGAGGCGGATGACGGGCCGGGACGAGCCTTGGTAGAGGTACACGACCGGCCGGAAGATCGCCGGAACATAGGCGGAGGGTGTCACGTCACAGCCCGGCTTTGGGGAACAACATGGTGTACAGCTGGCTGATCCCGACGTTGACGAACATGAGCACCAAGATCGCCTCCACCACGGCGGCGTTGACCGAGTTGGCGACGCCCGCGGGTCCGCCCCGGGTGGCCAGTCCTTTCTGGCACGCCACCACGGCCACGATGGCGCCGTAGATGATCGCTTTGATCAGCGCCAGGAGCATGTCTTCGGGGGTGGCGAACGACGAGAAGGTCGCCACGAAGCTGCCGGGCGCGCCGTGCTGAAAGTAGACGTTGTAGAGGTAGCTGGCGAGAAAGCCTACGAAGCAGGTAATGCCGGTAAGGGCGACACCGATCGTGATGGCCGCGGCGAAGCGGGGTACCACTAATCGCCGAATCACCGAGACGCCCATGACCTCCATGGCTTCGGTTTCCTCGCGCATCGTCCGTGACCCCAGATCGGCGGTGATAGCCGAGCCGACCGCCGAGGCCATCATCACGGCGGCGACAAGCGTTGCGGCTTGACGAATGATCGCCAGGCCGCTGCCGGCGCCGGCGAGTGAGGCGGCGCCGACCTGGTTGGCCAACAAGGCGAATTGAATGGACAGTGTCACCCCGATCGGAAGCGCCACCAAAATGGTTGGAAGAACTGCTGTTCCGGCCATGAAGGTGCCCTGCTTCAGAAACTCGTTCCATTTGAAGCGGCCGGTGAAAAGATCGATGACGCAGTATTGAATGGTGCGGACCCCGAGCACGTACTGGTCGCCGACAGTAGCCAGCGAGGCCAGTGGATGCCGGGTGGCGTAGCCAGTTGCCCATTCTTCGATGGCGGCGGCAGCATCGGTCCGGCCACCGCCGCGGCCGAGTTCGTCTAGGTCGATGGTCATCGGCTCGCCATGCAGGCCGGTGCCGCAGCCGACTGCCGACAGCAATGCGTGTGGGTGTGGTTAAGGCAGTTGTTCGACCTCGGTAGCAGGGTTGCGTTCATGACAGGTCGACCTTGCTGGCGAGCCATCGGCCGTCGACGTGCTGCATGGTGATCGTCACGCGGCTGCGGTCCAATTGCGGTGCGGGAGAAGCGGAATTGCGCACCGACTGATCGACGAACAGGAGCACTTCCACCTTGTCCGTGGTGGCGGACTTGACTGCCGCATCAATGACCGTGCCCTGCGCGGAGGCATGGCTCTCGATTAACGCGCGACGTAGTTGCGCACTGGCCGCGGTGTACATGTTCTTGAATTCGCCAGTTGCTCCGTTCGTGACGTCGGTGAAGTTCTGGTCGATCCGGTTCGGGTCGATGGTGGTCAGACCGCGGGTGAATGCTTGGGCGGCGTCTAGCGCTTGGGTGGCGGCAACGGAGGTGCGGTGGTTCTGGAGCAAGAGCCAGCCTTCGCAACCGGCGGCGATCAGTGCTGTCGAAAGCAGCAGAACGCCGATCCATCGCCGTGCGTGGATGATCATGGCGCTGCGACCTCTGGCGAACCAACCGACGGGGCGATCGGTTTCTGCACTGAACACGGTGGCGGCCGGTGCTGCGGCCGTGTCAGTACTCGACTCCACGGGGGTGGTTGCGCCGTCTGACTGCCGAGAGGCGCTATCGGCTGGTTCGCCAGAGGTCGCAGGTGGGCCTCCTGGTCGGCGGCTGAATTGGCCCTCGACGTGATCCACGCCCGACATCACCTCGGTCATCGTTGACACTTCCTTGATAGGGGAACTGCGCGAACGTCTTACAGTCCGACGACGTCGGCCTGCGACAGCACGCCTGAGCGGGCCGCGCCGTAAAGAGTGGGCATGCGAACCCCTTCCGGCTATCGATATGTCAGTTGCTGACGTTACCACATTATGTCAGTGACTGACGAGAAATTTTGCAGGTCGGGGCTGCTGCGGTCGGGTAGGCATGCAGCGCGCGGCGCCTGGGATGTTTGGCCGGTCGGGCCACCGATAGCGGCGATGAAACTCATTGCGGCCCTCCGGGCCCGGGGAGGCCCGCCAGTTTGCCCTCGCCGCCCTTTCGGGTTTGGTGGCGGTGAACTTCCTGTCGAGACATGACCGCGTCCGAAGGCGCGGGAAAGCGGCCGGGTGGGTCATTTGCCGGTGAACTTGGGCGGCCGGCGCTCGGTGAACGCGAGGAGGCCTTCGCGCCGGTCGTGGCTATCCCGTAGCTCTGCGACCAGCTCCTGTTCGAAGGCCAGCCCGTCCCGAAGGTTCAGTTGTGTCGATTTGTCGATCGCCGCCTTGCTATGGGCTACCGACAGTGGAGCTCGCTGGGCGATGAGCTCGGCCAACTCGATCGCGGTTGTCAGGCCCTTTCCGGCGGCCGCGAGTCTATTGACGAGGCCGATGCGATAGGCCTTGGTCGCGTCGAATCTCTCTCCGGTGAAGATGATTTCCTTTGCGCGGGCTACGCCAATGAGGCGGGGCAGGCGTTGGGTGCCGCCTGCGGCGGGCATCGTCCCGATAGTCACTTCGGGCGAGCCGAAGTCCGCATCCTCCGATGCGACCCGCAGGTCGCATGCCAGAGCCAGTTCGAGGCCGCCCCCCAGGCAGTAGCCGTGGATGGCGGCGATGAGGGGTCGGGGATAGCCGTCCATCACTACGAACAGTTCGCGCAGGACGTCGGCGAGCTGGTCACCTTCGCCGCGCTCGTATTCGCGTTGGCGCGATTTGAGATCGCCACCGGCACAAAACGCGCGTTCCCCTTCGCCGCCGAGCACCAGGACCCGAATAGCAGGATCGCCGTGCGCGCGCCGAATGCATTCTGTGAGTTGGATGATTGTGTCTCGGTTAAGGGTGTTGAGCGCTTCAGGTCGATTGAGCGTTGCGATTCCGACGTGGCCTTCAACGCGCCACTTGATCAGTTCGTCAGTCATTGTGGTTCCCCTTTGCCGTGGTGTTGTCGAGGATGGGGCCGCTTTGCGTTATGACGCCGGCGGCCAGGTATTCCGAGGCTTCGTCGTTGGAGAATCCCCAGTCGGTGAGGATGTCGATGGAATGCTCGCCCAGGTGGTGGGTTGCCAGTGGTTGTGGTGCGGCCGGATTTGTCCCGAGCTGCGCCGGGTATCGCAGTGCCGGGATGTCGCCGGCTGTCGGGTGCTCAACTTGCCACAGTGCTTCGGTCTCTCGGAGCTGGACCTCATTGAGTAGGTCGTCGTATTCGAGTACTGGAGCGCACATCACGTCGGCGGACTCCAGAATAGAAACCCATTCCGCTGTTGACCGTTCGACAAGGATCGATTCGATGACCTCGGTCAGCTCCGAGCGTGCGCTCAGACGTTTGGTGTTTGTGTCGAATCGGACGTCGAATGCCAGCTCGGGATGTTCAATCGCTCGACAGAATCGCATCCATCGTTCCGGCATGTATGCGGCGACCATGAGGTACCCGTCGCCGGTTCGATACGCTTCATTCGGCGACGAGTAGGGCGCGCCGCTGCCCTGGCGCCTCGCCGACCCAGGGGATTCCATGTGCATCGCCAGCACTGGCAGTTGAAACGCTAACGCCGACTGCAGGAGCGAGACGTCGACGCGTTGGCCTTGCCCTGTTTTCTCCCGATCGAGCAGCGCGGCGAGAACCCCCTGGAGCCCGAACATTGCGCCCGCGGTGTCTGCGATGGGAAATCCGACCCGCACTGGCCCGCGCCCCGCCTCGCCGGTGACGCTCATGATGCCGCTCGTTGCCTGTATCACGCCGTCGACGCCCGGTCGATCTCGCCACGGCCCTGTGCGGCCGTAGGCCGATATCGACAGGTAGATCAGGCGCGCGTTCTGAGCTGACAGATCCTCGTACCCGATGCCGAGGCGTTCGACGACGCCGGGACGGAAGTTCTCGATGACAACATCGGCCAGCGACGCCATTCGGGTGACGATGGAGGAACCGCCTGGTTTCTTCAGGTCGATGGCTGCGCCGCGCTTGTTGCGGTTCATGGCCAGAAAGCAGGTGGCGACGCCATCGACGAAGGGTGGTCCGAGCGTTCGTCCCCAATCCCCGCCGGGGGGCTCCACCTTGGCGACCTCGGCGCCCAAATCGCCAAGCAACATGGCACACCACGGTCCTGCAGCCCCCTGCGAGAGGTCGAGTACCCGGATGCCTTCAAGGGGCCGAGTCATCTCCACCACCTGTCCTTAGCCGGATGAACCACGGTCTTGAGAAGGCTTTTCTCGTTGCCGTTCGTCAGTCACTGACACTATCACGTAGCGTCAGTGACTGACACATAGTGATAGCATGACATTGCGGCTTCGGAATGTGCCGCGAACGGCGCAGCAGTCTGCGGCCGCCCGCGGGTGGCCGCGCTGACCAGGTGCAGCCGGGCCGTTACGGCGGTCTCGCCGAGGCCGCTGCATCCGGTCGATCGCCTGATCAGAAAGCGCCCCGACCGAACTACCAACAAAAGATGGAGCCGAGCGAATGCGAATCTTGTTTTCCAGCCTGCCTTTACCTGGCCATTCCTACCCGCTGATTCCGCTCGCGCTCGCCGCCCGCGACGCAGGTCATGATGTGCGGTTCGCCACGGGCACGGCATTTCACCGAAGCGCGGCAGCGTTTGACCTGGAAGCCGTGGCCGCCGGGATGAACATGACCGATGCCTTCGAGCTGGCCAACGGCGGCCCGGTGGACCACTCCGCCCTCACGCCGGAGCGACAGGCGGAACTGGAGCATCTGGTGTTCGCGGAGATACTTCCTCGCGCCTTCATGGCGGATATGGGCCCGGTGCTCGAAGAGTTCAAGCCCGACCTTGTCGTACACGAGATCGCCAATACGGGCGCGTTACTCGCGTCCAAGCGTGCCGGGATTCCGGGGGTGTGTCACAACATCGGCCGCGTGACCGGTGACTTCGGGAACGTGTCGATCGCGACGGCGGCGGCCAACCTCGCCGCTGAGGTCGGCATTGAGCTGCCGATCCCGGCGTCCCGCGGCGGCGGCAACCCCCTACTCGACATCTACCCGCCATCGTTGCAGGACAAGGAAATACGCGCGATGACGAACAGGATTGCCCTGCGACCGGTCCCGATCACCGCGCACGGGCAGCTGCCCGACTGGGTGGCAGCCCGCGACCGCGACGGTGGCCGACCATTGCTGTACGTGACCTTCGGGACGGTGTTCGGTGGAGCGCCGGCCCTGCGACAAGCAATCGAGGGGCTTGCCACCATGGACGCCGACGTGCTGGTCTCAGTTGGGCCCAACGTGGACATTCCGTCACTCGGGGAGTTTGGCGACACGGTCAGGATCGATACCTCAGAGCCGCAGGCCGAGTTGCTGTCCCACGTGGACCTGGTCGTCCACCATGGGGGAACCGGCCTGACGTTGGGGGCGCTGACCAACGGTGCGCCCCAGCTCGTGCTGCCACAGGGCATCGATCAAGTCAGCAATGTCGACCAGCTCAACAACGCCGAAGCCGTCGCGGCAGGGGGCGTTGGGGCGATGCTGATCGGCGATGACCAGACCGCCGACACGATCAAGAAGTGCGCGCAAGACCTGCTCAGCGACAACGATGCCCGCATTGCCGCGCGCGCCGTCGCTGTCGAGATCGCCGAAATGCCCTCGCCTGCAGCAACAGTCGCTGTGTTGGTCGAGGCAAGCGGTCGGAGTCTGTGAGCGCTACCGAGCGGGACGGCTCGCCGAGCGAGTCGTTCAGAGAGAGGAGTTGGCCGTGAGCCTGCACGGATTGACCTCAATTACGTTGGGGGTACCTGATGTTGACGCGGCGAGCCGGTACTACGAGGACTTCGGACTGACCCCGTCGGGAACCACCCTGGACGGCCGACGCCGGTTCGCCACGCTGGAAGGCGGCGATCAACTCGTCATCGCCCAGGCATCGCGCCGCCGACTGCTGGAGATCGGGGTCGCCGCCGAAGATACCGACGATCTCGACCGGATCGCGGTCAACCTCAGCAAGATCGGCGCCGAATTCAACCGCAGCGCAGATGAATTGGTCGTACACGATCCGAACTCGGCATTGCGGGTTTCGGTGACGATCGCGCCCCACATCGTGCAGGCGCCGGCCACACAGGAACCGACCAACGGGCCGGGACGCCCCGGCCGCGCCAACGGGCGGGCACCGGCGATCGAACGCACCAACAAGGTGCGGCCGCGCCGGCTCGGTCATGTGGTCGTGGGCTCGCTGAATCAGGAAGCCTCCCAACACTTCTTCACAGAAGGGCTCGGGTTCAAGGTGACCGACCACGTCCCCAGCCTGGCCTCGTTCCTGCGCTGCTCGACCGATCATCACAATCTGCTGCTGCAGCAGGCACCGCTGAACTTCCTGCACCACACCGCATGGGAAGTGGATGACGTGGACGAGGTGGGTCGCGGCGCGTCGGCCATGTTGGAGGAACACCCGGAACGGCATGTCTGGGGACTGGGCCGGCACCACATCGGATCGAATTTCTTCTGGTACCTCAAGGATCCGGCCGGCAACTTCTCCGAGTACTACGCCGACCTGGATTGCATTCTCGACGACCAACTGTGGGACCCGACCGTCATCGACGGTGCCCGCGGACTCTACAACTGGGGACCACCCCCGCCGCCGTCGTTCATCAAACCGGACGACCTCGCAGAACTCATGACCGGCGCCCACGCGCCCCGGTGACGACCGACAACACAACCAACAAAAGGGAGTTCTCATGCGTATCGCATCGCGTCTCGGCCGAGCAGTCATCGTGGCCGGTGACCTCTACGTCGACATCGAAACCGCATCGGGGGGACAGTTCAGCCATCAGGTCGACGACCTCTACCGGGACTGGGACCGATTCCGGGATTGGGCGGACCGGTCCGCTCCGGCCGCGGACCAGCCGTTCAAACTCGGTGAGCTCGACGCTCCCGTCCAGCAACCCCGGCAGGTCTTCGCCATCGGATTGAACTATGTGGACCATGCCAGCGAGTCCGGTGTGAAGCCGCCACCGTCGCCCGCGGTGTTCACCAAGTTCCCCGCCTGTCTGGTCGGTCCGACCGCCGCCATCGAACTGCCGAGTACCAAGTGTGACTGGGAAGTCGAGCTGGTGGCCGTGATCGGCCGCACCGCGGACCGGGTCAGCGAAGGCGATGCCTGGAGCTATGTCGCGGGAGTCACTGTCGGACAAGATATCTCCGAACGCGCGGTGCAGCTGGTCGGGCCGGTGCCGCAGTTCTCGCTGGGCAAGTCGTACCGCACTTTCGGGCCGCTCGGCCCTTCGGTGGTGACACCGGACGAACTGGAGCGCCGCGATGACCTGGAGCTGCAGTGCGGCGTCGGCGGCCGGATCCTGCAGAAACGCCGTACCAGTGATCTGATCTTCTCGGTGTCGCGCCTGATCGCCGAGATTTCGGCCGTGTGCCCGATGCTGCCCGGCGACCTGCTCTGGACCGGCACCCCGCCCGGGGTTGGCATGGCGCGCAAGCCGCAGGAGTTCCTGCAGCCCGGTACCACCCTGGTCAGTGAGATCGAAGGCATCGGCAAGCTCATGAATCCCGTCGTGGCCGGGGACGGTTACCCCCAGTCCGCCGGCTAGGTCATTCGATGGCCGACACGATCGACCCGATCTGGGTACCCAGCACCGACGACATCGCCCGTGCTCAGGTGACCGCGTTCGCCGCGTTCGCCGCGGACGCATATGGCTATCGCGGTAGTTCCTATCTGGATCTGTGGCAGTGGTCGGTTACGAGTCTTGATGACTTCTGGAACGCGGTGTGGACGTTGTTCGGCGTGGAATCGAGGACCCCGTACCGGAGTGCCCGGACCGGGACGATGCCGGACGTGCGCTGGTTCGACGGCGCCCACGTCAGCTATGTCGCGCACCTGTTCAAAGGCCGCCCCGACGACGGCGTGGCGATCCTGGACATCCAGGAGGGGGACGGCGACCAGCGGCGACACCGGGAGATCACCTGGTCGCGGTTGCGCGATGAAGTGGCCACGCTGGCAGCGGAATTGATCCGGTTGGGAGTCCGTCCCGGTGACCGTGTCGTCGGGTATGTGCCCAACGCGCCCGAGGCGATGGCGGGGTTCCTCGCGGCCGCGGCAGTCGGCGCGGTGTGGTCGGGATGCGGCCAGGACTACAGCGCTTCAGCGGCGGCTCAGCGGTTGGCGCAGCTGGAACCGAAGATTCTGATCGCCGCCGACGGATACCGCTACGCCGGGCGGGTGCACGACCGCCGCGGCGCCGTGGCCGAGCTCCGGGCTGCGTTGCCCACCGTCGAGGCCACCCTGATGTTCGAGCGGGTCGGCGTCGGCGCCCGGCCTGACGGTGTGATGCCCTGGCCGACAATGGAATCCGGGCACGACTTGCGACCCGTGTATGTCCCTTTCGATCATCCGTTGTGGGTGTTGTTTTCATCGGGCACCACTGGCCGGCCGAAGGGCATCGTCCACAGCACCGGCGGCGTCCTGCTCGAACACCTCAAGTCCATGCGGCTGGCGCTCGACCTCGGTCCCGACGACACCTTCTTCTGGTACACCTCGCCGAGTTGGATGGTGTGGAATTACCTGGTGTCCGCATTGTTGGCGGGTTCGCGGGTCGTCTGCTTCGACGGCAGCCCCTCGTATCCGTCGGTGGACACGGTGTGGTCGATCTGCGCAGAGCACCGCGTCACCGTGCTGGGGACCAGCCCGGCCCACCTGAAGGCTTGTGCCGCAGCCGGATTGCGCCCCGGCCGCGATCACGACCTGTCAGCGTTACGGTCGATCGGATCGTCGGGGTCCGTCTTGCCCGCCGCCGCATACCACTACGTCGCCGAACATGTCGGCGCCCGAATCCGGCTCAACTCGACCACCGGGGGCACCGACATCGTCAGTTCGTTCGCGGGCTCCGGGCCCACCACCGCGGTATGGCCCGGCTACCTGTCGGCGCCCGGGCTCGGCGTCGCGCTGGACTCCTGGGACGCATCCGGTCACCCGGTGCGGGGCGCAGTCGGCGAATTGGTCGTCACCGCTCCGATGCCGTCCATGCCCATCTACTTTTGGGGCGATACCGACGGAAGTCGTTACCGCAGTTCCTACTTCGACGAATTTCCGGGCGTCTGGCGGCACGGCGACTGGATCACCATCAACGACGATCACGCGGTGATGGTGCACGGCCGGTCCGACGCCACGCTGAACCGCAACGGTGTGCGGATGGGCAGCGCGGACATCTATCAAGCGCTGGAAGCGGTGTCCGGTGTGGCCGACAGTCTGGTGGTCGGCCTCGAGCGAGCCGACGGCGCGTACTGGATGCCGCTGTTCGTGGCACTGCAAGACGGCCGGGTGCTCGACGACGAGTTACGAGCCGAGATTCGCGCAGCGATCCGCGACGGCGCGTCCCCGCGCCACCTGCCCGACGACATCATCCAAATCGCCGCGGTACCAAACACATTGACCGGCAAGAAGCTGGAGGTGCCCGTCAAGCGCATCCTGCTCGGTCAGCGTCCTGCAGAGGTCGTCGACCTGGGTGCAGTCGACCGGCCCGACGTGCTCGTCGCGATCGCCAATCTCTCAGAGGCAAGGAGTTCATCATGACTGTCAGCGTGCTCGTTCAGACCACCGGACCCTGGCGCGAAGTCGCCGCCTACGCCGCGCTGGCCGACCAGTTGGGCTACGAGTCGGTCAATTGCAGTCACATCAGCGCCCGTGACTCGTTCACGACGCTGGCGGCGCTGGCCGGAGTAGCGCCGAATGTTCGGCTGGGCACTGCGGTCGCGCCGCTCTATCATCGCTCACCGGCGTCCATGGCTCAGACGGCAGCCACCGTGGACGACTTGTCGGCCGGCCGCTTTCGGCTGGGCCTGGGTATCGGGCACCGAGTGACGATCGAGCAGTGGCACGGCGCGGAGATCGGCCGCCCCCTGGCCGAGATGCGCGAGTACGTCGGGGTCGTGCGCTCGCTCTGGGCGGGGCGCCCGGCGACCGACGGCGAACGCTGGCGCTCCGAGTTCGGATTCGTCGGATTCACGCCCCGGCCCGACATCCCGATCTACCTTGCCGCGTTGAGCCGCGGCATGATTCGGCTCGCCGCGGAAATCGCCGATGGCATCGTGTTATGGGCCTGCCCGTCGAGCTACATCCGCGACGTGGTGGTGCCTGAAATCGCCGAGGTGCGGCGCGCGGCCGGCCTGGACCTTGACGGATTCCAGGTGCTTGCCGCGGTACCGGCTGCGGCCACCGATGATGTAGCCGGTGCCTTGAGCGGAGTCCGGGAAGAACTGCACCGTTATTTCGGGTTGCCGTTCTACCGCGCGATGTTTCAGGCAGCCGGCTACGGCGACGACGTCGCCGCGTACGATTCTGCGGAAGACCCTGCGGCACAACTGGATGCGATCAGTGAGCGCTTTATCTACGACCTGTGCGCCATCGGCGACGCGCAGACGATCTCAGGGGTGCTGGATCGGTACCGAGCCGCTGGGGCGAACAACCCGATGATCACGCAGATTCGGGGGACCGATTTCCTGCCGACACTCCAAGCTGCCGTCGAGTAGGGATACACGGGCGCCCCGGCCACGGTGATGCAGGATCCAATGTCACGGGCCGGGAACCCGATCACCGGGAGGTTAAGCGGGTCGACGGGTATCGGCAGGAGCTTGCCGCGCGACCTTCGGTCAAGCCTCTAGGCGCCGGAACTCACTGCGGTGGACGACCATTGGCGCGACGTCGGGGTTGATCACGATATCGCTGATGGCCAGCACCACGATGGTGTGGTCGCCGGCGGGCACCAGCTGCGCAATGGAGGTCTCCAGCCAGACGTTGGTGCCGTGGATGAACAACGCGCCACTCGTGAGCGACTCGGTCTCCATGCCGGCGAACCGATCGCCGGTCTTGGCCGCGAGCGTCCGGGCCGCATCGTTGTGGGCCTCGCCCAGCACACTGATGCCGAGCGCCGGTAAGTCCTTGAGTTTGGGCCACGTGGTCGAGCTGTTCTGAATGCAGAACGACACCAGCGGCGGGTTCAGCGACACCGGCACGAACGTACTGGCCGCCAGGCCGACCTTGTCACCGTCGACTTCAGCTGCAATAGCGACGACGCCGATCGGGAAACAACCAAACGCCTCACGCAAGGAGGCTGGGCTGAGATCTGAGGAACTCATAGTCCGTCCATATTTATCCGCCGAGGTGTACGGGAACCCGATCATCGGGAGGTTAATTCCGCGGCGTCGCCAGGCGTTCGGCTGGCGACAGGCTGAAGCAGTGGCATAGACGTCTTGAGCGACGTGGTGGAATCAAGCGGGTTTGATCTTGAACACGCGCTCGGCATTCTGATGCGCGATCTTTGCGCGGACGCGTTCATCGAGAGGAACTGACCGAATGAATTCGACAGCTTCGTCGCTGGGCTCATATGGTGTGTCGATCGCAAACATGATCCGATCTTCCCCCAGCACCTCGATGGCGAACTTCAGCGTTGGCTCCCAAAACATGCCGCTTGTGGTGATATAAAAGTTGCTCTTGAAATACTCGCTGGGTTTTTTCTTCAGAGCAACCATTCCGCTCGCAGTCCCGACAGGGGTGCCAAAGAACAGCTCATATATGCGGTCGAAACGCCAAAGGAAGTAAGGCAATCCTTCGCCCATGTGGCCGAGCACAACTGTTAAAGTCGGATACCGATCGAATGCTCCGCTCATGATGAGACGCACGGCATGCAGAGCTGCCTCAACGGCGAAGCCGTGCGCCGCGCCGGATAGTCCATAAGCAAGCATCGGCTGCAGCATATTTGGTGGAGGAATCCGCGGATGGAGATAAAGCGGCGCATCCACCTCCACCAACGCAGCGAGGATCTCGTCATATTTCTCAAGATCCAAATATTCGCCTTGGGTATGGGAGTTGATCAGGATGCCATTGAGGCCGAGTTCTCCGATTGCCCGCCTGATCTCCTTTGCCGCAGCGGCGGGAGCTTGTGGCGCCACGCATCCAAGACCGGCAAATCGGTCCGGATGGGCCTTGATGAGCGCCGCCAGGTTGTCATTGAGCTGGATCGCCAGTTCGGCGGCTTGCGGAGGCTCGAACACCTGAACACCAGGGGTACTCAGGCTGAGCAGATGCATGCTGACTCCGAACGAATCCATCTCGCGAAGTCGCGCCTCGAAGTCGGACATTCTTGACCCGATCATCGGGATCGTCATCATGCCCTTCAGCAGCCCTACGACCTCGGGGCCAGCGTTAGGAGGGAGCTTCGCAAGCGCCTCCAGCCATACGGGGTCTCCATAAGCCTCTTCCGTCGCAATCAGACGCATCTCGCGAGCCCCTGCCGTAGAGGCAGTCGAGCTTGGCTTATCGTTGCCAGACATCATTACTATTCCTTCCCAAAGAATTCCTGGAGGTTTTCTCGACCGTTAGCCAATATCCGATCCATCCCGGGGGGTTGGACGCCCCAAAAACTGCCCATTTCGCGGCAGCGCCACGGCTATTCCATGTTTTTGGGAGGTGGCCGCCATTAGCTGCGGGTTTGGAACGGCCAAAGAGGGGACCTGGTGGCTCGCGGTATTGGTGATCATCGGCTTCGCCGTACGGTGCACCGGCGGCCCGTGGCATGGGTGGGGCCAGCATTAGCCAGCGCTTGCTGTTTGACTTGAGGAACCTGCAAATTGACTTGAGAGACCTGCAAACGGCTGGCGAAACCCGGCTTGCTCGAGCAGCGGCAGCACGTCGCGGTTGAACCGCTCGACCCCATCGGCATAGTCGACCCAAGTCAGGAGCACGCCGTCCAGTCCGGCGCTGGACAGTATGTTCAGTTTTTCGAAGATGTGCTCGGCCGTTCCGACCAACGGAAATCCGCCAAAACCCGCTGCGAACCGGGTGCGCAGGGCTTCCCACGCTTCGGGTGGCATGTTGCGCACTTCCGGAGCCTGA
>Ga0210396_10002559_pt1 | contig 18502 bp, 15 predicted proteins | sample IncBWH17OmetaG_FD_155466 | JGI IMG/M metagenome (GOLD analysis project Ga0210396, IMG submission 155466) | Forest soil microbial communities from Barre Woods Harvard Forest LTER site, Petersham, Massachusetts, United States - Inc-BW-H-17-O ... | reverse complement strand
TCTCGCCGAACTCATTGATGACGACGGCCGTGTCCGCCATGTCCGGACTGGACAGGAGATGATTGAGCAGCGTGGTCTTGCCGCTGCCCAGAAAGCCGGTGATGACCGTGACAGGCATTTTCGGACTGTCATGGTTTCCGGTCATGCTCAAAAAGTGGTCTCCAGAATATACAGGCCGCCGCCAAATCGATCGACCGCATAGACGATACCGTTCTCATCGACGAACACGTCGTTGATCTGGGCCGCGCCAACGCGCGAGCCGGCAGGCGCGGGCGGAACGAACCCCGCTACTTCCTTCGGTTGCAGCGGATTCGAAGTATCGAACGCGCGCACGCCACCGTTGAAGAAGGTGGCAAACAGCAGCGTGTCGGACCGAAACGACGTTTCGCCGGGCCTGTTCTCATGCAGATTATGCGAGCCAAAGCGGCCGCCCTTGCGGGCATACGTATCGAACGGGGGCATCGGCAGCGTGCTGATCGGCACCAGATTGGTCTCGACGCGGGCGTCCAATACCCAGGTCAGTTTCGGCCAATCCGCGCCATCGTCCATGACGCATTCGTCGGCCACGATCAGCAACTCGCGACTGAACAGTGGCAGCACGGTATGCGTGAAGCCGGGATAGGGCGGATGAGGGCAGAAGCTCGATATCACCTTCGGCGCAGCCATGTTCGAAATGTCGAGGACAAAGCCGCCGCCGTCGAGATAGCCGACATAGGCGCGGTCGGGCCGTTCAGGGAAAACGTTGGTATTGTGGGCTCGAAAGCCGGAGTCGATCGGCAGCCTTGTTGGCGCGGGCGCATCGTCGCCTTCGCGGGTGCCTGGCATCCACCAGCGGCCCACCTCGACAGGCTTGGTCAGGTTGCCAACATCGACAATCCGGTAAGGCTGGTCGTCAAGCTTATTGCGTGGCGTGAAGTCGGCCGCGCCGCCGGCGAAATGCACGTAGCGCCCATCGACAAACCAGACCTGATGCACGCCGCGCGAATGGCTGCCCGAACAGTCGAAGAAGCTCATCGATTTCGGACTTTCCGGCGTGCTGACGTCGAACAGTTCGAAGCCGGCCGGCGTCAGGCCGGGCTCCAGCACCTGATAGGCGACCGCCATCACGTCGCCGCAGACTTCCAGCGAGTTCGAGCGCACCCGGTTATGCGGCAGTTCGGTCTGGATCACGACTTTGGGTTTTCTCGGATCCGTGACGTCGACGCCGGTAAAGTTCTTCGGCGGTCCTTCGTGCGCCAGCCACATGATGCGGCGGCCGTCCTTTGTCTTCTGGACCGACATGCCTTCGCCGATTCCGCCGTAACCCAGCAGCGTATCGTGCGCGAGCAGTCGAAATCCATGGATATCATCGGGTGTCATGCTGGACCGCTTGGTTCGAGATCGGGTTCGTTCCGACAATTACGGCCGATAGGCCCACATATCGAGGACGACGTCGCAGCCCGGAATCGGCATCGACGGACAGCGCACCGCGCCGAACGGGAGCGGGATGCCCGGCAGCTTCTCGGACCACGCGGTGAGGACCGGATGGACCACGTTCATAGCGCCGACGAAGTGACTTGCCCTGACGACTTTATCGAGCGACGTGCCGCCGGCGCGGCAGATTTCGTCCGCGGCGGAGAGGATCGCTTTCATCTCGAGCCGGGCCGGAACGCCAAGGTGCTTCAGACCGGCGGCGGCCCGGATCTCAGGCAACACTCCGTTTTCGTCCGCCGCATACAGCGCCGACAGGCAGAGAAGATCGCCGGCGCGGACCGCGGCCGGGCCAAGGCGCATGGCCGAGGATGCCGCGTGCTCGATCGTTTGCTTCTTGATCGAGCCGTTGTCGCGGACGCCGAGAATGTTGATCTCGATGATCGACTCCAGCAGCGCCAGGCCCTTGGTTGCCACAACGGTGAGCGCGCAGGGATGCTCGCCGAAATGGCTGTTCCAGACGTCCATGAATTCCGGCAGGTCTTCGATCTTCGTCAGATAGACCTGGGCCTTGATGGCGTTCTTCAGCGAGCTTCCACCTGCTTCCAAGGCGGGCTTCAGCCGCGACGTGATCAGGAATTCAGTCTGCAGGCGAATATCCGTCCCGTTCCAGATGGCGTTGGGAGGGCGATAGGCGGCCGGCTCAATGCCGGTCATCGCCTCGTTGTTCGGCATCTGTCCGGCCACGAAGACATAGTCGCCGCTGACGAGCGTTACGTTGAATCCCGAATGCTTCGGAACCGGCACGCCCTCGGGCCGCCCGATTTTCGGCTCGCGACCTTCTCCGGGAAGTACGGCAAGCCACGACACATCCATGCCGGCGCCCTCCACCAGGAGTTCTTCCATCAGCACCGACGTGCTCGGCGGGACAAAATCCTTTAGCGCGGCCTTGCGCGCGCGCTGGTAGCCGTTGACCGAGGCACCGGTCGGATAAAACTGATCGACGCGAACGATGTGGCGCATGTCGCCGCCCTCAGCCGTGATCAGCTTCTGAAAACGATGGATGAGGTAGTCGCCCTCGCGGCGATGCCGGGGCGCGCCGCCGAGCGGCAGACCGGGTTTGCCGGCGACCGAAGGAGCCAGACCATTGTGGAAGTCGGTTGCCTCATGTCCGGTAAAAAACAGCCACGCGCCAGCCCGCACCCCTTGCGCCAGTTCAAAACCTGTGCCGGCGAGGCGGGTACGCTCCAGATACTTCAAGCTCGTCATCTATTCCTCCCAGGGCACTGATTGATTCCAGCGCTCGTGCAAAACACAGGTTACGCTATGCGCCGACAATGACTCTATCAAATGCTAATCGGTGAGCCGCCACAACGACGCAGGGCGCATATCGTGCATGCGCGGCCGGGGCGATCAAACCTCCTTCGTTGCGGCTCGCAATGCATGCGCGCACAGACACTTGCTTGACTACATGACTTGCTCGGATATCATCGATCTCATGATAGACCGATGAGTGATTGAGGTCTGACGAGGGCTACGATGTTGCAGCTGAGTGGCGTATGCAAGACGTATGGCCCGGAATCCGGTGGTTACATCGCTCTTAGGGATATCGATGTCGCTATCGCGGATAGCGAGTTCTTTTGCCTCCCCGGACCCTCAGGTTGTGGAAAGTCGACATTGCTTAACATCATGGCGGGTTTCGAACCCGCCAGCGTTGGTTCTGTAACTTTCAATGACGATCCGATCGTCGGCGCCGGACGCGATCGCATGATGTTTTTTCAGGATGCCGGCTCCGCGCTTCTTCCCTGGCTCACGGTGGAAGAGAACATGCGCTTCGCGCTGCGCGTCCGGAGAATTCCAAAAGCGTCGTGGCCGGATGTCATCGACAAGTATCTGACGGCGGTTGATCTTGTGCAGCATCGTGACAAATTTCCTGCGCAACTGTCCGGCGGCATGCGGCAGCGGCTTCAGATCGCCCGCGCGCTTGCGGTCGAGCCGAAAGTCCTGCTGATGGACGAGCCGTTCGCCGCCCTCGACGCACTCACGCGGCGGCGCATGCACGCGACGCTGCTCGATATCTGGCAGAAGACCAGGAAGACCATCGTGTTCGTCACGCATGATATCGGCGAGGCGCTGATACTGGCCGACACCATCGCCGTGATGTCGGTGGGGCCGGAATCAAAAATCATGCAGCTCTTTCGTCTGGATCTTCCCAGGCCGCGCGATCTGGCCGACCCTGATTTGCGCAAGATAGCCGCCAGCATTGAAGCGTTACTGGCACCGGAAATCGACCGGTCAGAAGCGCGGATCGCTTGATGGCCTCCACCGAGATCAAGAGCGCGCCTGCATTGATCACCGGTGCTTATCAAACGCGGATCGCGTCGGTTTGGCGGAAGCACAGGTCTCTCGGTCTGACAATCCTGTCGCTCATCCTTGGCTTTGCCGGGTGGCAGCTCCTCTCAACCTTTTTCTTCAGTCCGTTTCTCGTTCCGCCGCCGGTGCGGGTGATCAAGGCCGCGATCCCCATGATCCTGAGCGGAGAAATATTCCGCGACGTCATGATCAGCCTGTCACGGGTGTTCGTCGGCTTCCTTGCCGGGTCGGTCACGGCGATGCTGCTGGGCGTTATTCTCGGCCGGATAACGATCCTTCATGACCTGGTCGATCCGATCGTCGAGCTCCTGCGCTATCTGTCGCCGACGGCGATGATCCCGATCGCGGTGATCTGGTTCGGCATTGGTGAAATGTCGAAATACTTCCTGATCTTCTGGGGCACATTCTTCATCATGCTGGTGAACACGACGGCGGGCGTGCTGCGCACACCCATCGCCCGGCAGCGCGCGGCGCAATGCCTTGGCGCGTCGCAGTTGGAAATTTTCGCCTATATCGTCGTGCCTTCTGCGGTGCCTTACATCATCACGGGCATGCGCGTTGCCATGGCGTCCGCGTTCATGTCGATCATTCCGGCGGAGATTCTCGCGGCCGATTCGGGTATCGGCTACCTGCTGCAGAATTCGTCGATGCTGCTGCAGACCGACAGGATTTTCGTCGCGCTGCTGACGATCTCCGTGCTTGGGTTCCTGTGTGATCGCGCTTTGCGCCTGATCGTCGATCTGACACTGACGCGCTTCATGGTTCCGAATTAGGACGGTCTGTTTTCGAGGATGTTCGCCGTTCGGGGGAGAGGGAATATGAGAAAAAAATTGACGTTACTCTGCTGCACGTTGGCGGCAGCTACTTTTGCCGCTCTTGTGGCGGCAGGTTATGGACAAGCGCAGAGCCCTTTGAAACTGACCGTGTATGCCCAGCCGTCGGTCAACAATGATTCCCTCTGGATGGCGCTTGCCAACAACGAATACAGCAAGGAAGGCCTGGATATCACCTACCGGCTGTTTCCGTCGGGCACCACCGCATTCCAGAGTTTCAACATGGGGCAGGGCGATATCGTCCTTTCCGGTGATCTTCCGGGCGTCCAGTATTTCTTCAAGGCGGATGGCGCATATCGCATCTTTGCCGTGATCGAGCGTGACGCCAAGGGTTATGTGGGCGTCGCCCGCAAGGATATCAAAACGCCGCAGGACCTGATTGGCAAGACCATCGCCACCCGTGTCGGCTCGACGGGATCCTGGTTCATATCCGAATATCTGACCAGGAATGGCGTCGACCCCTCCAAGGTTACGGTGAAGAACCTCGACACGCAGATATTGCCGACCGCGCTATGCCAGGGCGATATCGCCGCTTTCTTCATCTGGCAGCCGGTGGGTTCGCGCACGCTCGAGATTTGCCCTGATGACTCGCACTATTTGACGGATGCCACCGGCTATATCCAGGGCTATCTTATCGCGGGCGCCCGCACGGAATTTCTCAACTCCGCCGAGGGTAAGGACAAGGTCGTCCGCTTCCTTCGCGCGACGATGAAGGGCCGAGACGTGGCCGAGAAGGATTTTTCCGCGGTCGCCAGTTATGCAAAAGCCAAGCTCGATCTCAGTGAAAAGGCGACGCGGGAGCAGTGGGTGACCAATATCCGGCCGTTGGCGCTGGACGAGGTTTTCTTTGAGGACTTCTGCAGTCTCAGCAAGTGGGCGGTGAGGGACAAGGTGACCAGTCAGCCGCTGGATTTCTCGAAATTCACCTGGCGCGATGGCCTGTTGGCCATCGATCCCAAGCTCGCACCGCCCGGCCCGCCGCCCTGTTAGCCTCCGCGAGTCAATGGGCCGTTATGGAATGTCCGTTTCCTGGGGTAGAGCAGACCTCGCCTTGGCCGTGACTTTGTCCGATCCTGTCTCGGCCAATTCGCCTGCCTCCGTCGTATGCGAGACAGTGCGATTCATCGAGAGATCGGAACGTTTTCCGGCAATCTCGATACGGTGCGGCACGTTACGCGTCAAAGACAGGCTCAGGAGGTCGAACCGATTATAATGTCCGGCAAAGTCTTGAACCACTTTTGGGGATACCAAGTCTCCCAGTGACACTTTGGCGTACAGAATCCCTTCCTCACTTCCCATCGGCTCGGCCAGAAATTCGCCAGACGGCCCGATGATCGACGAGCCCCGACCTTGCTTCGCCATGTAGGAACGGTGCAACTCGGTCACTGGAAGCTGCTTGAACATTTCTTCGTTAATGGTGCTAACCGCGTTTATGACGAACGCCTTCATTTGATAGGCAAGCGCCCGACTCACCATCTGGACGATGTCCGAAAGGTTCGCGCCCAGCTGAAAATGCGATGGCCAGGAAGCCACATGGACGTTGGTGCCTTGGGCATCGAGCGCGTAAGTAGCGAGCGCATTGGAATTCTCGCCGCACATCAATCCGGACACCTTGAATCCCGAATGAGTCGGGTATGCACGCAAGCCCTCGGCGTCGCCGGGCGCATGCACCAGCCGTTCGCCCAATGTCGGCACCAGTTTTCGGTGCCGGCCAACCAGGACTCCGTTGGAGTCAATGAACAGAAGCGTGTTGTAGAGCGTTCCAAGCCGGCCGGATTCAAGTTCGCAGCAACCCATCACGACGAACACGCCGGCTTCCTTGACAGCTTTGCACAAGGCGTCGAATTCAGGGCCAGGGATAACAAGGCTATTCTGGGCGAGGCGTTTGGAGAAACCCTGGGCTTCTGGGCTGCTCGCCGGGTGAAAGTGATACCATAGCGGATGCGTCGGGATGAAGCCTTCGGGGAAGGCAACGATGTCTGCACCGTTTCGGCCGGCTTCGGCGATCAGCGCGATGGATTTCTCGATGGAGCCCTTGAGATCGAGAAACGCCGGCGAATACTGAACCGCGGCGAGTCGAACCGGCTTGGAGTTTTGGCCCATGAGATACCCCTACTTTTCGATCAGAGCGGCGCCGTCTTCCATCACGCGTCCATCCGCAAAAAGCCCCAAGGCGCCCTGTGCATGCGCTCGAAGCCGGTGTCGGTGATCCGCACCATTTCGCCCAACTGCACGCCCGCCCGTTCATCCGGTGTGATGACGTTGGGCTGCACGACAATCGTCATATTGGTCTCGAGGCGGAGGTCGGGAACGGGCCCTGAAGGTCGGGTCTTGGTACCCAGCACCGGGGGCCAATAGCCGCCGCCGAATCCATGAACGATGTCATCGTAGATTGAATAGCCCGCTTCGCCGATAAGATCGGTTGCGTCGACGATTTCCTGCGCCGAAACGCCTGCCTTGAGTACTTTGGTGATCGCATTGAACGCCGCCTCGGCCGTGTCATGGAGGCGCTGAAACAAGGGGGTCGGCTCCGCGCCAACGGCGATGGTGCGCAATACTTGTCCGGGGTAATCCCAAAACGTGCCGCTGAACTCGACAAACATCATGTCGGCAACGCTGAGTCTCTGTGTCGAATGGTGCTGTGGCGGAACGCAGGATGTCGGATTGGCCATATTGTTGCGGCCGATAAAATGAATGACGGTCGCCCCGCCGAGCGCATGATAATCGCGTTCGACCAGCGCGCCCAGTTCGCGCTCCGTCATGCCTGTTTTTCCGTGACGCAACAGCGCTTCGAGACCGAGATCGCTGAATGCCGCACCGATCCGCATCCAATCGATTTCCTCGTCGGACTTACGCATCCGCAGCCAGCTGTAATCCGCGCTGAGGTCGACTAATTCGAATTCGCCGAGTTGGCGCGCGTGAAGCCAGTTCAACACGCCGATGATGCCGACGCGCTTCGCGCCACGGCGGTTCAATTCTTCCGAAACGGGGGCCGCACCGCGGCGTTCGGCCCATCGTACGTCGGCATCCCGCGCTATCTGGCGGGCGTTCGGAACATGATTGTAATGTTCGATGAACAGAACGTCGCGCTCGCCCGGCGCGAACAGGGCAAAAGCCCGCGCAGATGTCGGCCACCCGGTCAACCAGCCGACGCCTGTGCCAGTGCGTTCCTCGCCGCACAGCACGATGGCGTCGCAATCGTGTTGTGCCGCGACGTTGGTGAGGGCTTGGCGACGCCGTAGGAACTCTTGATCGGAAAAGCGTCCGAACGGCTGCGTCAGGATGGCCTTGATCTTTGGGTCCTGCAAATGCGGGTGGTTCACCTTGAACCCCGGAGCGCCGTTTCAAGATAACTTGGATCGAAATAGCGGCTTGGCTGGCCAAGCCGCTTGGCCGGCTGCCCAAATTTCGAGCGCAGTTCCAATACTTTTGCAATCCCGCCGATATCGACCGCGCCATTCCTGGCAAAACCGGCCTTCGGATCGAACAAGACGGAATAGGCAATGCCGGCAGCCTTGTCGTCGCTTGCAGGCATATGGTCGCGGAAGATCGCAAAGGCGTCGGCTTTGTTGGTCGGGTCGTAAAGCCAATCGATCGCGTCGGACAGGGCGCGCAGGAAGCCCTGCAATGCGCGGCTGTTTTCCTGCGCCCAGCCGGCCCGGGTTGCCACGACGTGCCCCTGATAGTGCTGCATCACGCTCGCGGCCGTATCCAGTGAACGGTAGCCAAGTTCCTCCAGTTGTGTGGAGAACGGCGTGTTGAACAGGGCGCCGGCAAATTCGTGCCGCTTCAGGCCCTCGAAGCGTCCGAGCACGCCCCCGGTACGGACGATTTGGTAGTCGCCTGGTTTCAAGCCTCCTTTTTCGAGAAGTGCATATAATATCAGCGCAAGTCCGGTAAGCGCCGCGTCAACCGACAGCGTCTGTCCTCTGAGATCGTCGTAAGATTTGATGTCCGGTTGCGTCATCAAGGCAGGCATCAGCAACGCGTCTGAAGCCATGACGGCGATGGCATCGGGAACCGTAACCGGTGCTTCACCCTGGCCTTCGCGATAGGCAACCACGTTGTCCATCAAGGTGATGACGATATCGGACCGGCCTTCGGCGAGGCTTGTCCATTGAACAACCGAACCGGGCGTCTCGGTCACATTGACCGTCAGGCCGTCGCGGGCAAACAGGCCGCGGTCCTGCGCCACCCAGACCGGCCAATTGAACGCGCCCGCGAACACCATCAGATTGATGGGCGCCGTGGAAGACAGGTCATTGTAAGAGATTTTAGTCATTTCACTGAAAAGATAGAAGAGCTCGCGGTAACTGTCAAATCAGCCTGTGCGGCGTAGCGGCAGCGGACGACCGGTTATAGGCTGCGTGTAGAATACATCTATACGAGCATTTTAAGGCACAAGTTGAATTTCAGTTGTGCGCTTGTCAACTCGGGTGGCGATCGGCATGTGCCGCGATAAAAAAGCTTGACCGGGGCACAACAATGTATTTCAGTAATTTCAGTGAAATTATGGAATCGCGCCATGTACACGCTCTCGGTCGATATCGGCGGCACTTTTACGGACGTCGTGGTGTTCGACGAAGCGAAGGGGCGAACGGTAGTCGGCAAGGCGCTCACGACGCCCGGCGATCTGCGCAAGGGCGTCATGGCCGGGCTCGAGCAGGCGGCGAGCGACATGGACATGCCGCTCCAAAATCTGTTGGGTGAAGCGCATCGCTTCGTTCATGCCACCACGCAGTCGAGCAATGCGATCTTCGCGTTCGCCGGCGCCAAGACCGCGGTCGTTACCACGCGCGGCTTCGGCGACACCCTCACGATCATGCGTGCAACGGGCCGCGTCGCCGGGTTGAGCGTATTTGAACGCTATCATTATCGCGCCACCGAAAAGCCGAGAATGCTCGCCGACGAGCGTGACATTTTCGAAGTAACCGAGCGCATGGACTATGCCGGCCGCGGTGTCACGAAGCTCGACAAAAAAGAAATGCGCGACATCGCCAGGACGATCAAGGCGCGAGGTTATCAAGCCGTTGCGGTTGCCTTCCTGTTTTCGCACAAGAGCGATGCGCATGAAAAGAGCGCAAGGGAAATACTCAAAGAAGAAATGCCCGACGTCTACGTTACGATTTCGAGCGAAGTGGCGCCGGTCCTCGGCGAGTACGAGCGCAGCGCCACGACGCTGTTCAACGCCTATGTCGGGCCGGTTATCGAAAGCTATCTGGAGGGAATGGTTTTTACGCTGGGCCAGACCGGGTTGAAATGCAAGCCGCTCATCGCTCAATCCAACGGTGGCTTGGCGACGCCGGCGCAAACTATTCCGATCTTCACGGTGGAATCTGGTCCGGCTGCCGGCGTTGTCGGCAGCGCCTACCTTGCCAATCAACTGGGTGTACCGAACGTCATCGCGACCGACGTGGGTGGAACGACATTTAAGGTGGCGGTCATCGAAGGCGGCAAGTGGACCTATTCGAGGGAAACCATTCTTAACCAGTATCAGCTCCGGTTGCCCATGATCGACGTGGTGTCGATCGGCGCCGGCGGCGGTTCAATCGCCTGGGTAGATAATGGTCGCCTGCGTATCGGCCCGATGAGCGCTTCATCGGATCCAGGCCCGGCCTGTTATGGCTTCGGCAGCGACCGGCCAACCGTGACAGATGCCGATCTCGTCCTCGGTCATCTCTCGGCGGACAAATTCCTGGGCGGTCGGATGAAGTTGGACGCCGGCGCGGCTTCGGCGGCAATCCATAAGCATATCGCGGTGCCCCTGTTTAACGGTGACGTCATAGCCGCGGCGGCCGGCATCCGCCGCGTCGTGGATTCGCAAATGGCCGACCTCATCCGCAAGACGACATTGCAGCGCGGTTACGACCCGCGTGCTTTCGCCCTCATGGCCTATGGCGGCTCCGGACCTGTTCATGCCGCTTCCTATGGCGCCGATCTCGGAATGTCGGAAATCATCATTCCGTTCAACGCCTCGGTGCATTCTGCCTATGGTAGTGCGCTGTCGGATGTACGTTTTAGCCTGCGCTACTCCGATCCTCTGACGCTGCCGGTTGAGCCGGACAGGCTCGAAGATCTTTACACGCCGATGGAAAATAGCGGCGACAAACTGCTTATCGATGCCGATGTTGCGCCAGGCGACCGCCGCTTCGAGCGATGGGTGGAAGCACGCTACCGCCGCCAGGTTCACACCGTCAGGGTGCGTGTCCCAGGCAGGCTGGATTCGGTCGCAAAGGTGGATGAAATCGCCACAGCCTTCGAGGCGGAATATGAGCGCTTGTTCGGGCCGGGATCAGCGCTCAAGGATGCCGGCATCGAAATGGTCGATTACGGCGTGGACGCGATCGGTATTGTCGCGAAGCCGTCGGCAGCCAAACATACAGGCGGAAACTCCACGACGCCCCGGCTCCGGCGTCAGGCCTATTGCTCGATCGTCAACGCAATGGTTGATACTCCGATTTATGACGGCGCCGGTTTGCCGGCCGGGGCGACAATTTCCGGTCCCGCCATGATCGAGCATCCCGGTACGACCATTGTTCTGCACACCGGGCACAAGGCCCGCATCGATGAATTCGGCAATACACGCATCGCGTCAGGTCATTGAAAGGTCTCGCAACGTGCTGAACCCAGTCCAGGCCCGCTCCATCGACCCGGTTACGTTCGAGGTCCTCAATCACCGCTTGATGACCATCAGCGAGGAGATGGGTATCCAGTATATGCGATGCTCGGGCTCCAACGTCTTGATCACGGGCAACGACGCCGCTGCTGCGGTGATGCTTGCAGATGGATCGCTGGTCTCGGTCGGACCTTACATCGTCACCCAGGGCAATGTGCTGCCGCTCATCGTCGACAGCACGATGAAGTCGCTTGGTCCCGGCGAAATTATCGAAGATGGCGACATCTTCATCTGCAACGATCCCTATCTTGGAGCCATCCATCATCCTGACATCGCGACCGTCGCCCCGATCTTCTGGAAGGGTACGCTTGTCGCCTGGGTTGGCGCCTCAGGGCATCAACTCGATAACGGCGGCATGGATCCTGGCGGCTTCTCGATCAAGGCCGTCGATACCCATCAGGAAGGCCTGCGGATGCCGCCTGTCAAGATCGCCTCCCGCGGCGCCGTCCGTGAAGACGTGCTCCGGTGGATTCGTAATCAGGTCCGCGATCCGCTCGTCGCTCTCGACATCAAGGGACAGATCGCGTCGCTCAATAGCGGTCGCCGCCGTGTGCTCGAATTATTCGAGCGCTGGGGTGAAGACACCGTACAGGCTGCGATGGAGCAGTGCATAACGCATTCGCGTGACAAGCTCGAAGCACGGCTGGCGGAGTTGCCGGACGGGCAGTGGCGGGAAGTGCAGTATATCGATCATGACGGCCACAATCCGGAAATCTACAAGATCATCTGTACGATGACGAAGAAGGGCAGCCGGCTCGAATTCAATTTCGCCGGTACAAGCGCCAATGCACGTGGGCTCATCAATTGCACCTACGCCGGACTGCAGGCCGCGTGCCTGACGGCGACATACATCAATCTTTGCTGGGATATTCCGTGGAATCGCGGCGTGCGCGACTGCATGGATATCGTGAGTGACGTTGGCACCGTCAACAACTGTGCGTATCCGGCGCCATGCGCGATGGCGACGATCTCGGCGGTGATTGTGACAGTCGACTCGGCATGGCGATGCCTGTCGCAGATGCTCCTTGCCAGCAAGGATTACAAGCGCGAGGCGATGGCCGTCTGGTCGGGTACGTCGATGGCGCCGATCTTTGCCGGCACAAGCCAGCATGGATTCCAGTTCGCCGCCACCGAGATGAGCCATTTCGGCGGTGGTGGCGGCGCCTGTTCCGAACATGACGGCGTAGATACCGCGGGGATCGTGTTCAACACGACGCCGAACATGCCGAACATCGAAGACCAGGAAGCCGAGTACCCCGTGCTTTACCTGTTCCGTCGCCATCTTCAGGATTCCGGCGGGCCCGGCAAGTTCCGCGGCGGTCGTTCGGGTGAACTGGCCTATACGATTTACGACGCGCCGACGGGCCAACTCGAGGGCCTGTTCGCCGGTACCGGCGCTGAAATGCCGAACGCGATCGGCATCGCCGGTGGTCTGCCTGGTTCGGCAATCTCAATCGCGCGGGTCGTGAAAACGGACATCAAGGCGCGCATCGACAGCGGCAAAGCGTTGCCCGACCGCCTCAAGGCGGTCGACGGCGAGCTGGAGTGGCTGATCTGCAAGCACGTCCGCAGTCCAATCCTGGCCGGCGATGTCTGGTATCACAGCTGGCAGGGCGGCGGCGGCTATGGAGATCCGCTCCTGCGCGACCCGGAAAGTGTGGCGACGGACGTTGCACGCGGGGCTGTTTCGCGCGAGGTGTGCGCAGATGTTTACGGCGTTGCGATAGCGCCTGACGGCAACGCTGATCATGGCGGAACGAAGATCAAGCGCGAGCAGATTAGGGCCAACCGCAAACTGTCCGCCAGGAAGCCCGAGGTAAACGGCCTAAATTGGTGCTATCAAGGTACAGGCCGCACCGAAATCGCCGACGCGCTCGTTGTCGATTTCCACGATAAGTCCGTGAACTGCGGAAATTGCGGTCACCGCCATTGCAGCACCGACGAGAATCTTTTGGATCACCTCGGCCTCATCGAAACCCATCCTTCTTCCGCGGGACCGGTGCGTGGCGAAGCCTACGATCGAGGACGCTTCAAACTGCGGCATCTGATTTGTCAAAACTGCGGCGGCCTCACAGATGTCCAGGTCGGACTGGACGGCGCGCCTTACAGCTTTGCCATGCCTAAGCTGACGTAAAGGGGACGACAATGAGTACGGTGCTGGTCCGGTTCAGGGAAAAAGGCAGCCGAGAGGAATTTCGACCGGGGCTCGCAAGTGGTGACGCCGTCGCCGATATCAGCGATCGCTATCCGACCATAGCCGCTTTCCTGAGCGAAAATGCCGGCGGTTGGGATCCCGGCATGCAATTGCCGGGCGCGAAAAACCTGCACCGTAAAGATGTGTCGTTGGGGCCGCCGATCGATTCCGGGCGAATGATTTTTGCTGTCGGTGCGAACTACCGGCAGCATGCGGAAGAAGCGGGGCTTGGCGTGCCAAAGACGCCGGTTATTTTCTTCAAGCCTTATCCGTCTTTGGTCGGCCCGGATCAGCCGATCACCATCCCGTCAGTTTCGTCGAAACTCGACTACGAAGGCGAGATGGCGGTGATGATTGGAAAGGACGCGCGCAACGTGTCGCGTGCCGATGCACCGGCGTACGTCGCGGCAGTCACGATCGTCAATGACACGACGGCACGGGACTTGCAGTGGGTTGATCTGGGAAAAAACCGCATCGTCGATTGGTTTTGTTCCAAAGCGCTTGATCAATCGTCCCCGATTGGACCAAACTTGACGAGCATGCGGGCCATTCACGACTTGCACAAGCTGCATATCAAGACCACGCTCAATGACCGTGTCATGCAGGACGCGGACACCGGGCTGATGGTCTTCGATACCTGGCAGTTGATCGAATTCATTTCCGCACACGCGACGTTGCGTGCTGGGGACGTCATCGCGACCGGCACCCCGTTTGGGGTCGGGGGGTTCCGTGAAATCTTTTTGAAAGCCGGAGACGTGGTCCGGGTCGAACTTGAGAGAGTCGGCGCCCTCGAAAACGTGGTCGTCAATGCGTAAAAGGATAAAAAGGATAAATCGAATACGATGACACGGCTGTCTCCCACGCAGACGACCGGTGCCGGCGAACAAGCGCCGCCGATCTTGCGTGAGAGCGTGGCAGTCTCGCCGACCAAGGCGGAGTTGCGGTGGTTCAAGCGCCTGGCTTTGAGCCGCTTCCTGCAGGTCGCACTCGGTCCAGCTCTTGTGCTTTTTCTGTGGTACGCCGCGAGCGCGCTTGGTTTCCTCAATACCCGTTTGGTCCCGCCGCCCGACGCGACCTTCGCCACGACCTGGATCGCGCTGACACAAGGGACAATGATTTATGATCTGACGCAGACGCTTGGCCGCGTTCTGTGGGCTTTCGTGATCGCCGCCGGGCTGGGCGTGCCAATCGGAATCGTCATCGGTGCCAACGAGCGGCTTTATCGTGGCGCGGAATTTTTAATCGATTTCTGCCGTTCGACGCCCGCTACGGCGATGTTTCCGCTGTTCATGCTGGTTTTCGGCCTTGGAGACCAAGGCAAGGTGGCACTCGCGGCGTTCTCCGCGCTCTTGATCATAGTCTTCAACGTAGCCTATGGCGTGCTCAATGCACGCAAGACGCGCATTCTCGCCGCCCGTTCGATGGGCGCCGGGCGAATCCGCATCTTTGCCGATGTGATCTTCCTCGAGACGCTACCGCAAACCTTCGTTGGTCTACGGGCCGGGGTTTCGCTGGCTTTGGTCGTCATCGTTGTCGCCGAAATGTTCATCGGCGGCATGGACGGCATGGGGCACCGGATCATGGATGACCAGATGTCGTATAATCTGAAAGATATGTACGGCTCGTTGATATTGTCCGGGGCGCTCGGTTATTGCCTGAATTACGCGTTCCTGCTGATCGAAAGACATTTCGTGCATTGGGCGGGGCGTTGAAATGTCCGGGCTGAACGAGCTGAGTGCGCCGATGTCAGTTGCGCCGCTCCACCCTTCAGGTCAGCAGGCGATTCGTCACGGGCGCATCGAAATTCGCGGCCTGACCAAGCAGTTCGGCGATTCCGATGTCTATCGCAACTTCAATCTCGATTTGCAGGAAGGTGAATTCGTTTCAATCTTCGGACCGAACGGTTGCGGCAAGAGCACCTTCATCAATCTTATCTCCGGGATGATTCCGATCGACTTCGGCACCGTGCTTTACGATGGCAAGACAATAGCGCAGACCCGCCTGTCATACGTTTTTCAGAACTACCGTGAGGCATTGTTTCCGTGGATGCGTGCGATCAGCAACATCCAATACCCGCTGAAGATCCTGGGCCTCGACAAGAAGACGCAGTCGCGGCGAGTCGAGGAGCTGCTCGCGGAGTTCAATATCCAAATCGACCTTAACCGCTACCCGTATGAGCTATCAGGCGGGCAACAGCAGATGGTCTCTATCTTGCGTGCGCTGATCACCGACCCCGAAGTGCTGTTCCTCGATGAGCCGTTTTCCGCCCTCGATTACGAGATGACGCTGTTCATGCGTGAACGGCTGCAGCACGTCTTTTTGAAGCGTCGGAATACAATGATTCTTGTTTCGCACGACCTTGAGGAGGCTATCCAACTAGCGAACCGCGTGCTGATGCTGACCCGCCGACCGACCCGCATCGCCGAGACCGTCGTGGTCGACGTTCCATGGCCGCGCGACGCCAAGTCGCTGACAAGCCCGCAATTTGTTGCGATCAAAAGCCATTGTCTCGAAGTGTTCAGTCGCGAAGTCGCTCGCCGCAGTGATGTCGGCACCGGATCGGGGAGCGACTAATGGCGATTTCCTTCGAGCCGCAATCGCATTGGCCGGCACGGCAATTCGGTTTGAGTTCAAGTCGTCCGGACGAGGCTCTAGAACGAAGGCGGTGTGCTAAGCCAAACGGCTTCGGCGCCCACGGTGCCGCTGTTTCGCCAACGGTGAGGGATTCCGGCGTTGAAGTAGATGCTGTCGCCGGCTTCGAGATGATGCCACACGCTGCCAACCTCAACCTCGATAGCTCCCTTGAGTACGACGACGCCATCCTCTCCCTCATGAGAAAACAGCGGACCGCTTTCCGAGCCGGGCGGAGCTTCGACCCACAAGAGGGACGCACGACGGCGCATATCGGGCGTCAACAATTCGTAATGGATGCTGGAGCCTGGAAACGCGAGTTGCTTTCGCTCCGACCGGCGGACAACGGCTACCGGCGAATTGGGCTGACGCGCGTCTTTCAGCATGAGTTGTCCCGCAGGAATACCCAGCACTTCCGCCAAGCGGCGGAGCGTGTCGATCGACGGCGTCAACAGGTTTCGTTCGATCTGGCTGAGATAGCTGATCGAGAATCCCGCCCGCTCCGCAAGGTCGAGCAGGGTCATGTTTTCCTGCTTGCGATGGGTGCGAATGGCGTTGCCAAGGGCGCCTTGTGGCTCGCCCATCGGAATACGCTTGGTTTTGGGAGACGTCGGTTTCCGCAGCTTCATACCCCGACCTTTGCTGACGAACCCTGCCTAAGCAACCCCCTAATTCTCGTCAAGCCGTCAGGGCTGTCACTTCGGCCCCACCGACCTAAAATGCCGAAACGTCTTCTGTAGGAGGATACATGCATAGGCGTCTTAAAGTGGTTGCGCTGCGCCATGGCGGCCGTTTGGCGTTCGCTCTTTGCGTTCTTGGGCAAGCGGTCTGGGGTTTGCCTGCAATGGCCGCCGAGAAGGTCGTGATGGGATGGTTGCCGGCAACCGACGCGCTACCGTTCTTCGTCGCCCTGGAGGAGAAGGCGTTCGAAAAAGCCGGCATCGAAGTGGTCAACCAGAAGTTCACGTCGCCGACCATTCTTGTTGACGCGTATTTGAGTAACCAGATTGAAGTCGGTCCTTACGGAACGGCTCCCGGCATTGCATTGGCCGCCGAAGCGCAAAATCCCGGTTCATTGAAGCTTTTTGGCTTCTCGGGTGGCGTCGCCGATACCGACTACGTCAACAGCTCGCTGTTGGTGAAAACGGACAGCCCCATCAAAAATATTGCCGACCTGAAGGGAAAGAAGATCGGGCATATGCCTGGAATTCAATGGCGTACCAATACCAGATATATCCTGCGAAATGCCGGTATAGATCCGGACAAGGATGTTGTTCTCGCCGAACTCGCGCTTAACGTTCAGTTGCCGGCCGTGATCTCCGGTACGGTGGATGCGCTGATCACCATCGAGCCGATGGGATCGATGGGCATCGCCGCCGGCGATGTACGCGCCGTCGTGTCAAATGTCGGTGCGAAATATATCACCAGTCCCTGGTTTGGCGGCGGCGCCGTCATGACCACGAAGTTCATCAAGGAAAGGCCCGAAGTCGCCAGGAAGGTGATGCTTGTGCTGCGTGAGATAACCGACAAAATTCAGGCCAACTTCGATCAGTATCGCCCGCTGCTGGCCAAATATGTCGGTGTGCCGGAGGCGTCGCTCCCAGTTGTGAAAAAGCTGATCTTCCGCAACGAAAGGGATGTCGATGAAAAAGACCTGCGCTCGGAGCAGAACGTGATCGACATGCTTTATAAGGAGAAGGTGATACCAGTTCACTTTGACATCAAGGGCAAGTTCGTCCGGCTGGATGACATCAAGTAGCGACGGCGCGCCTAGGGGATCGCGATGGGAACAGCGTTTAGGCCGAGTATCTCAGCAAAGGGCACGCCGAGACATCACGTTAGGCCGGGATCCAGGCCTTACGGGCGCCAGGTCACCAACCTCCGTTCCAGAATCTCGATAGCATAGAAGAGCACGACACTGATAACGGTGAGAAGGATGATCGCAGCGAACGCCAAAGGGGTCTGCGATTGGGCCGTCGACATCAGGATCATGTAGCCCAGACCCTCCTGCGCCGCCACAAACTCGCCGATGACCGCGCCGATCACCGCAAACGTAATGGCAACCTTGCAGCCGGTGAACAGGTGCGGCGCTGCGATAGGCGCGCGCAGGCGGCGAAAGATCGCAAGCTTCGAAGCCCGGAGCGAGTACATGAGATCCAGCATAGGCTTCGGCACTGCCTCGAACCCTGCCACGACATTCACCAATATCGGGAAGAAGCACACCAGAATGACGATGACGATCTTCGGCCAGTTTCCGATTCCAAGCCACAGGATGACCAGTGGCGCGAGCGCCACCTTTGGAATCGACTGCAATCCGAGCAGGATCGGATAAAGCAGCCGCCGCGTCGTACTTGTGAACGCGATGATGACCGCGAGCGGTAGCGA
>Ga0210396_10002558_pt1 | contig 18510 bp, 15 predicted proteins | sample IncBWH17OmetaG_FD_155466 | JGI IMG/M metagenome (GOLD analysis project Ga0210396, IMG submission 155466) | Forest soil microbial communities from Barre Woods Harvard Forest LTER site, Petersham, Massachusetts, United States - Inc-BW-H-17-O ... | reverse complement strand
CGCTCGAGCGCACACTCCCGCTCCTCACGTGGACGGGGACGCGGCTCCGCCGGGCTGCTCGACGGCCTCTCGTTGCGGTGGCCGGCGCTCGATCAGAGCCAGCGTGATGTGCTGGGACTGGGGCTTGTGGCAGTTGGCGTGTTCATGGGCTTCGTCCTCTACGGCCATTGGGACGGCGGGCGTGTGGGACACGGACTCGCGGTTGCGCTCGGATGGTGCATAGGACAGGCAAGGGCGCTGGCCCCGATCGCGCTGGTGGTCGGTGGGGGGGCTTTGCTGCTCGCACAGATGAGCCCGGCGCGGCGACCGCTGCGCACGGGGGGCCTGTGCGTGTTCGCCGCGGTGACGCTTGCGCTCGCGGCCGGCACGCTTGGGATCAGCAGTGGAACGCCCGGACAGGCCGCGCCGCCCGCCGGGCAGTGGCATTCAGCCTTCCTGCAGTCCCACGGTGGAATCGTCGGTCAGGGGCTCTATTGGGTCTCTCACCGGATGGTGCAGACGGTCGGGGTCGACATCCTCGTGGTGTTCTTGGCGGTGGTCGGCGTGATCCTGCTGACGGGCGCCTCCTTGGCGGCCGTTCTGCGCGCCACAGGCAACGGCCTGGTCGACACGAGCCGAGTGCTGCGGGCACGCGCGGCCGAGCGTTCTTCCAAAGAGACGATCGATGGGCGGGCGGCAGGTGCGCGGAGCGCTTCAAGCGCCGGGAGGTCCTCGGTGCAACCGCCCGAGCCCGCTCCGGATGAGCTGATTGTGCGCGCCACGCATGTCGAGGCGCCCTCTGTCGACGGGCCGCCGCCGATTCCCGAGGCGCCCGACCCATGGGATGCCGGTCTCGGCGATGAGGGCGAGGCAACTGAGCCAGAGGGCGAGGGCGAGCAGGCCGATGACTCCTCGGGCGAGGAGGAGGGCTCGTTTGCGGCTGTGGACCTGAGAGCGTCGGGCGAGCCACCGGCTCACGGGGAGCAGGACTCAGGCTCTGAGCCGCTTGACGAGTCGGCGCTGACGCCGCAGGGTCGCCTGCGGGATGTGGTCACAGACGACCCGAACTTCGTGTGGGAGCTGCCTGCGGCCGAGCGACTGCTGACGCGCTCGACGGCGGAGCAGGCGCGCCCTGACACCGCCGGGCAGGAGCGCACCGCGACCAGCCTGATCGAGGCGCTGGGGCACTTCGGCGTGCAGGCGAAGGTGATTGGGACGGTCGCGGGGCCGCACATCACGCGCTATGAGCTGCGACTGGCGCCGGGGACGAAGGTTGGGAAGGTGGCCCAGCTCAAGGACGACCTCGCATACGCGTTGGCGGCGACCGACATCAGGATCCTGGCCCCGATCCCGGGCAAGCAGGCGGTCGGGGTCGAGGTGCCGAACGCCAAGCGCAGGATGGTGAGACTCGGCGACGTCTTCCAGCAGCCGCCGAAGGACTGGTCGCCGTTGACGGTGTGGCTCGGCAAGGACGTGGCGGGCAAGGCGATCGGAGCGGACCTGGCGAAGATGCCCCATCTGCTGGTGGCGGGCACCACCGGCGCGGGCAAGTCGGGTGCGATCAACGCGATGCTGTGCAGCGTGCTGCTGCGCGCCACCCCGCACGAGCTGCGCCTCGTGCTGGTGGACCCCAAGCAGGTGGAGCTCAACCACTACGAGTCGATCCCGCACCTGTTGACCCCGGTGATCACCAGTCCGCGCATGGCCGCCAACGCGCTGCAGAACCTGGTCAGGGAGATGGAGCAGCGCTACGGGATCATGTCGCTGGCGCGGACGCGGAGCCTGGTGGAGCTCAACAAGGCGCGGGAGCTGCGAAACGAAGCGCCGCTGCCTTACATCCTGTGCGTGATCGACGAGCTCGCGGATCTGATGATGGTCGCGCCGGCTGACGTGGAGGACTCGATCATCCGCCTTGCCCAGAAGGCGCGCGCTGTGGGCATCCACCTGGTGCTGGCCACACAGAGCCCGCGCGTGGATGTGATCACGGGAATGATCAAGGCGAACGTGCCGTCGCGAATCGCTTTCTCGGTCTCGAGCCAGACCGATTCGCGCGTGATCCTCGACCAGAACGGCGCGGAGTCGCTGCTCGGTCAGGGCGACATGCTGTTCAGCCCGGTGGGGTCCTCGCGCTTGCAGCGCATCCAGGGCGCCTACATCGACGAGGCGCAAATAGCAAAGCTGACGGACCTGTGGCGCAAGCAGGGCGAGCCCGAGCTGCGCGAGGAGCTGCTGGAGGAGGTCGAGCCGACCGAGCCCGAGAAGAGTGGAGACGATGAGTTCGATCCCGACGAGGATCCTTTGCTGAGCGACGCGATCAGGCTTGTGGCAGAGATGCAGACCGCCTCCACCTCGATGCTGCAGCGGCGCCTGCGCTTGGGTTACACGCGCGCCGGCAGGCTGATCGACATGCTCGAGCGCCGCAGCGTTATCTCCGGCTATGAGGGCTCAAAGCCTCGTCAGGTGTTGATTGGAGAGGGGGACGTTCCCCGGGTTCTCGCAATGCTTGGTGAGCCTGGCGGCTCGGATGCTGTGAATGAGTCGGCGTCTGTCACGAGTTGAGGGCCGCTCGCCTTCAACTCCGGGTCTTTGCGTGAGATTGCAGCGGTTTCTCACAGCGCGCAACCCTTCGTGCGAGTAACACTCCGGGTGACGACAGTCACTAGCCTGTCTCGCTGAGATGGCAGAGATTGGAGCGACACTGCGGGAGGCGCGAATGCGCGCCCGCATCGACGTGTCCGAGATCGAGGCTCAGACGAAGATCAGAGCCAAGTATCTGCGGGCGCTCGAGAACGAAGAGTGGGACCTGCTGCCGGGACCGACGTTCGTGCGCAGCTTCCTGCGCACATACGCTCAGGCCCTCGATCTCGACGGCAAGGCGCTGGTGGACGAATACCGCCTGTACTACGAGCAGCCGAGCGAGGTCGAGCATCAACCGGTGATGTCTCCACCGCGTCGAGCGCTTCCGCGCTCGGGCGGGACCGGGCCCTCGCGTGGCTACCTGATCGCGGTCGGGGTGATCGGGCTGCTGATCGTGCTGTTGCTGGTGGGTCTGCTGTCGAACAAAGGGGGCAACTCACCTTCGACGCAGGCAAGCTCCTCGACCTCTCACAAGGTTCGCAAATCGACACGGAACACCTCGAGACACAAGCATTCCACAAGCTCTCGGAGCAGTGCGACCAATCGTGTGGCGCTCTCGCTGCAACCGTCAGGGCCTGTGTACGTGTGCCTGATCGGCGACAGCGGACGCAAGGCGATTCCCGGTCTGATCATTCAACCTCCGTACACGCCGGTGACCTACCACGCGACGCGCTTCACACTTACGCTTGGGAACAATGCTGTGACCATGTACGTGAACGGCAAAGCTCTGACGGTGCCCGCGTCTTCGAAGGCGATCGGCTATTCGGTCACGAGCGCAGGGCGCCACACGCTCGCGGCAGGGCAATTGCCGACCTGCAAATGAGCGGCGGCGCCCGCGCGGGAATCCTGATCACCGGGACCGAGGTGCTGACGGGTCGGGTACGCGATCGCAACGGCCCGTGGCTGTCTGACAGGCTGTTCGAGGTGGGCGTCGATCTGGCGCACATCACGATCGTCGGCGATCGCCCTCAGGACATGCAGACCGCGCTTGAGTTCATGAAGCGCGAGGGCATCGACGTGGTCCTGACCAGCGGGGGGCTGGGGCCGACGGCGGATGACCTCACGGCTGAGGTGGTCGGTCGCTTCCAGGGCCGTGAGATGGCGCTCGACGAAGCGCTCGAGGATCGAATCGCGGAGATCGTGAGGCCGCTCGCGGAACGCTATCCAAGCCTCGATCGCGACGCGATGGCCACCGGCACCCGCAAGCAGGCGACGATCCCGGAGGGCGCGACGGTGCTCGAGCCTGTCGGTACCGCACCTGGGTTGGTGGTGGCGCCGGCCGATGGGGGCGACGGACCGACGGTCGTCGTACTGCCAGGCCCGCCGCGCGAGCTTCAGCCGATGTGGAGCCAGGCGATCGCGACTGACGCGTGGCGGGCGGCGATCGGCGGCGCACGGGTCTACTGCCAGCGGATGCTGAGGCTGTTCGGGATCCCGGAGTCTGAGATAGCCGAGACGCTTCGCGAGGCCGAGCGTGCGGGGGTGGCCATGAGCAGCCTCGAGATCACCACGTGCCTGCGCGGTGGGGAGATCGAGATCGTCACCCGCTATGAGACCGACGCGCAGGCCTCCTACGAGGCCTTTGCGGGCGTCGTGGAGGCTCGCCACGCCGACACGCTCTACTCGGTGGACGGCACGACCGTCGACGATCAGGTCGCTGCTTTGCTCAGAGGCGACGGTGGCACGGGCATTCACAGGATCGCGGTGGCGGAGTCCTGCACTGGCGGTCTGCTGCTGGCGCGCTTGACCAACCCGCCGGGAGCATCGGAGTACGTCGTGGGAGGCGTGGTGGCGTATTCCAACGAGGTGAAGCTGGCCGAGGTCGGCGTGGCGGGCGAGACGATCGAGCGCCACGGGGCGGTCTCTCGTGAGGTCGCGCAGGAGCTCGCCGCCGGCGCGCGCGCACGACTGGGCGCCGAGGTCGGGGTGGGGATCACCGGGGTCGCGGGCCCCGGCGGGGGCAGCGAGGAGAAGCCGGTCGGGCTGGTGTGGGCCTGCGTGAGCGGCGCGCAGGGAGCGAGCCTGACGCGCTCGGTGCGCTTGCCGGGTGGGCGCTCGGACGTGCGCGAGCGGGCTGTGACCGTCGCGATGCACTTGATTCGGCGCCTGCTTAGGGGCGAGGGGGACCGTGAGCCTGGGATCCAGCCGGTGGCGCAGGGGCCGCTGCTGGAATGAGCTGTGGGCGGTGAGCCTCCTAGGCTGGACCGGTGAGCCGAAGTCCCACTGCACGCCTGTTCGTCGCGGTCGACCCGCCCGCCGATGTGTGTGGCCGCTTGGCGGAGTGGGCGCGCGGCGCATTGCGAGCCGCACCGGGCACGGCCCACGGGACCACGCACGGAGGCTTGGCGCCGCGGGTGCTCGATCCCGAGCTGTTGCATGTGACGCTCTGCTTCCTGGGCAACCGGCCGGTGGGGGAGATGGACCTGCTCGCGGCGCAGCTTGGCGTGTGCGAGAGCACGGTCGGCAGGCTGTCGGTGGGGGCGCCTCTGTGGCTGCCCGCGCGACAGCCGCGGGCTCTGGCCGTCGAGTTGCATGACGACGGCGGCAGGCTCGCGAATCTTCAGCGGGAAGTGGTCGGAGCGCTTCTCGAGGTGAGCGGCTGGCAGCCAAACGAGGGCGTGTCCGCCGACCAGCGCGATCTCGGGCAGAGACGGCGCTTTCATCCGCACATCACCGTGGCTCGGATGCGGCGCGGCGGGACTCCGGCGCAGCGAGCGCTTGCGCCGACTCCTTCGCTTTCGTTCACGCCGAGGGAGCTCGTGCTCTATCGCTCGTGGCTGTCTCCGGACGGCGCCGGCTATGAAGCGATCGCCTCCCATCGCCTCGCCTGACGGTGGCCCTCGCCGCGTACCCATTGCGGGACACATCCTCTTGGCGCGAGCAGACAGGTCGCGATTGCGGAACACGTCCTTTGGGCGCGAGCAGACAGGTCACGCGCTGCGGGTACGGCCCTCACCGCGCAGAGCCACAAACCTTCCGGTGCGAACAACCTTCTGGTGCGAACATCTGTTCCCATTGTTCCGTCCGAGGGGGGGGCTACCTTTGACGCTTCAAACTTCAACCGGAGGAGCAAGAAGATGGCCGTGAGCGACGAGGAGAAGGCTGCCAAGGCACGCGACGCCGCCCTGCAAGGAGCGCTCGGCCAGATCGAGCGCGAGTTCGGCAAGGGGTCGGTCATGCGCATGGGCGACGAGGGCGCCCAGGTGCGCTGCGACGCCATTCCCACGGGGGCGCTCTCGCTCGACCTGGCGCTCGGCATCGGCGGCGTCCCGCGCGGGCGCATCGTCGAGGTCTTCGGCCCCGAGTCATCCGGTAAGACGACGCTGATCTACCACGTGCTCGCTGAAGCCCAGAAGCTCGGTGGAGTGTGCGCGTTCATCGACGCCGAGCATGCGATGGACCCGTTGTACGCAAAGACGATCGGCGTGGACATCGACGAGCTGCTGGTCTCCCAGCCCGACTACGGCGAGCAGGCGCTCGAGATAGCCGACATGCTCGTGCGCTCGGGCGCCGTGGACGTGGTCGCGAATCGACTCGGTTCCGCATTGACCCCGCGTGTGGAGCTCGAGGGGCAGATGGGCGACCAGACCGTGGGTGCGCAGGCACGGATGATGTCCCAGGCGATGCGCAAGCTCGCGGGCAACCTGAACCGCACTCAGACGCTCTGCATCCTGACGAATCAGATCCGCGAAAAGGTGGGCGTGATGTTCGGCTCGCCCGAGACTCAGCCAGGTGGACGGGCGCTGAAGTTCTATGCCTCCCAGCGTCTTGACATCAGGCGCATCGAGACGCTGAAGGATGGCACCGAGGCGGTCGGCAACCGGGTGCGCGTGAAGATCGTCAAGAACAAGGTGGCGGCGCCTTTCCGTCAGGCCGAGTTCGACATCGAGTTCGGCAGGGGGATCTCGACCTCGGGCTGCCTCGTGGATCTCGGCATCGAGCACAACATCGTCACCAAGTCGGGCTCTTTCTTCTCCTACGGCAACGAGCGTTTGGGTCAGGGCCGGGGCAACGCGAAGGCCTACCTGGACGAGAATCCAGCGATCGCCAAGGAGATCGAGCGCAAGGTCTACGCCGCGCTCGGGATCGACCGTGAGAAAGTGAAGCCGATCGGGGGCGATGCCGAGACGCCGTTGGCGGTAGCGCCAGAGCCTGACAAGCAAGCGGCCTGAGTCCGCCTGGGGCACACAGGAGGTTGCTGCGCTTCATGGCCTACTCTTGAGGGCCATGAAGCACTACCACCTCGTGGTCTCTGGGCGGCGCGATACTGCGTCCTCCCTCCCTTATGTGCCGAGCACACCACGGTGGGTGCGTCCTTACCGATCAGGGATCATCGGGATCCCTGATCGGTCAGCTTGCCCAGAGACCACGAGGAACGCTTGGAGATGAAGCGCTACCACTTGACCACGTTCGGCTGTCAGATGAACGAGCACGACTCCGAGCGCATGAAGGGGATGCTCGAGTCGCTGGGGTACAGCGAGGCGCCCGAGCGGGGCGAGGCCGACCTGATCCTGTTCAACACGTGCTCGATCCGCGAGACTGCTGACAGCCGCTTCATCGCGCATCTGGGCGAGGCGAAGCGTCTCAAGCGCGAACAGCCCGAGCGTGTGGTGGGGGTGGGGGGCTGCTGGGCTCAGTCGGTCAAGGAGGAGGTCTTCGAGCGGTTCCCGTTCGTGGATGTGGCCTTCGGGCCAGGACAGACGCACAAGCTCGCCGAGTTCCTGACAAGCGACTCGCTGACCGCACAGGGCTACTTCGAGTTCGAGGGCTTCACCGGACATCTGCCGGCCAAGCGCACGCGTCCCTTCCAGGGTTGGCTGCAGATCAGCGTGGGGTGCAACTGCCGCTGCTCCTACTGCATCGTTCCATCAACACGCGGACGCGAGGTCTCACGGCCATTCGAGGAGCTTGTGGCGGAGGCGCAGGCGATGGCGCAGGAGGGCGTGCGCGAGGTGACGCTGCTCGGCCAGAACGTCAACTCATATGGCCGCGACCTGCCCGCTCGAGCTCAAGAGGGTGTGGGACGCGATGGGACGCGCGCAAACAGGCGCAGGGAACCGTTCGCTGAGCTGCTCGCCCAGCTCGACGCGATCGAGGGCATCGAGCGGATCCGCTATACGAGCCCCCATCCGAAGGACATGCGCGAGGATGTGATCCGCGCGCATGCGGAGCTTGAGAGCGTGTGCGAGCACGTGCACCTTCCGCTCCAGTCTGGCTCGAGCCGCATCTTGAAGGCAATGCGCCGCACCTACAATCGCGAGCGCTATCTGGACCGGGTGGCGCTGATCCGCGAGCACGTGCCTGACATCGCGCTCACGACCGACATCATCGTGGGCTTCCCCGGCGAGACCGAGGAGGACTTCGAGCAGACTCTGCAGGTGGCCGAGCAGGTTGGCTATGACGGAGCGTTCACGTTCATCTTCTCGCCGCGCCGGAATACCGAGGCGGCGCAGATGACGGAGGGGCTTGTGCCTCACCCCGTGAAGGTGGCCCGCATGGAGCGCCTGGTGGAGGTGGTCCAGCGCCGCGCGCATGAGCGGGCACAGCGCTTTGTGGGGAGGACCCTCGACGTTCTGGTGGAGGGCCCCTCGCGCACCGACCCGCTGCGACTGAGGGGACGGACACGCCACAACAAGGTCGTCAACTTCGCTGGCCTGGCGGCGGCGGGAGAGCTGACACAGGTGCAGATCAGCGCAGCGACAAGCCAGACGCTCTCTGGCGAGGAGAGCCTGCTGGCGCGCGCTGGGCATCGCTGACGCGGGTCGCCTCCCGGCCGGGGCTTACGCCAGCCGCCCGGGAGGCTCCATACCCGCTGTTCGCCAGGACCGAGGCTGTTCGCCAAGAGCGAGGCGCTGTTAGGAGCGAGGCGCTACTGATACATGGGCGACGGGGCTCCACCCTGATAGCTCGCGCCTGGATTCGATTCCTGTCCGGATCCTGAGCTCGAACCCGAGCCGGAGCCGGAGCCGGAGCCGGAGCTTTTGCCCATGTTCGGGCACGGGTTGCCTTTACCCCCGCTCTGCGGGTGCGAACCCTGGGAGGGGGCGGCGTTGGGGGTTGTGGATGGGGTGGTTGTGGATGGGGTGGTGGACGTGCTTGTGGAGGGAGTGGTCGTCGAGGCGCTTGGCGCCGCCGCGGCGCCCGCGATTCCGGCCGCGGCGCCTCCGGTGGCGAGAGCGCCGACAACCAGTCCCGTCCGGATCATGCTTGCCCTGTTCATACGCGAACCTCCGATGATCGCTGTTGGCTGACAACGATCATGCTCGGGCAGATCCCTAAGCGAATCCGAACCAAGCCCTAAGCAAGTCCGAAGGACTACGTAGGAAGGTTCTTATACGCGCGGAATTCGCGATACGAGCCCGCCCAGGAGCTCAAGCAGATTCGAGGGGAGTTCAAGGCGGAGTCCGCCGAAGAGTTCAAGAGGAGTCGAGGCGGAGTCCCGCGCCAAGCGCTAGCGCTTGGCGCGCTGGGCGTCGGCCAACTTCAGGCCGAGCTCGTCGCTGCCCATCCTGCGTGCAAATGAAGCAGAGACCTCTGGCGCGATCCCCGAGAACGCGGAGCCAAGACGCAGCGAGAGCGGGGCGACATCGAGCTCGCCCCGGTTGCGTTCGATCGCCCGCACCACGGCATCGGCGACGTCCTGGGGCCTGCGGGTGCCGACCCCGGCCGGCAGCTTGACGTCCGCCTCGGCGAACATCCCAGCTTCGCTTATGAACCCGGGAAAGACACCCGAGACACCGACGCCGGTGCCGTGCAGCTCGGCGCGCATCGCCATTGCAAAGCCGCGCAGACCGAACTTGGTGGCGTTGTAGATCGAGCTGCCGGCGGTCGCGGCCTTGCCTGACAGCGAAGACATGAACAGCAGATGCCCGCGACCGCGCGCCACCATCGCAGGAGCGAGCGCGTGAGCCATCGCGATCGGCACGCGCAGGTTCACGTCAAGCGCACGGTCGATCTCGTCGATCGTGAACGAGTCGAGCACGCCGCTGGCCGGCAGCGCGGCGTTGGCCACGAGGATGTCGAGCTCGCCGGCCTCCGCCAGCAGACGGTCCACCTCGGCGGCGTCGCTGAGGTCGACCACGATCGCGCGGGCTCCCAGCTCCGAGGCAAGCGGCTCGAGCACGTCAGCACGGCGGCCGGTGAGAACCAGCTGGGCGCCCCTCATTGAGAGCGTGCGCGCAATCGCCTGGCCGATGCCGCCGGTGGCTCCCGTGAGCAGTACCGTCGATCCTGAGATCTCCATCAGCTGCAAGCCTACGTGAATGGCCCAACGCATGCATGTGATCGCCCTGTTCGGACCGACCGGTGTCGGCAAGACCGCCGTGGCGGTGTCACTCGCGCGTTGCCTGCGCACCCTGGGCGAGTCCCCGGTGGCGGTGTCTGCCGACGCTCTGCAGGTCTACCAGGGGATCGAGACGCTGACCGGAGTGGCCACATCCCAGGAGCGCTCAGAGCTCGAGCACCGCCTCGTCTCGTTTCTGCCGCTGGACGCGAGCTTCAGCGCCGGGCAGTACGCGGAGCTCGCCCACGCGCAGATCGACGCGGCGCTCGCCGAAGGCCGCAGGCCGATCGCAGTGGGAGGGACTGGGCTCTATCTGCGCGCGGCGCTGACCAACCTCGACCTGCGCCCGCCGCCGCCGGAGGGAGTGCGCGAGCGTTGGGTGGCCGAGCTCGAGCTCTATGGCGCGCCCGCCCTGCATGCACGGCTCGCACAGCGAGCGCCGTGGGCCGCGCAGGGCATCGACCCGAACGATCGCCAGCGCATCGTTCGCACGCTCGAGCTGCTTGACGCCGGCGAGCTCGAGCAGCCGAACGGCCCATCTCAGCTGTGGACCGATGAGGTGAGGCAGCCGACGCTGCTCGTGGGGCTCGTGATGGACCGCGACGCCCTCTACTCGCGGATCGATGCACGCGTGGAGCAAATGCTCACAGACGGGGCCCGCGAGGAGGTTCTGCAGGCGCACGCCGCCGGCGCAAGCCCAGCCGTGCGCAAGGCGCTCGGCTTCGATGAGCTCCTGGCAGGCGATGTGGAGGCGATGAAGCGCCGCACCCGCAACTATGCCCGCCGTCAGCTCACCTGGATGCGCAAGCTCTCGGGCGTGCAGGCAATCGACGTGACCGATCGCCCGGCCGGCGACGTCGCCGCGGAGATCCTTGACAGGCTGAGCGCGCTCGAGGGCTCATAGCGGGCCTGCACGGGGTCCGCGTGGGCACGAGGCCCTAGACTGCTGCGCCGCACGATGATTCATCCCAGGCGACACACATGAGGTTCGAGAAGTGGCAGGCGCTCGGCAACGACTACCTGATCGTGGAGCAGGCCGAGCTTCCATTTGAGCTCACGGCAAGGCGCATACGCAAGCTCTGCGCAGGGCACTTCGGCGTGTTCGCCGACGGCGTGCTGCTGCTGACGCGAGCCGAGGATCCGCGTTTTGTGGCGCAACTGCGGATCTTCAACCCCGACGGCTCGGAGGCCGAGCTGTCAGGCAACGGAGCACGCGAGGCGATCCTCTACCTGCGCCGGCGTGGATGGACCGATCGGGACGTCTTCTCGATCCAGACCGCCGCTGGAGAGATCCGTCCGAGGATTACGGGCCCTGACACCTGCCGTGTCGACATGGGCCGCGCGGGCCTTACCTCCAAGGACTTTCCGACGGGTCCCGGCGAGGGCGATGGTGAGCTCGTCGCGGATGCGCGGGCCTGGCATTTTCAGCACGTGTCGATCGGCAATCCGCAGTGCGCGATCCACGTCGAGGACATCGCCACCCTGAACGCTCTCGACCTGCCCGCCATCGGGCCCTCGATCGAAGCGCATGAGCTGTTCCCCAACCGCACGAACGTGTCGTGGTACACGGCAGTCGAGCCAGTGGCCGATGGACGCGGCACGATCCGCGCACGCATATTCGAGCGGGGCGTGGGGGAGACACTGTCCTCCGGCACGGGAGCCTGCGGGGCCGCGATCGCATACCGTCTGTCCGGCGGGCCCCCACGTGTGAAGGTGCTGCTCGACGGCGGAGAGCTCGAGGTCGAGATCGGCGAGGATCTGCAAGTTGATTTGACAGGCTGGGCGCGTCCCGTGTTCGAGGGACGCCTCAGCGAAGACTTCCTGAAGGAGCTGCATGAGACCGAGTGAGCGCCTGAGCCGCATCCCCCCGTACCTGTTCGCAGAGCTCGAGCGCAAGATCGCCGCCAAGAAGGCGGCGGGCGTCGAGGTGATCAGCCTTGGGATCGGCGATCCCGACCGGCCCACGCCGGCACTGATCGTGGAGGCGATGCAGGAGGCGGTCACCGAGCCGGAGACCCACCAGTACCCATCCAACCGGGGGCGCGCGGATTTCCGGCAGGCGCTCAGCGACTTCTACGCGCGTCGCTTCGACGTGGAGCTCGATGCCGATGGGGAGATCATCCCCGCGATCGGGGCCAAGGAGGCGATCTTCAACCTCAACCTGGCGTTCCTCGATCCGGGCGATGTGGCGCTGGCCTCCGACCCTGGCTACCCGGTCTACACGGGTGGACCGCTGCTCGTGGGCGCCGATCCGGTGGTGATGCCGCTCGTGCCGGAGCTCGGATTCGTGCCCGATCTCGAGGCGATCGACGAACGGACGGCCAGCCGCGCGAAGCTCATGTACCTCAACTACCCCAACAACCCCACCGGTGCGATCGTGCCGCCGGGCTTCTTTGAGCGCGTGATCGACTTCGCCCGTACCTACGAGATCCTGGTGGTGCACGACAACGCCTACAGCGAGACCACCTACGACGGCTATCGCGCGCCGTCGTTCCTGGCGACGCCGGGCGCCAGGGAGGTGGGCATCGAGGTGTTCTCGCTGTCCAAGGGCTACAACATGACTGGCTGGCGTTGCGCGGCGGTGCTCGGCAATGCCGCGGCGATCGAGGACTACTGGCGACTGAAGACCAACATCGACTCGGGCCTGTTCGACGCGGTCCAGCTGGCGGGAATTGCGGCGCTCTCACCAGACGCCGACGCCGAGGTCGCCTCGATGAACGAGCTGTATCGTCGTCGCCGCGACCTCGTGTGCGACGCGCTCGCGAAGGCGGGGGTGCACGTCACGCCGCCCAAGGGCACGATCTACATCTGGGCGCCAATTCCCGACGGCTTTGAGAGCTCGGTGGCCTACTGCGAGCACGTGCTCGAGCGAGCCGGCGTCGTGATCTCTCCGGGCAGCGCCTACGGACCGAGCGGCGAGGGCTGGTTTCGGATCTCGCTGACCACCCCCGACGACCGCCTGGCTGAGGCGGTCGAGCGTTTGGCCGCGCTCGGATCCTGATCTACACTCGGAGTGGATGAACCAACCCACAAGGCGCGCCAGTCAGCGCGCGTTCTGCATCGCATCTCTGCCTGACGAGGACAACCTCGACGAGCTGAGCGAGCTGCTGCGCACCGCAGGCGTGGCGGTGGTGGGCGAGATGATTCAGCGGCGCGAGCAGCCGCATCCCAACACCTACCTCGGTCCCGGCAAGGTCAAGGAGGCAAAGCAGGCAGCGCAGGCGTGCGATGCGAACGTGATCGCCTGCGACGACGAGCTGAGCGCCCGCCAGGAGCGCAACCTCGAGGAGGCCGTCGGCATGCCGGTGGTCGACCGCACCACGGTGATCCTCGACATATTCGCCACCCACGCCTCGAGCGCCGAGGGCAAGCTCCAGGTCGAGCTCGCCCAGCTCGAGTACAACCTTGCGCGAATGCGGGGACTGTGGACCCACCTGGAGCGTCTCGGCGGCGGGATCGGAACGCGTGGACCAGGGGAGACCCAGATCGAGACCGATCGGCGCCTGGCACGCAACCGGATCGCGGCGCTGCGACGCCGCCTGGAGCACGTGAAGGGCACGCGCTCGGTGATGCGCGCCGAGCGAGAGCGGGCAGCGCTTCCGAGCGTTGCGCTCGCCGGCTACACCAACGCGGGCAAGAGCACGCTGCTGAACGCGCTCACAGGCTCGGAGGTGGGGGTGCGCGACCGGCTGTTTCACACGCTCGACCCGAGCACTCGCATGTTGCGCATCGGGGGACGACCGCACCTGCTCACCGACACGGTCGGCTTCATCCGCAAGCTTCCCCACCAGCTGGTGGACGCGTTCGGCGCGACGCTGGAGGAGACGAGGTTGGCCGACCTGCTTTTGCATGTGCTCGACGCCTCGGCCGGCGAGCACGATCAGGCCGCCATGTGCAAAGCCGTCGAGGAGGTGCTCGAGGAGATCGGCGCCGGCGAGCGCCCCCGCGTGCTCGTGCTCAACAAGGTCGATCTGCTCGAGGACGAGGCCCGCGAGGAACTACGTCTGCGTCATCCTGACGCGATCTTCGTGAGTGGCGTGAGCGGCGAAGGGCTCTCCGAACTTCAGGAGCGGATCGAACGCGAGCTGCGCCACACGCTGCGCCCAATGGAGCTGCTGGTGCCCTATTCGCAAGGCGGCAGGCTAGCTGAGCTGCACGATGTGGTGGGCGACCTGCACCGTCAGGACACGCCGGAGGGCGTGCTCGTGCGAGCGCTCGTGCCGGCACGCCTGGTCGACCGCTACGCCCGCTTCGCAGTGGCCTGACAGGGACCCCGTCAGCGGTCGTCGCCGCTGCCTGAGAGCACACCCCGCTGCTGGCGCGAGAGGAGCTTCTCCAGGTTCTGGCTCGCTATCTCATCCAGGTTGAGTCCCAGCTCGCTCGCCAGCTGGGCCACGTACCAGAGCACGTCCCCGAGCTCCTTGGACATCGCCAGGCGACGCTCGTCGCTGACCGTGCCGCCATCGTCGCGGATCGCCTTCTTGGCGTGCTCGGCCACCTCGCCGGCCTCACCGGCAAGCCCGAGCGCCGGATAGGCCAGCCACGCCTCGCGTGGGTACTCGGCGGTGCGACGGGATTCCCGCTGATAGTCAGATAGCTCCATGCCGCAGATCCTACGCCGCCGCGATCCCCGCGGCGCGGCGGGCGCTGCGGTGTGCCTCACGCTCGAAGTCGTCGTCCAGTGGTGCGAGCTCGTCGAGCCCCACTCCCAGCGCGGTCGCGATCAGCCAGTCGGCGAACCAGGTGTTCTTCGGCAGCAGCGGGCCATGCAGGTAGGTCCCGATCACGTTGCCGGCGCGCGCGCCCTCCAGACCGCTGCGCCCGTCGTTTCCATATCCGCTCAGCACCTGCCCGAGTGGGAGGGCGCTCGGCCCCAGATGGGTGCGCCCGCCGTGGTTCTCGAAACCGGCGAGAACCCGCTGTCGACCATCCAGATCGACTTCGATCGCCACGTTGCCGATCAAGCGCGGTCCCGGCTCACGAACGGTGCGCACGTCGAGCAGACCGACGCCCTGAAGGCGCTGCCCGCCGAGCGCGTAGGCCTCGCCGAGCAGTTGGTAGCCGCCACAGACACCGAGCACCACCGCATCCCGGGCTGCCGCCTCGCGCAACGCCTCGCGCTTACCTACGAGAAGATCCTCGGCACACAGCAGCTGGTCGCGGTCCTGGCCGCCACCGAGGTAGTAGATGTCGTGCGCGCCTCCGTCGAGCGGCTCCCCGATTCCGCTGGCGCTCAACTGGAAGTCGATCCCGCGCCACGCGCAGCGACGCTCGAGCACGAGCAGGTTGCCGCGGTCGGCGTAGATGTTCATCAGATCTGGATACAGGGCGCACACCCGCAGCCCGCGCGTCCGCGAGTCGCTCATCGCCATGAGCTGCTCGCCTCCCCGCGCCGGACCAGCAGCTCGCGCAACGCAAGCATCGCCGTGTACGTGGGAAGCGCATACAACGGCGCATCCTCCTGCCCCTCCGCACGCCCTGACGCAGCGCTTTCCAAAGCGCCTGAGAGATCGTCGATCACCTCGATGCGCTCAGGCTCGACTCCCGCGTACTTCAGGCGCAGCGCGAGCTCAGCCGCCCTGGTGCCAGAGCAGGTCGCCCTGCGCACCCGACCGGCCAGCAGCTCGAAGTCGGCGTCCCAGATCCAGGACACATCGTGACCGTCGGCTGTCTTGTCGTTGAGCACACCCAGAAGATCGTGACTGCCGGGCTCCAACGCCAGTGTGCGCAAGACCTCGTTGGCGCCCACGGGATTCTTGACGAGCAGGATTCGCGTCTCGCGGCCTTCCACCTTCACGGTCTCGGCCCGCCCGAACGCGGCCTCGGTGCTCTCCAGGCCTTCCACGATGCCGGCAAGCGGGATTTCGAGGGCCACCCCGAGCGCGGCTGCTGCGAGCGCGTTGTACACGTTGTAAAGGCCCGGGAGCGCGAGCCTCACCGCGGCGTCTCCGCCTGGCGTACACAGCTGGAAGCTGGCCGAGCGCACGCCTTCGAGCGTGACTGCGCGAGCGGTCACGGTGGGGGAGGGTCGGCCTCCTCCGCACGATGGGCAGTGATAGTGACCGAGGTGACCCAGATACACCGCGTCGAACACATAGGGAGCGCCACAGCTGCGGCAATGCTTGGCATCTGCGGCGTGAGCCATGCCCGTCAGTGCGAGCGAGTCATCCTCGACTCCGTAATAGAGGACTCTGGGACGCTCGCGCCCCAGATCGGCGAGCAGCGGATCGTCCGCATTGCACACCAGCTCGGCCTCCGCGGCCGGGCCATCCGGGCCGACCGCCGCGGCCCAGCGCTCGGCGATCGTGTCGAGCTCTCCATAGCGGTCGAGCTGGTCCCTGAAGAGATTGCCGAGCACAACCACCTTCGGATGCAGTTGCGCGGCGAGGCGGTCGAGCCACAGCTCGTCCACCTCGAACAACCCCATCTCGCCGTCGATCGTGGCACGCGAGCCGGCTGCCTCCAGCAGGGTCGAGGCGATCCCTCCGGCCATATTGGCCCCGGCCTGGTTGTGCACCAGCGAGATGCCAACGCCTTGGAGGATGCTCGACGCCAGCGCCGCCGTGGTGGTCTTGCCGTTGGTCGCGCTCACCAGCACGCTTCCTCGTTGCAGTCGCGCCCCGAGCGCTCCGATCGCCGAGGGCTCCATCCGCATGAGCAGCTTCCCCGGCAAGCTCGTTCCGCCCCCGCCGCGCCGTCTCGAGACCGCTCCCACGGCGCGTGCGAGGGCCAGCTTCGGCCCGAGCAGAGGGCTCACGCGAAAGCCTCCATCAAGGGGGAAGCCTTGGCGAAAGGGGAAGCCTTGGCGAAAGGGAAGGCCTTCGTGAATGGAAGGGTCTTCGTGAACCGATCAGCGTCGATAGCGCTCACTCCGCAGTAGTCCTCGCGTCGCCGGCGGCGCTCGAGAAGGCGTCCTCAACCGGGCCCTCCGCCGGCACGAGCACCCGCACCGCCCCGGGGATGGTCTTCACTACCACCGGCAGATCGCCGATCGGGTCCCCGTCGGCGTACATGGCGAAGGGACGGTCGGCCTTGATCGACACCTCTCGCGCGCGAAAGACTCTCACGCTCGGCTCGCGCACGTGCGTGCCCTTGAACACCCTCGGCAGGATCTTCGTGACGAACCCGAGCTTGCTGATGCTCTCCAGGACCACCACGTCCAGCAGCCCGTCGTCGAGGATCGCGTCCGGTGCAGCGCGCATCCCGCCGCCATAGGTCTTCGAGTTGCAGGCCCCGACTGTGTAGGCCAAGAAGCTGTGACGCTCGCTTGGCCGCTCGCCCGCTCTTTCCGCATCAGAGAGCGCATGCGTGCCGCCATCGGGAGCAACCGGATCGATCAACTCGATCTCAAAGCGAGCTGGCCGCCAACCCAGCAGGGCCCGCAACGCACCATACGCATACACCAGGCCGCCCAGCCAAGCAGGCGCTTCGTTTGCGATCCGGTTGGCTTCGCTGTCGAAGCCCACACTCGCGATCCCAACAAAAGCCTGGCCTCCGACCTCGCCGAGATCGAGCCTGCGCGAGAAGCCTTCCGCGATCGTTGCGCACGCCTGCACCGGGTCGGCCGATATCCCGAGGACCCGTGCCAGGTCGTTGCCACGCCCGCCCGGCAGCACCCCCAGCAAGGCCTCTGGGATCTCACGCAGAGCGTCGGCCACGGCTCCCACCATCCCGTCGCCGCTCAAGCACACAGCCGTCTCACCGGCGAGCGCCGCCGCACGCGCCAGCTCGCGTGCGTGATCGAGGTCGCGGGTCGCCTCGCTGCGCACCTGCAGCCCATGGCCTTCGAGCGCCACTCGCACCTCTGGCAACACACGACCGGCTTTGCCGCCGCCGGCGGAGGGGTTTACGATCAGGCACACGGGCGAGGTCATTGCGCAAGCGTATTTGGCCCGGAGGCCGGTTGGCCCGCGAGCGTCTGGCGCCTCTGAGTATTTGAGAATCGCAAAGGGATGCTTAAGAACGCGCGAACATGGCTCGGCGTCGCGGCGTCGCGACTATGCTGCGCCGATGTCCGTCCGCCTGAGCGCCGTGCGCCGCCTGTCCTGCTGCTCGGCGATCGCCGCCCTCGGGCTCGGCCTGACTGCGTGTGGCTCCACGGCGGGCGGCAGTACCCAGACCAGCACGACCCACCCATCCAAAGGACAGGCCTCGCCTAGCGCGAACCTCGGCTTCGCAGCCAAGGGCAAGTGCACACCAACGCAGACACCCGTCCCGAAGGGCGTCCAGAGCATCCGCAAGCCGACGCTCACGCTCAACCCGGCTAAGAGATACGTCGTGAGCCTGAACACCAACTGCGGGACCATCGAGATTCAGCTCAACGTGCGCCAGGCGCCGCGCACGACCGCCTCCTTCGCCTACCTCGTCAAGCGAGGCTTCTATGACAATCTCACCTTCCACAGGGTGGCAGCCGGTTTCGTGATTCAGGGGGGCGACCCCAACGGCGACGGCTCGGGCGGGCCCGGCTACACGGTCGTCGAGCCGCCTCCGAGCAGCACGCGCTACACGCTCGGAACCGTGGCCATGGCAAAGACCGGCACAGACCCTGCCGGGGCCTCGGGCAGCCAGTTCTTCATCGTTACTGCCCGGGATTCGTCGCTACCACCGCAATA
>Ga0210396_10002556_pt1 | contig 18516 bp, 14 predicted proteins | sample IncBWH17OmetaG_FD_155466 | JGI IMG/M metagenome (GOLD analysis project Ga0210396, IMG submission 155466) | Forest soil microbial communities from Barre Woods Harvard Forest LTER site, Petersham, Massachusetts, United States - Inc-BW-H-17-O ... | reverse complement strand
TCGCTCCTGTCGCCCCTGCCGGCCCCGCAGGCCCAGTCGCTCCCGTTGCCCCTGCCGGCCCCTGAATCCCCTGCGCTGCCAGCACCGCCCACTGCGTCGGACTCAGCGACGGCGTATTCCCCACATTTCCCCCCACCAACGAAATGTACGTAGCCCCGCCATAGCTCACCGCATCATTCAGCCCATAGTTCCTTCCAGAGACATAGTTCCCCGTATAGTTCGCCACCGCCGGCCCTTGAGCCCCAGTAGCTCCCGTCGGACCAACCGGCCCCATCACACCCTGCAATCCCTGAGGTCCCTGGGCACCCGTCGCCCCAGTCGCTCCCTGAGGTCCCGTTGCTCCCGCAGCTCCGGCCGCCGCAAACAATGCCCACTTCCCTGGGCTCTGGTCAGGCGTATTCCCCACGTTGCTCGCAACCAGCGAAACGTACCCAGCCCCACCATACAGAACACCATCCGCCAGCCCATAATTCACCACCGACGAGTACACTCCCTGAAACGACAGCCCCACTGGCCCTGCCACTCCCTGCGGCCCCATCGGGCCCTGCAATCCCTGCGCGCCCGTTGCTCCCGGCAATCCCTGAGCCCCGGCCTGCCCTGCAATTCCCTGCAATCCCTGCGGCCCCTGCTCCCCCGGAGGCCCCACCGATCCCGGCAGCCCTTGAGGTCCCGTCGCTCCCTGTGGCCCCTGCGCTCCCGTAGCCCCCGTCGGCCCTCGCGGAGACAACACCCCCCACTGCGAAGGACTGGCATCCGGCGTATTCCCTACATTGCTCACCAGCAGCGACGTATAACTAGTCCCCTGCCACAGCACCACATCTCCCAGCGCATAATTCGTTCCCGAAGCATAAGCCCCCCTGTACACCATCCCCGGCGATCCCTGACTACCGGTCGCGCCCGTTGCGCCAACAGGCCCAGCAGGTCCACTCGGCCCAACTGGCCCCTGAGGACCCATCGCTCCTGTAGCTCCTGTAGCTCCAACCGCGGCCTGCGCCAGCACTCCCCACTGCGACGAGCTAAGCGACGGCGTATTCCCCACATTCCCCGCCATCAGCGAGATATAGCTCGAGCCCTTATACGTCACAAGATCATTCACTGCATAGTTCGTACCCGACGCATACTCACCCCGATAAGCCAAACCAGACCCATTCCCTGCCGGACCAGCCGGACCCATCGGGCCTACTGGGCCAGTCGCGCCTGTAGGACCAGTTGGCCCGGTAGCTCCAGTTGCTCCCGTAGGCCCCGCCGGTCCTGCTGGTCCTACAGCCCCCACCGACACCAGCGTCACGTCCAGCTCCGGAGCATGGCCCGTCAGATCATTCTCTTTGCTATCAAACTGCACCGTCGCCGTTCCCGCCGTCAGCGCCACCCCAAAGTTCGTAGCCGGAGCCGTAATCCATCCCTGCACCAGCGCCGTCACATCCACCGTCACGTACACCCCTGCCTGATTCACCGAGAACACCTGCGAAGCACTCCCAAGCGAAGGAAGAGTCGCGTAAGTCACGCTATATTCTCCCCACGCCGCACCCGGTGTCTGTACGCTCACCAATCCCGCCGTATCCGCACGATTGCAATACAACCGCAACACAGCACGCGACACCTGCGTCGCCGTCGTCCCCGTCGGCAGAACTCCCAGATCAAACTGCAGCAGCGCCGTATACCCGCCGCCCACATTCAAATTCGAAATAGCTCCACTATTCACCGCAGGCAGCGCACTGTTCACATGCGTGTCGGCTACCAGCGTCGCCTCCACTGCAAACGCAGGCGACGCCATGGCCGTGAACGCTGCCAACCCTACCCAAATTGGCAACCTTCTTCGCCTTGCCAGGCCCATCCATACCCTCAGAACCGCCACTCCCCACCATGTGTTCGGACATGGCGGGAAGTAAGGCCCTATTCAACGATCGAAACTCTACGGTGCACGTTGCCGCTGACCATGGACTGGCCACGCGTTTATTCATTGTTCCTAACAGAAACTGGGAGCAGTACCGTTTTAGGACAAACGCTCCCAAAACACAACCATATTTTGCAGCCACTTCTACGACTTCCGCGTCACCGCATCAACCCCTCGTTGATTCCCTCTCAAACCCGCATCCCATATAGTGCAAGAGTCGACGTATTCCTCATCAAGGACATCCAAAGAACATGACCGATCCAGTTCCCGCCAACCAGCCCGGCCAACTCCCTTCACCCGAATCCCTCGTTAACGTCCCCCGCCTCATCACCGCCTTCTACGCGCTCCACCCCGACGCCAACATCCCCGCTCAGCGCGTCGCCTTCGGAACCTCCGGCCATCGCGGCAACGCCTTCAACAGCGCCTTCAACGACGACCACATCGCCGCCATCACCCAGGCCATCGTCGAATACCGCGCCACCCAGAACACCACCGGCCCCCTCTTCCTCGCGCAGGACACCCACGCTCTCTCCGAGCCAGCCTTCGCCACCGCACTCGAGGTCCTCGCCGCCAACAACATCGAGGTCATGGTCGACGCCAACCTCGCCTACACCCCAACACCCGCGCTCTCTCACGCCATCCTGACCTACAACGCGCAGCGCAAAGACGCCCTCGCCGACGGCATCGTCATCACGCCCTCTCACAACCCACCCGAAGACGGCGGCTTCAAATACAACCCACCCAACGGCGGCCCAGCAGACACCACCGCCACCAAGTGGATCGAGAACCGCGCCAACGACATCATCGCCGCCGGTCTCAAGGACCTGAAGCGCATCCCCTACAGCCGTGCCCTCGCCGCCTCCACCACCCACCGCTACGACTACATCACCGCCTACGTCAACGACCTCGCCAACGTCATCGACTTCGACGTCCTCAAAGGCACTACCCTCAAACTGGCCGTCGACCCGCTCGGCGGAGCAGGCGTCCACTACTGGCCCCGCATCGCCGAGCGATACAACCTCCCCATCGAGATCCTCAACCGCACCGTAGACCCCACCTTCCGCTTCATGACCTGCGACTGGGACGGCCGCATCCGCATGGACTGCTCCAGCCCCTACGCCATGGCCTCCATGATCGCCAACAAGGCCAAGTACGACGTAGCCTTCGCTGCCGACACCGACCACGATCGCCACGGCGTCGTCACCCGCACCTCTGGCCTGCTCAACCCCAACCACTACCTCGCCGTCTGCATCCAGTACCTCTTCACCCATCGTCCAAACTGGGGAGCCAACACCGCCATCGGCAAAACCCTCGTCTCCTCCAGCATCATCGACCGCGTAGCCAAAGGCCTCAAGCGCCCCCTCCTCGAAGTCCCCGTAGGCTTCAAATGGTTCGTAGACGGCCTCATCGATGGCTCGCTAGGCTTCGTCGGCGAAGAGTCCGCAGGAGCCACATTCCTCCGCCGCAACGGCCAGGTCTGGACCACCGACAAAGACGGCCTTATCCCCGGCCTCCTCGCCGCCGAGATGACCGCCCGCATAGGCTGCGACCCCGGCAAACAATACCGCGACCTCACCGCAAAATACGGCGAACCGGTCTACCAACGCATCGACGCCGCAGCCACCAAAGACCAGAAAGCCAAACTCGCAAAACTCTCACCAGCCCAGGTCACAGCAAAAGAGCTCGCCGGCGAACCCATCACCGCCATCCTCACCGAAGCCCCCGGCAACAAAGCCTCCATAGGCGGCCTCAAAGTAACCACCGAAAACGGCTGGTTCGCCGCACGCCCCTCCGGCACCGAAGACGTCTACAAAATCTACGCCGAATCCTTCAAAGGCGAATCCCACCTCAAACAAATCCAAACCGAAGCCCAATCCCTCGTCTCGGCAGCAATCGGATGAGGGACCTATACAAATTCGGCTGGTTGCCCGACGGGAAAAACGAAGAGCGTTTCGAGTACGCAAACAACTGGGCCCGAGAGAAGACCTCTGGCCCAGATCGTCTCGTCATAGCTCCCCGCGTTCAATATATCGATCTACTGCAAAAGCTCGCCACATGCCTCCAAGAGCCATTTCTACTTCTGTATATCCTCGTAGTCCCTCGCGGCGAAGGTGCGCCCGGACGTTATCAAAGCGAATTCCCTCTAACTTCAAGCCAGCTTCAGGAGTTTCTCACTTCTTACAGCGAGTTTTTTGAGCAGGATGCCAGGCATAATCTCTGGATTCGTTCGCGGTTCGACGATGGCCTACTCGTCTACGATAGACACAACCTCATCTACGCATACGGACCACTGGAACGGTTTATCAAAATACTGAGATCTTCTGGACTCTCCGAGTCGGAAGATGTTTACATGCGCTTGCCACACGCCCATCACTATCACGAGGCATTCGATTCGGATGCAAAACGCCTGCACACAAATGAATCTTGGATCATCTCGCCCCTGCGACAGGGGGATGAAGAAGCCTGACTGACCTTTTCCAAATCCCATCTCTAACACCGCGCGTACAGTACGACTGTCTTCGCACTACCAGCCAATTCCCGTCCCAAGCCGGTGTGACGATCGGCAGTTTCGGACTCGCCCCATAAATATAAATAAATAAATAACTTACAATAAGTTCCAAAATTCCCCAGCAAAATCACATGTCAAGCCCCAAAACCAGCTAACCCCATACCCACCAATAACATCCCCACTGCAAAAGAGTTATCTCCAATCCCATACAATTAAATTAGATCGAAAAAAGCCCCGGCCAAAACCGGGGTTTTTCTCATTAGACCCATAACTCCTTTAGAAAGACGAATTTACCCGTAACCCATTTAGAATGACGTTTTTGCAAACACGAAACAATATAAACCTTTGAATACAAACAACTTACTAAATCAAATGGGGGAGGGGGGTCTAGTGCAATCGCAGTCCAGCCGAAACAATCCGCGGAGCCCCAAGCGTAAGCAGAGGAGTCCTGCCCGCCTGGAACCGATCACCACCAACATTCTGCACAGAGCCATAAACCAGCAGATTCCGCCACAGACGATGCTCGGCATACAAATCCACCTGCGCATAGCCATCCAGCTTGAACTGGTTCGCCGTGTCGTCATACTGCCTCCCGCTAGCCCGCAGAGCCACGCTAAACACGCCAAGCGACTCTTTCTCAAACCGAGCCTGCACCGAAGCACTGTTCCGAGGCACCTGCGGCGTCCACAGCCCCACCAGCGCAGGATTGGCCTGATACTTCGTCACCGTCGAAACCGCAAACTGGTACCCACCAGTCAACATCAAAAACGAAGCCGCCTTGATCTCCGCCTCGGTAGTAATTCCCTTACTGGTCAACTGCCCAAGATTCTCCCGCTGCAAAATCTGCGAGGTAGCCGTCGTTCTCAAAGCAACCGCAGCCACAGGCCGATTCACCTGCGTCCAGAAATAACTCGTCCTCACCGACCCCAACCGCGAAAGGTTCACCAAGCCACCAAACTCAAACCCGGTAGCCCGCTCCGATCGCAATTTTGGATTCGGCAAAGTAATCTGCTGTCCAACTTGTCCAGTCCGATAAAGCTCATTCAAACTCGGCCCACGAAACGCGCGAAATGCAGAACCACTCAGCGAAACGCCCTTTCCAACCTGCTTCACCACGCCAAGCCGAGGATTGAACACCGTCTCCGAAATATCAGGCAGCACCGGATTCACAGCCGCACCAACCTGCTTCGCATCGAAGGTATCGAACCAATCTCCGCGCGAAGAAAAAGCAATCGACCAAGTCGAAGGCTGCCAAAGCGCCTCGCCATAAATCCCCGTCCCACGCTGCCGAGCACTCGTACTAACAGTCGGCTTCAAAACACCATTGCTCACACCCGTTTCGTTATCAGTCCCGCGCGTATCCAGAACATCGCTTCCCGCAACCAGCGTCAGATCCCGATAACCGCGAGCCCACTGCACAGCACCACCAATCTGCTGCGTAGGAACCCGCTGCAGATTCGTCAGCTTCTCCGTCGCTCTCCCCGGAGCCACCGAAGAGAAGCTCTGCCGATAGTTCTGCGCCGTCCCATACAACCGCAGCATCACGCGCCCAACATCGCCCGACGAATAATCTCCTCCGCCAACATACCGCCAGATGCGCGTAGCGTTCGTCTGCAGCGGAGTTCCATTGCTCCGCGCCTCATTCAGCAGATTCCCCCGCACAAACGCATCGCTTCCTATCCCAAAGCTGCGCCGAATCTCCACTCTCCCACTCTGGTAATGGACATTCGAAGGCACATCAACCGGCCCACGAACCTCAGGCGCAGTCAGCACATATCCATCCGTCCGGAAGAAGCTCGCTGCCGCAAGTCCACTCCAATCCCGCTCCCCACCAGAAACCAGACCATTCAGCGTCGAAGTCGCCTCATTCGCTCCCGCAACATCCACCGCATATTCCAATCCCTCCGCCGGAAGCGCCGGAAGCACATCGATCACACCCCCAATCGCACTCGATCCATACAGATCCGAAGCTCCACCACGCATCAACTCCACCTCGCGCTGCGCCAACACAGGAATCTCGTTCCAGTGAATCCATCCACCAAACCCATCGTTCAGCGGAACCTGATCGCTCAGCACCAGCGTCCGACTCGCCGCCGTCGATCCCAACCCGCGCAGCGAAGTCCCCTGCGAAGTAGGATTCGACACCCACGAGTTCGTCCTCCGGAACAACTGAAACCCCGCAACCTGCCGCAGCCGATCATCCAGCACAAACCCTGGAGCCTCCAGCAACTGCTCCTGCGACATCGTCCTCACACTGCTCGCACTCGCCTCAAGCGGCAACGGAATCCGCAAAGCCGTAACCTGCACCTCTTCCGTCGCTCCCCTCACCGCCAACACAACCGTCAGTTCCGAACCATCCCCAATCGCCTGTACAACACTGCTGAACCCAACACGCTCGACCTCCACCTTCACTTGAGTTCCAGTTACAACGACCTCCGCGCATCCGCTCGCATCCGTCATCACCGTCTGCACAGGTTCCACCCGCAACGCGACCCTCGCACCGGCAATTGCATCACCACGCTGATCTCTCACACACACCCGCACCGTTCGCCCCACCGCGAACATCGGCAAGCATCCAAGCAGCAACACCAGAATCGCAACTCTAGCAGAAGCCCTCATCCCTTCATCCTACCGTTGAATCATGTCAGTGACGTCAACCCGTCATCGTGTTACTCTTCCGCCGAAAGCATCGTTCACCATGTCAACAACTCGCAGAGCCTTCTGTTCCTCAGCCGCCGCACTCCTCCTCACCCGCCGAGTCACGGCTCAAGCTCCACAGCCAGCCCCCAAATCCACAACACGTCCCGACGTCGCAGCCATCGATCATGACCGCATCATCGCCGCGGCAACACGCTATCTCACCCAACCCGCAACCCCGCTCACCACACTCCCCGCGAAGCGCAGCCCCGGAACCCCACACGACTTCTACTCCGAGGCCGAAGACTATTGGCCCGACGCAGCCTCACCAAACGGTCCATACATTCAGCGCTCCGGCCCACCCAACCCAGAAGCCTTCACCGCCCATCGCGACGCCATCCTCAACCTGAGCCTTTACGTCCCCGCGCTCACGGCCGCCTTCGTCCTCACCAAAGACGACAAATACGCCAAGCAGGCAATCACTCATCTCCATGCATGGTTCATCGATCCCGCAACCAGCATGACGCCCAGTCTCCAGGACGCCCAGGTCATCCCACCATCAAACACAGGCCGCCCCGAAGGCCTCGTCGAAGCCGTACATCTCGCCGAAGTCGCCCAATCGATCCCCTTCCTCGCCAACTCGGAATCCCTCTCCGAAACCGATCTCGTCACCATCCAGAAATGGTTCACCGACTACCTCGACTGGCTCAACACCTCCCGCCTCGCCGGCCTCGCCCGCGACCAAAAGAACCACCACGGCAGCTCCTGGCTCCTTCAGGCCTCCGCCTCTGCCTCCCTAAACACCAAAGATGATCGCCCTCTCACCGTACTCCGCCACCAGTTCAGAACCACCACCATCCGCGCCCAAATCCAAGCCGATGGCGGCTTCTTACACGAACTAACCACACCCAATCCCTATCGCATGTCCCTCTTCAACCTCGACATGCTCGCCGCCATCTGTGTGCTGCTCTCCACCCGCTTCGAGAGCGTATGGGACTACGAGCTACAGGACGGCCCCGGCATGCGCGTCGCCATCGCGCGTCACTTCCCCTTCGTCCTCAACCGCGGCACTTGGCCCTACCGTGCAGACGCCACCCACTTCAACGATCTGCCCATCCGTCCGCCCAGCCTGCTCTTCGCCGCCCGCGCTTACAGCCGCCCCGAATACGCTGACCTCTGGAAGACGCTTCCACCCGACACCACAATCCCAGAGCTTCAGCGCACCTTCCCTATCCGTCAGCCTCTCCTCTGGGTCGTCCGCTCCCACCCATAGAAAAGCAAAGAGGCGCAGCGAAAGCCACGCCCCTTATGCATCCACATCCGCAACCTCAGTTCTTCGACTGAAACTCCTTAACGATCGCAAGATATTTCTTCGCACTCTCTGTCACCAACTCAGGCTTTCCTTCAGCCATTGCCTTAGCATTCACAAGGTCTGAGCCGACTCCAAGCGCAAACGCACCCGCGTGCAGAAACTCCGCTGCAGTAGCCAGCGAAACCCCACCGGTCGGAATCATCTCCACGTGCGGCAGTGGTCCTTTGAGTGCGGTGAGATACTTCGCCCCACCCATCGCGCTCGCGGGAAACACCTTCACTACATCCGCCCCAGCCTGCCATGCCGTCACAATCTCCGTCGGCGTCAACGCACCCGGCAGCACCGCAATCGAGTAGCGATGGCACATCTCAATCGTCTGCAGATTCAGCGCCGGACTCACCACAAACTGCGCGCCCTCCAGAATGCACATCCGTGCCGTCTCCGCATCCAGCACAGTTCCCGCACCGATCAAAATATCCGGCCGTTGTTCCGCAAGCCGACGCATCACCTGAATCGCTCCCGGCACCGTCATCGTGATCTCAAGCACCGTAACTCCACCAGCGGCAATCGCCTCCGCCAGCGCCAACGCCTTATCCACAGACTCCGCCCGCAACACCGGCACCAGCCCAATCTCTTTCAAATTCTTCAGTACATCAACCTTCTGCATCACATCTCCTATTCTTGAACGAATCCTTATTTACCGCTGAACGCGAGCGCCGCCGCCCTTCATCACGCGCTGCACCTCATCAAACGTAGCCATCGTCGTATCGCCCGGCGTAGTCATCGCCAAAGCACCATGCGCACAGCCACAATTCACAGCCCAGTCCGCGCCCTTCTCGTTCAGAAAGCCGTAGATCAAACCGGAAGCAAACGAGTCGCCGCCACCCACACGATCGAAGATCTCCAGATCGGGCATCGGCCGCGCCTCATGGAACGCGCCTTCGTAGTAGCACACCGCTCCCCAGTCATTCACACTCGCCGTCTTCGCATGGCGCAGTGTAGTCGCTACAGCTCTGAAGTTCGGGAACGTCGCCACTGCCTTTTCAATCATCCTGCGAAAGTTGCCCGAATCCAACTCGCCCAAATCTTCGCCGACGCCCTCAATCTCAAATCCAAGCGCCGCCGTAAAGTCCTCTTCATTTCCAATCATCACATCCACATACGAAGCAAGCTCGCGATTCACCTCCGTCGCACGAGCCTTGCCGCCAATCGACTTCCACAGCGAGTCGCGATAGTTCAGGTCATAGCTGATCATCACGCCATGCTTGCGCGCAGCCACCATCGCCTCTTTCGCAACCTCAGGCGTCGATTCACTCAGCGCACAGAAGATTCCGCCCGTATGAAACCACCGCGAGCCCTCTTTGCCAAAGATCTCGTCCCAGTCAATCTGCCCCGGCTTCAACTGACTCACCGCCGTGTTGCCGCGATCAGAACATCCAAGCGCAGCCCGAACACCAAACCCGCGCTCAGTAAAGTTCAAGCCATTGCGAGTCGTTCGTCCAACACCGTCATATTTCGTCCACAACACATGCGACTGGTCCACCCCGCCCTGCAACATCAGGTCTTCCAACAACCGCCCCACAGGATTGTCCGCCAGCGCAGTCACAATGGCACTCTTCAACCCAAAGCAGCGCCGCAACCCGCGAGCCACGTTGTACTCTCCGCCGCCCTCCCATACGCTGAACTGACGCGTCGTCGCCACCCGTACATCACCCGGATCGAGCCGCAACATTACTTCACCAAGGCTTACCAAATCCCACTTGCACTCTTCTTTTTTACGAATCACAAGACTGTTCTTCACTTCACCTGCCGTCATCTATCTCAGCTCCGCGATGGCAACACCATCCATGTCGTCGTACGCCTGATTTTCTCCGCCCATACCCCAGCAGAAACCGTAGTGCTTCGTGCCCACACCGGCATGAATCGACCATCCCGGCGAAACCACCACTTCCTTATCCGCAATCACCAGATGGCTCGTTGCATCCGGAGGCCCCATCAGATGCAGCACCCGATGCACCGGGTCCACATCAAAGTAGAAGTAAACTTCGCTGCGTCGCATATGCGTATGCGGCGGCATCGTGTTCCAGTTGCTTCCCGGCGACAGGAACGTAAAGCCCATCACCAACTGGCAACTCTTGATGCCCTCTTTATAAATCGCTTTGTAAATCGTTCGTTTGTTGCAAGTCTCAACGCTACCCAGCTCCAGCCCCTTCATATCCGCGAACTTCACCATCGCCGTCGGATACTCCGCATGCGCCGGATAGCTCAACAGATAAAAATAAGCGGGCTTCTCCGCATCGGCGCTGCTGAAGCTCACATCCTTGCTTCCTCGCCCAACATACAGACAATCCAGCTTGCCCAGCTCAAACTTCTTCCCATCCACAACAACCGAGCCAGCCCCACCGACATTCAAAATCCCAAGCTCACGCCGCTCCAAAAAATAATCTGCCCTCAGTTCCGCTTCTGTCTCCAGCTTCAAAGTCTCATCCGTAGGCACCGCTCCACCAATCACAGTGCGGTCTAAATCCACATATGCAAATTCAATCTCTCCCGGATTGAACATCTCCTCCAAAAGAAATGTCTCGCGCAGCTCTTCGGTATTCATCAGACCATACCGCACCGCATCTGCCATCTGATACAGCCTCATCGAATGTCTCCTTGATTCGCAATCCAGTATAAGAGTTCGTTAGCGAGGCACACAAAGAGTCAACGAACATCGCACAAGTTGCCCCATCCTTTTTGCCCACGTACATTGGCTTCACCATGCAAACTGCTCTCGACCTCTTCCGACTCGACAACAAAGTAGCGCTCGTCACCGGCTCAGCCAGCGGTCTTGGCGCCGCCATCGCTACCGCGCTCTCGCAGGCCGGAGCCACCGTCGCCTGCCACGGCAACCGCCGCCCCGCCGACGACACCGCCGCCGTCATCAACGCCGCAGGCGGCAAAGCCCACGCCTTCCAGGCCGATCTCTCCAACACCAGCGGAGCCGAGCATCTCTTCAACCAGGTCATCGCCACACTAAGCCGCGTCGACATCCTCATCAACAACGCTGGCACCATCCACCGCGCCGCAGCCGAAGAGGTCGAACTCGAAGACTGGAATAATGTCCTCCAGGTCAACCTCACCAGCCCCTTTCAACTCTCCCAGCTCGCCGCTCGGGACATGATCCCTCGCGGCCACGGCAAGATCATCAACATCGCCTCCCTCCTCAGCTTTCAGGGAGGAATCCGCGTCCCCGCTTACTCTGCGAGCAAAGGTGGCATCGCACAACTCACCAAAGCTCTCGCAAACGAGTGGGCGCCCAAAGGCATTCAGGTCAACGCCATCGCCCCTGGCTACTTCAGCACCACCAACACCGAAGCCCTTCAGGCCGACGAAACCCGCAACCGTCAGATCCTCGAACGCATCCCAGCCGCACGCTGGGGCCAGCCTCAAGACCTAGCCGGAGCAGCTCTTTTCCTCAGCTCCGCCGCAAGCAACTACGTCACCGGCACCATCCTCACCGTCGACGGCGGATGGATGGGCCGCTAAACCCATCCAATCCCCACAGGAGACCACCATGTCCCACAGCCAACATCAAAAAGCAGTAGAGCTTCACAACAAAGCCGCCCACGCCCACCAGGCAGCCGCAGCTTCACACGACAAAGGCGATCATCTTACCGCGCACGAACTCTCAAAGCAAGCCCACGAGCACTCCACCGAAGCCCTGAAACACTCCACCGAACTCGCAGCAAAATTCAAAGCAGGCAAAGAACTATAGCGCTTCAACATGAAAGGAGCCGGCCTCATCTCCGCAAAGTCGGCTCCTCGAAATCTATTCAATCCCCGGCAAAGCCACCCCACCCCGCGCGCTCGAGATATAAGCCGCCTCCACCACCCGCATCGTGTCGATTGCATCCTCCACACTTGTAGGCAGCACGTTCGCCTCACCCTGCACATAAGCCTGCAGCGATCCCATCGACCCCATAAACGCATCCGGAAACCAGTTCCCACTCACCGGAGCGTTACTCCATCCCGCATCCTGCACAATGTACTCCAGATTGTCTGGCCTTCCCTGGGGATAGTTCAAATTCACTCCCATCTGCGCCCGCATCGCTCCCGTCATCCCTTCCCACTGCACAAAACTACGCTGCATCTTCGAATCGAAATCATGCGAGTGATTCGAAGCAATAAGTACCCGTTTATCATCCCCATAATCAAACGTGATCACACTCTTCGTAGCCGCCAACTCCGCCGTCCGAGGGCTCTTCACCGTCTTCGCATAAACCCCCACCGGATTACCAAACCATGACCGTACCAAATCCACATAATGAATCGAGTGATAAAGAATCTCCAGCCGCGGAGCCGTCCTCAAAAAATTCCAAAGCTCCCAAGGCATGTGCACGCTGACCGAAACCTCCATATCATGCAGTTCGCCCAGCACTCCCGTCCCATGCAGCGCCCTAGCCGCCAGCATATTCGGAGCCCATCGCAACTGAAAATTAATCGCCGCCGTCAACCCTTTCTCCCGGCAAATCTTCAAAATCTCTACAGCCTCAGCCAGCGTCTCGCCCATTGGCTTCTGAATCAGCACCGCCGCCCCATTCGGCAACTGCCGCAGAATCCCTGCAATCATCTTCGCCGGCACCGCCACATCAAACACCACATCCATCGGTGCAAATCGAATCGCCTCCACAATCGAGTTCGTCGCAAACGGAATCTCAAATATCTTCGCCAACGCTCCCGCCTTTTCTCCGTCGACATCTACCAGCGCCACCACTGGAAACCCGGCCTTCCTATACGCCGGCAGATGCGCGTCATGCACAATTCCACCCGCTCCAATCACCACAATCGACTTGGCCACCTTGGGCTGCGGAGCCCGAACCTCACCCATCACCTTCAATAAATCCATCCCGACTCCTAAAAAAGAACCAGCGGCCATTCTACGTCGCCCGAACCTATTCCATTCGCTATTCCCTACCCCCTGCACCCTATTCCTGTACTTTAAAGAGCAGCGATGTCCTCGACCCTCGAACTCGCCCTCCTCTCCTGCGCTCTCCTTGGTCTCCGCCACGGCTTCGACTACGATCACCTCGCCGCCATCTCCGACATCACCAGCGTCCAGCGCACCTGGCGCGAAGGAATGCGCCTCGGCCTCCTCTACGCTCTCGGGCACGCACTGACCGTCGCCATCCTCGGCACTGCCGTCATCCTCCTCCATCTCTCTCTCCCGCACCACATGGACGCCATCGGCGAGCGCCTCGTCGGAGCCACCCTCATCATCCTCGCCATCTACGTCCTCGTCAGCTTTCTCCGCCGCAAACCCGCCGGACACCACCATGTACCCCGCAGCCGCATCGCCCTCCTCATCACCGGCGCACGCCACACCGCGTGGCGCATCCGCACCTTCCGCAACCCCGATACCCCAAAACCAGATGCATTCGCATTCCGCTACGATCGCAGCTCCGTCTTCATCATCGGCATCATCCACGGCCTCGGCGCCGAAACCCCCTCGCAGCTTCTCCTCTTCCTTCTCGCCGCAAATCTAGGAGGCACCAGCAAAGGCTTCTTCGGCCTCCTCAGCTTCATCGCCGGCCTGCTCATCATGAACACCCTGATGACCGCCTCAGCCTCCGGCATCTTCGCCTCCAGCACCAATCGTCCACGACTCCAGACCTTCGTCACCTCTCTCACAGCCGCCTACAGCTTCATCATCGGAGCCATCTTTCTCTTCGGCGCCAGCGATAAACTTCCCGCGCTCGTTCGCTAATCACTATGAGCCAACAGCCACCCTTCGCCACCTACCCAAGCCTCGCAAATAAAACCGTCCTCATCACCGGAGGCGCACAAGGCATCGGAGCAGCAGCCGTCCGCCTCTTCGCCCTGCAAGGCTGCCGCGTAGCCTTCCTCGACCTCGCCCAAGCCCCCGCACTCGCACTCGTCGAAGACCTCACCTCACGCTGCACTCATCCACCCCTCTTCGTCTCCTGCGACGTCACCAACATCCCCGCACTGCAATCCGCGATCGCCGACATCTCCGCCAAACTCGCCCCTCCCACCATCCTCATCAACAACGCCGCCAACGACGACCGCCACCGCTTCGAAGACGTAACCCCCGAGTACTGGGACCAGCGCATGGCCGTCAATCTTCGCCATCAGTTTTTCGCCGCCCAAGCCGTCGCCCCAGGCATGAAGTCCGCTGGCGGAGGCTCCATCACCAACATGAGCTCCATCTCTTACATCATCCCCACGCCCGACCTCAGCCTCTACAACATGGCCAAAGCCGCAATCACAGCCATGACCCGCTCTCTCGCACACGACCTCGGTCCCCACAACATTCGCGTCAACAGCATCCTCCCAGGAGCTATCCTCACCGAACGCCAGACCCGCCTCTACATGTCCACCGCCTACGAACAACGCGTCTTCAATGCCCAATACCTCAAGCGCCACATCCTCCCCGAAGACGTAGCCCGCCTCATGCTCTTCCTCGCCGCCGACGACAGCTCCGCCATCACCAGCCAAAGCCACATCATCGATGGAGGCTGGATCTAGCCTCATGCTCCGTATCCCTTACGCCGATCTCTACGAAGCCCTCAAAAAAGCTCTCCTCCATCTCGGTCTAACCGAAGACCGCGCCGCCCTCTGCTCCCGCCTCTTCGCCGAAACCACCCGCGACGGCGTCTACACCCATGGCGTCAACCGCTTCCTTCGTTTCGAAGCCATGATCCGCAACGGTACCATCGACATCCACGCCAAACCCACCCTCACAGCCTCCTTCGGCTCAATCGAGCGCTGGAACGGCAATCGCGGCATCGGCAACCTCAACGCCCACGCCTCCATGCAGCGTGCCATCACCCTCGCTCAGCGAAACGGCATCGGAGCCGTAGCCCTCGCCAACACCAATCACTGGATGCGCGGCGGAACCTACGGCTGGCAGGCCGCCGAACAAGGCCTATTCAGCATCTGCTGGACAAACACCCTCGCCAACCTTCCAGCCTGGGGAGCCACCACACCCACCATCGGCAACAATCCGCTCGTCATCGCCGTCCCACGGACAAGCGGCCCCATCGTCCTCGACATGGCCATGTCGCAGTTCTCCTACGGCAATCTCGCCGCCTACAGCAAGCGCAACCAACCCCTCCCCGTCGACGGAGGTTTTGACACCGAAGGCAATCTCACCCGCGACGCCGCAGCCATCGAGGCCTCTCAACGGGCCCTCCCCATTGGCTATTGGAAAGGCTCTGGCCTCTCCATAGTTCTCGACATGATCGCGACCATGCTCTCCGGCGGCGTGGCCACTCACCAGATCCCAACCGATCCCACCCGCGAAACCGGCCTCTCGCAAATCTTCCTGGCCATCGACCCCACCAACCTCGCTTCAGCCCAAGAACTAACCCACATCGCCGACAACGTCATCGACAATCTCCATGAAGCCACTCCCTCCGACCCAAACAAACCCATCCGCTATCCCGGCGAACAGACGCTCCGCCTCCGCGAAGAAAACCTGCGCCTCGGCGTCCCAGTCGATCCCGAAATCTGGCAACGCCTCGCCAGCACCCGCTGACTAAGCGCTACTTCCCTGCAACGTTCGCCGCAGCCATGTACTCCCGAGCATGCGTCATCTGCGGCATCTCGGGATCCCCACGCTTCCAAGCCTCAGCAAACTCCGCATATTCCATCCGAGCCTTCGCCGCATCACCCCCAGCCTCACTACTCCGAGCCATCCCATACAGAGGAAACCCAGACTTCGGCCTCTCCACCAACGCCTCAGCATAAGCCTTGTGCGCTCCTGCATAGTCGCCCGCCCGCATCAGTGCAGCGCCCTCCGTCTCGCCCACTGGGCGAATGTAATTCGGCGGCTCACGATACCCCAACCCCTTCTCCTCCTGCGCAGCCTGCTCAAACAGAGCCTTCGCCTCCGGCAGTGTCTTCTGCGCCGCAAGAATCGCCCCTCGCAGTTCCAGCGACATAATCGACAAACTCGACAACAAAGGCGCCGCCTGCGCATCCGGCATTACCGCAACCTTCAACGGCACCGTCGGCTCCTCTTTCTTCTTCTTTGGAGCATCCTTCACCCGCTGCGACATATGCCAAAGCTCCGCATCCAGCCTCGTCGAAGCCGCCTGCGCCGCAGCCAGATCGCCCATCTCAGCAGCTCGCATCCCCGTCGCAAACTCCTTCAACTGCCCAGCCAGAAACTTCAGATTCTCCAGCCTGTCCGCCGGCTTGGCCCCTTCCACCATCTTCACCACGCCAGCCCAGTCACCCGTCCGCAGAGCCACCGGCAGCTGCGGATCAATCCGCGAAATCCCATCCCGCGGCGAACACGTGTACAGGGTCTCCGTCAACTCTCCCCGCCCGCCCGACAGCTTACCCGACAGCGCCGTAGCCTCCTTCATCTTCCCTTCTTCCATCAAATTAGCCACGCCATACATCAGATTGTGAATGTAGTTCCAGTCATCATCCACACTCACCTTCTGCTCCCGCATGTACCTCTCATCCACCGCCGTCGACTCAGTAAACCAATGCTCCGCCGCCGAATAATCTCCCACCCGATAAAAGATATGCCCCGGCATATGCACCATGTGTCCCGAAGCCGGTGCCAGGCTCGCCAGCACCGTCGCACTCCCCAGCGCCTGCTCCGGATGCAAACTCATCTCCACCGCATGAATCCAGTAATGGTTCGCCGCCGAATCATTCGGAGCCACCTTCAACACCTCCTGCAGAATCGCGATCGACTCCTTCGTTCCCTTCTTCGGCTCATCGGCCTCGTCATATCCATCGCGAACGATGCCCGACAAAAAGATCTTCGCCTGCAAATCCGCCGGATACTCCTTCACCATCCGCCGCCAGACCGCAATCTCCTTCTCGTTATCGACCTTCGCCCCCGGCTCGGCAGCCTTCGCCGCTTCATTCACCACAACTGCCGCTTCGATGTATCCCTGCTCCTGCTTCCCCAGCTTGTCCTTCAGCTTCACCGCCCCAGCCAGCGCCTTATCGGAATACCCCGTGCCGATACTGTTCCGAAACATCAAAGCCTGATAAAGCCCCCAGTAGCACATCGCACAATTCGGATCCACCCTAATCCCCTGTTCAAACGCTTTCTCCGACTCATAATCCCAAAAATCATGCAGCAGGTTCAGTCCCTGATCGAACCACATCTGCGCCTCGGGAATCGCAGTAATCGCGAGATGGCTATTCCCAATCCCCGTCATCTTCAACGGCACAGGCAACATCTCCGGCGGAGGAATCTCCTTCATCGCCCCCATGTCATGTCCCGCCATACTCATCTGCGCGACAGCCACACCCGAACCCGCAGCCATCATCATCACCAAAGCAACAGACATAAACCATCGAAGCAACATATACCGCCCTCTTTCATCGAATTACCGGATTAACCAGCCTACGCGAATCGTCTCTCCATGAGAACTCCCTTGTCTGCGGTCTCCGCAAGGACTACACTCCCCACTCAAACCCATCCCACAGTAGGAGATACCTCGCAATGGCGCCCCCCAAGCTCACCACCTACTTCAAAACCTTCACCACCGACACCCTCGGCCAAATCTTCATGACCGGCATCCTCGATGTCTCTCACTACAATCAGGTCAACCTCGAAATCATCCAGTGGCCGCACGCCGCCGTCAACATGACCGTAAGCTGCGACATGGGCAAGCTCTCCGGCACCACCCTCGCCCAGGTCGTAGGCCAGTTTCCTCTCGCAACCGACGGCATCATCCACACCTTCAACGTAGTCGGACCTGAATTCAGCGTAGTTCTAACCGGAGGCGCACCCACCACCGACGTCCCCATCCAGGCCTGGCTCTTCCTCTGCTAGCATTCACTCACTCGCAAACACCCGCCCACTCCGAGTACCATCTCTCCAGATGGATCTCGCCGCCAAATCCGCCCTCCTCCACTCCACCCTCCGCGATCTAGGCAGCGTCATGGTCGCCTACTCCGGCGGCACCGACTCCGCCTACCTTGCCTACGCCGCCCACCAAGCCCTCGGCAACAAAATGCTCGCCGTCATCGCCGACTCCGCCTCTCTCCCCCGAGCCGAGCTAGCCGCCGCCCTTGCCTTCACCGCCGACCACCACATCCCCACCCACATCCTCCACACCTCCGAGCTCGAAAATCCCGACTACCAACGCAATGACGCCCAGCGCTGCTTCCACTGCAAAGACG
>Ga0210396_10002555_pt1 | contig 18517 bp, 20 predicted proteins | sample IncBWH17OmetaG_FD_155466 | JGI IMG/M metagenome (GOLD analysis project Ga0210396, IMG submission 155466) | Forest soil microbial communities from Barre Woods Harvard Forest LTER site, Petersham, Massachusetts, United States - Inc-BW-H-17-O ... | reverse complement strand
AATAGCCGAAGCCGCCTCGTTTCAGAGGTGTCTACGCTAGGTTCGGTGACTGGGACTAAGTCGTAACAAGGTAGCCGTAGGGGAACCTGCGGCTGGATCACCTCCTTTCTAAGGGATTACTTAGAACCTTCCGTCAGGGCGACCTGGCGGAGGAATCTTGTCAGCACAGCCTCGTCCCGCCCACGGCCTTAAGAAGGCAGGGGGTGGGGGACATTCAGGGCAACCTGAACGAACGGCTCCGACGAATCACTTACATCGAAGTAAAGAGCCCGGACCGAAAGGTCCGGGCTTTTTTTTGCTATAATTTCGGCATGACGATTCAGCAGATTCAGAGACTGAGGGAGAAGCAGCCTTTCGAGCCGTTCCGCATTGTCGCCGCCGATGGAAGCCGCTACGATGTGCGACATCCTGAGAACCTGGCGGTCACCGGCAACGGGCGAATCGTTGTCGTGGCGATGCACGACTATGCCGCAACTCTCGATCTGCTCCTGGTGACCGGAATAGAACAACCCATTCCGCATAAGCGAAATGGGACGCGTCGACGGGCATCGTGACGGCGCACGTGTCGATCATTTCCAATACTTCTTCATTTTCTCGCGCAGGAATTTCACGCTGCCGCGGAGTTGGTCCATTCCGTCGACGCCGTCTTCGATGCTGATCCAGCCGTCGAAGCCAACGTCGCGCAGCTCGCCGAAGATCGCGTCGTAGTCGTTGAGGCCCTTGCCGATTTCGCCGTGGCGGAGGCGCTTGGCGTAGCCGATGGAATCCTCCTCACGACGAAGGTCGTCGATCGTTCCCTCGGCCAGATAGCGGTCGCTGGCGTGCATGGTGACGACGCGTTTTTTCACCCGCCGGAGCAATTCGAGGGGATCTTCCCCGGCCAGAAACGTGTTGCTCGGATCGTAGTTGACGCCGAAGCTCGGCGAATGGATGCGTCCGACCAGATCGCAGAAGATGTCCATCTTCTGGGCGAATTCGGGGTACTTCCAGTAATTGTCCTTGTAGTGGTTTTCCAGGATGAGGGTGATGCCGCCGCTGGCCGCGTGGGGAATGCACGCCTCGATCGACTCGGCGGCCCAGCGGATGCCGTCCTCGCGGCCCACCTCCGGCCGCCGCTGTCCGGAAAGCACGCGGCAGAATTTCCCGCCCAGCTCGGCGGTCATGTCGATCCAGCCTTTTTCCAGCTCGACCTGCTTCTTACGGAACGCCGGGTCCGGATGCGTGAAGTCCGGCGAGCAGCACATCATCGGCATGGTCAGCCGGTGGTCCTCGATCAGCCGCCGGGCCTCGGGCCATCGTTTTGGCTCCAATATATCGCGGATGCCCGTGTACAATTCGAGGCCGTCGATGTCGAGCGTCGACGCCATCTCGACCCACTGCCGGAGCGTCATCGTCCGCTCGGGAAGACACAGATCGTCCAGATACGCCTTGGGAAACGCGGCAAGTTTGGGCATGGTCGCCTTTCAAAATCTCAAATCAGTATTTTCGTGCCGCCGGTGCCCTCACCGGCGGATTTCGGTGGCGCCTGCGCGCCGTCGCATTCCGCCGGTGAGGGCACCGGCGGCACTTGATCACATGAGCATTATCTCCATGACCTCCGCGTCTTGGTGGCGATTATTTCTTTAGCGGATTTCTTCCAATGAAGGGGAACTGTTCCAGTTCGAGGACACTGCCGGAGATGGGACGGCTTTCGTCGCCGACCCAGTAGACCGCCGCGGTGGCGATCTGCTCGGGCATGATCAGCCGGCCCGACGGCGCGTTGCCGGCCGGGGGATGCTCGGGCCAGTCCGGGGCCAGGCCTTCGGAAATCTTCAGCTTGTATTCGTTGGGTGAAAGGATCCAACCCAGGTTGAAATGATTGACGCGCACGCGCTCGCGCCCCAGGGCGTCGGACAGGTTGCGCGACAGCGTCATCAGGGCGCCTTTGGAGATGCTGTAGGCGAGTTGCGTCGGCTCGCCGCAGAAACCGTTCACCGACCCGATGTTCAGCACGCAACCCTGCGACGCGATCAGGTGCGGCAGCGCCGCCTTGATCAGAAACAGGGGCGCCCGCGTGTTGACCGCGATGCAGCGGTCGAAGAGCGCGACGTCGGTCGTGTGAATGTTGCTGCGGACGATCAACGCGGCGTTGTTGACCAGCGAATCGATCCGGCCAAAGGCGCGCATGGCCGCGTCGATCACCCGCTGCGCCGCCGCCGGATCGGCCAGGTCGTCGATATGCAACGCGGCCGCCGGGCCCAGGTCGCGGACCACCGCCTCGCCCAGATCGCGCTCCAATCCGTGCACGAGCACCCGCGCGCCCTCGGCGACGAACCGCCGCGCCATCGCCTCGCCGATTCCGGTCGTGCTGCCGGTGACGATAATGACTTTGTCCTTGAGCCGCATGTCGCTCCGATTGGTGCCCGCGTTTGTGACGCACAAGCCCCGAGGATATCATGAATGGTGCCGCCAGACGGTGCAAGCCTGCCGCGCTCGCGGCGAAAGGACCTGCGATGTCAGTTCTTGCCGTTCCCGCTCCGCGCCCGCCGGGCAAATTGAAAACCCTGCAAGAAGTGCTCGATTCGCTGGGCAACGTGCCGTTGGTGCGAATCATTGCCGACCCTCCGCCCGGCACCGCGACCGAGCGCGACGTCGCCGAAATCGAAGCGCATGATCACCGGCTTTGTGAATTGGTGGACGGGACCCTTGTGGAGAAGGCCGTGGGATTACGCGAATCGATGATCGCTGCGATCCTGATCGAATTCCTTGGCCCGTACATCCGTTCGAAGAACCTCGGCATCCTGACCGGCGCTGACGGCGCGATGCGGCTGTTTCCGGGAATGGTGCGAATTCCGGATGTCGCGTTCGTCTCATGGGCGAGGATGCCGGGTGGCCGCGTGCCGACCGAGCCGATTCCGGATCTGGTGCCGGACCTGGCAGTCGAGGTGCTCAGCGAGGGCAACACGCCGGCGGAAATGGACCGCAAACGCCACGATTATTTCGCTGCCGGTGTCCGGCTGGCGTGGTTTGTCGAGCCCCGCGATCGAACCATCGCGGTCTACAGCTCACCCACCCAATTCCGGGTGCTCACCGAATTCGATACGCTCGATGGCGCCGACGTGCTGCCGGGTCTGTTCATTCCCGTGCGGGAGCTGTTCAAGGAGCCGTCCGCCTCTGCGATTCCCGCGATGCGGTGAGACCTCGTGAGCCTTTCTCATGTTCGATATCTTCGACCTGCTCCCCAAACCGGTCGGCCCTTTCAAAGTCATCGACGTCGGCGCGATGGCGATCGGGCAGGAGGACCTGTTTGCGGCGCTGGTGAAGGACAGGCGGGGGCAGATCATCGGCTTTGAGCCGGTCCGGCAGGAGTGCGACCGGCTCAACGCCATGCACGGGCCGCCGCACCTGTTTTTGCCGTACCTGATCGGCGACGGGTCGGCCAAGACCTTCCGCATCACCAACACGCTGGTCACTTCGTCGACATTCGAGCCGAACACGCCGCTCCTGTCGCTTTTCCAGAACCTGGAAGAAGTGACGCGCGTGGTCGCGCGACAGGAAATGCAGACGCAACGTCTGGACGACGTCGAACAATGCCGCGACCCGGATTACATCAAGCTCGACGTGCAGGGCGCGGAGCTGGACGTCATCCGCGGCGCATCGCGCCTGCTCGGCGAGGCGCTGGTGGTGCAGACGGAAGTGGAATTCGTGCCGATGTACCTCGGACAGCCGCTCTTTGCCGAGATCGACCAGGCGATGCGGGCCGCCGGTTATCTGCTGCACCGGCTCACGTTTGCGGGACGCACGTTCCGGCCGCTGGTCACCGACAACGACATCAATCGCATGGGAAGCCAGGTGCTCTGGGGCGAAGCATTCTACGTGCGGGACTTCACGCAGCTTCACAAGATCCCGCCGCCCAAGCTGCTGAAGCTCGCCGCCATTCTGCACCGGGTGCTTCAATCCCAGGACATGGTGCCGCTGGTGCTCCGCCAATACGACGCCGCGATGGGAACGGATTTGGCGCTCAGATATTTGCAGGCGTTAACCGAGGGGCGGATCGCCAAGCCGTGAGCGCGATTCCTGTAGCACGGCCTTTCCCGTGACACGGGTTTTCAACCCGTGCAGAGCGACGCACCACATAAGGTCGCGCTCGCATCAACCGACTCCTCCTCCCCCGAAAAACAAAGCACAGAACCACAGAGGCCACGGAGACCACAGAGAAAGAACAAAATTGCGATTCACCCTCTGTGCCCGCCGTGGTTTCTGTGTTAATTCCCTCTCCTGCCTGACCGCTTCCAGCGCCGGAGGCCCGTGCCACAAGAACGTCGCCCTCCGGCGGATTCACGATGCAATTCTCCGTGCGCTGCGTCTGTGATGCCGCGTGCGGGCCGCATCCACGAGGCGGTCCAGCTCTTGTTCATCGACTTCTCGCCCTGGTCCCATCAACTCTGCCAAGGTAGTCGATCGCGCTTTGCGGTCCAGCGCCAGATCATCCTCGATGAGCTGGCGGACATAGCGCTGCGGCGCCATACCAAGGCTTCTGGCCTTTGCCGCCAATTCGGCCAGCTTCCGCTTGCCAAGGCGAGGGAAATGGAATGCCGAAGAAACCATGCAGCTATTCTATACGGCCCGTGCGGCGGATGCGTGGAGCGATGTTGCGAAAATGCGGGATCGCGAACCTCATGTGCCATCGCTCCGGTATAATGATGATATGAGCGTTGAGACGGATGAGATTCCGAAAACGTATTCGCAGGCCGCTCGTCTGATGACAAAGTGGCAGGGGGAGTCTGGCCCGCCGGATGTGAAAATATTCTGGCTGCCCGATCCCAGGAAGAGGTCCGTTCGACTGATTGCGGTGAGCGATGACTTCATTGCCAGCGGCTCGGCATGGGCATCATCGATGGGGCCGTCGGCGGATTTCCCGTTCCGCAGCGGGCTCATCCTGCTCACCCCGCATGAATGGCGCGCGGTCTTGAGGCACAAAATGTCTCTGCCAAAGGGTTGGGACCTCGCTTCGAGGCGGCAAGTATGGCCGTGAGTCGGCGCGAAGCATTTCTGCGCCAGGCGCGGAGTGATTTCGCCCTGTTCAATCATTTGCGCGACCAGGATCAGGCGACGATGCCGGCATGTCATCCGCTTCACTACCTCCAGATGGCGGCGGAGAAGTTGGCAAAGGCAATCTTTGACGCCCTGGGAGTCTCGATCGACCCGTGGTCGCACGTTGCCTTTTCCAATCTGCCGTACCATCTTGCCAGGGCGGATATCGCGCGGGCAATTGGCTTTAGAGATTCTCGTTCCTTTCGCACATTTCTCAGGCGATGTGCGCCGATCTTCCGTGCCATCGACGAGCTGAGCCCGGCCGTCGGAGCAAGCCGCTCCGGCGGTGGGCCCAGGCAGGGGCCAAACGTCGAATACCCGTGGGAGTCGCGCGACGCCAATGGCCGCACCACGTGGCTGGTTCCGGCGGAGAACGAATTCAAATTGCTTGCGCAATTCCAACGCGCCGGGGATGCAGCACAGGTTTTAAAGCTGATCCGCACGCTGCTGGACCGCTTCGAGGCGAACTTCGGCTAGGAATCCCGCTTCAAAGCTCCAGCAACGATTTCCCCGTCATCTGCGGGGGCTTTTCGAGGCCCACCATCTGAAGCGCAGTCGGCGCGAGGTCGGCCAGGCGGCCGCCTTCGCGGAGCTTCTTACCTTTCAAGCGGTCGTCGACCAGGATGCACTCGACGTCGTAGGTGGTGTGGGCGGTGTGGGGGCCGCCGGTCTGGGGGTCGATCATCTGCTCGCAGTTGCCGTGGTCGGCGGTGACGATGGCAACGCCGCCCTGGCGCTGCACGGCATCAAGCACTTTTCCCGCGCATTCATCGACCACTTCCACCGCCTTCACCGCCGCGGCCAGCACGCCCGTGTGTCCGACCATGTCGCCATTCGCGAAGTTGACGACGATCAGATCGTACTGGCCCGAGTTGATACGCCGCACGACTTCATCGGCGACGCCGTACGCGCTCATCTCCGGCTTCTGGTCGTAGGTGCTCACGTCCTTGGGGGACGGGATCATCTGGCGGTCTTCGCCGGGGAAGGGGGCTTCGCGGTAGTCGTTGAAGAAGAACGTAACGTGAGGAAATTTTTCCGTCTCGGCGCAGCGGAACTGTTTGAGGCCAAGGTTGGCCGCCAACTCGCCCCAGATGTTGGCCATCTTGGGCGGCTTGGAATAGGCGACGCAGACCGGCAGGCCTTTTTCGTATTCGGTCATGGTGACGTAAACGAGCTTCATCTTCGGCCCGCGGTCAAAGCCGAGCATGATCGATCCGCCGGGATCGGCAAAGGGAAATGTGTCGTAGACGAAGGCCTTGGTGAGCTCGCGCGGGCGGTCGCCGCGGTAGTTGTAGAAGATGACCGAGTCGCCGGACTTGACGGTTGCCCGCGGCGTCGAGCCGTCGTCGCAGATGACCGAGGGCGTGACGAACTCGTCGCCGGCCATGTTCGGCTCGGTGGGATGATCGTAATAATGCTGGATCGCCTGCTCGGCGGAGCGGAACTTGGCGCCCTGTCCGTTCACGATCGCCCGCCAGGCTTTTTCCACCCGCTGCCAGCGGTTGTCGCGGTCCATCGCCCAGTAGCGGCCGCTCACAGTGGCGATCCGGCCGACGCCGATCTCCCGCATCTTCGCTTCAATCTGGCTGACATATCCCAGTCCCGAATTGGGCGGCGTGTCGCGACCGTCGGTAAAGGCGTGCAAAAACACGCGGCTCAGCCCGCGCCGCCGGCAAAGCTCCAGACATCCGTAGAGATGCTCGAGCAAGCCGTGAACGCCCGCGTCGCTGACGATGCCGAACAGGTGCAAGTCGGTCTTGTTCTCGAGCGCGTTGGTGACGGCGTGATTCAGCTCGACGTTGTCGTAGAACTCGCCGTTGCGGATCGCCTTGGTGATGCGGACGCTTTCCTGGTCGACGATGCGGCCGGCCCCGATGTTCTGGTGGCCAACTTCGCTATTGCCCATCGTCCCCTCGGGCAAACCGACGTCAAAGCCGCTGGTGTGAATCAGCACGTTGGGATAATTCGCCATCAGCCGGTCCGCCACCGGATGCTTCGCCAGATACACGGCGTTGGCATGGTTCCACTGCGGATACGGATTCTTTCCCCACCCATCCCGGACGATCAACACCAACGGACGCTTGCTCGGCACAACGATTTCCTTTCCAAGAATGACATCGCCAATCTTAAGCAGCTCGCCCGCAAATGTGCTAACGTTTAATCCGCGATCACGTGACACGGGTTTTCAACCCGTGCGAGGCTCCGCTCGTCGGGGATGCCCCGTTCCACCCACAGCGTCCATCGTCATCGTCGTCGCCGCCAGCACGGGTTAAAAACCCGTGTCACGGGAACGCATTCCGCCGCAGTTCGTAAGATACTGCATGACCGACCCGATCCCATACGCCAAAGTCGAGCCGCGCAAGGGGTGGATCAGCCGGCACCGAACCGACGCGGCGAAGCGAATGATTGCCTTCGCAATCCTCGCGCTGGCCGCCGCCGGCTGGAGATATCTCACGTCCAACGTGATTGGGAACCAGGACCTGCCCGACGTCGGAAAATACCTGCTGATGTTCGCCTGTGCCGGCTTCGCTTTCGAGTATCTGATCGCGCTCATTGGGGCGATCAGAGAGTGATTGGCCTGGATCAGCCACTCAGCCCCAAGAACGCCGACGCGCAGGCGGCGCAAAACGTGCTCGAGGGGAAAGCTCAAAGTCTTTGCACTCCACGCACCAAAGGATTCTCCGTCTCGTGTCGGCCGCGAGTGCGTCGGCGAACTGGGGCTCATTTGCTCGGGCGTGCGGGGTCAACGCGTGCGGGGTCAACGCTTCACTTTTGACAGACTGTTCAAATTATCAAAAGTGAAGCGTTGACCCCATCTTGGTGACCCCATCTTGGTCCAGACTGTTCAAATTGTCAAAAGTGGATTCTGCTGAAAAACCCCTCATTCGGCCGGAATCGTCCGCGTTTTTGCAGCGCCAGTGCGGATCGAATGGGCTCCAATAGGGGTTTTTCAGCAGAATCAAAAGTGAAGCGTTGACCCCATCTTGGAGGTCGATCGACGCTGGTCGGCCGCGGTGCTTAGCATTGCGGCTGCGTGGCATCACCTGAATCCGATCATAAATGCGACGCGGCTGGTGCCAAGGCGTATGAAGGACAGCACGGTGGCCGCCCTCGGCCTTCGAGCGGTTCGCCTGTCGTCCAGTACAACCGCGGCGATCATTTTGCATTGCTTGGGGAACCCAATTTGTACCACGTTTTGGTCTCGGAGATGAATTGATAGACCTCGCCCGTCAGGGTGTCGAAAACGACCGTGTTTGGCGGGTTTTCGGACGCGTTCTTCACAGGTATGAGGACCAATTGATAACGGCCAATCGGAGAAGCAGCTGGCGGCGCGGCTTGTGCCGACGCGCTGGTGGGACCGACACTCGAAGCGACGAACCAGCCGGTCAAGAGACATCCGATAGCAATTCCGAAGATACGTGCGGTTTGAGTTTTCATATGGGCGTTCTATCCGTGGCAGCAACGATGTACAACCGAATTCTGAGATTGCGATGGGTTACAGCGATGCGATCGACTGCTGGCGACGAGGCCGTCAGACCTCCGCTGTCGAGACGGGAATCAAAGTCGAACTGCGCTCTGCGAACGGGCACTGAATTCAGCCGTAGCGGACCCGCTGCCAGATCACGAAGGCTATCGTGGTTATGAGAGCGAGCGGCCTTCCGATGGGTTTGGGCAGAAGAAAGATCATCAGGGAGATGATCACGGCGAATACCCCCAAGCGTAAAAACGGCGAGCCGAATGGATGCCGCTCGCCAAAGGTTGATTCGTTATAGTCACCGACGGCCTTGCGCCGCTCAGCTTCACGCTGTTCTTCGGCCTTCTGCTCTTCGGCCTCAGACGAATAGTCCAACACGATCTTGTCGCTGTCGTGCTTGCGTCTCATGGTTTCTGCTCTTGGTCGAGTTCGCCTGAATCAGGCTGGCCGATGCCGTTCTCCCATCTCATTCTCAGATCAGGTCTGCGAGCCTCATTTGATGCGCCATTCGTCCGTTCGACAATGAGGAACCCGTGCCGTTCGTAGAACCTGATGGCGGGAAGGTTGATCTCGAATACCCAGAGTTGCAGGGAAGGGCTTGTCTGCTTGGGGATTTCCAGAAGCGCGCTGCCGATTCCGCGTCGCTGAAACTCGCAAGCGACGTAGAGTTGATTAACCCAGCCCTCCGCGAAAGCGATGAAGCCGACGATGCGCTCATCAACGTCGGCGACCCACACTTCATTCTGACGAAGCAGCGTGTTGCTGAAAAACTCGCGATCCTCATTGGCGTCGTGGAGGTCCAGCAGAAAGCGAAGGCGTTCTTGACGCGCTTCGCGAAAGACACGCACAAGCCCCGCGAGGTCCGCTTCGGAACTTGTCGAATGACAGATGGCGAATAACGGGTCGTTCATGGCGCGTTGCAATTATAACTGCTCTGGTCTTCGGTCAATAAACGTGAGCTACGACGGAGGGCGAGCGGTAGAATCAATCTATGCCGGACTCGATTGAGCGGATGTTTGGGGCGGAGAAGCTCACGGCGGTCTTCAACCACTGGCCCAAGTTTCACGATGAAGAGTTCGTATGGATTCCGCTCGATCGTGAGGGACCATCTCGCACCGCCCGTCATCTGATCGGCGGTAGCCATTCTGAACCGAAGGACCGCCGTTCTCCATTCTCGTCGCGGAGCCAAACGTACAGCTCCCCGTCACCCGATTTGTAAATGAACGTTGTGCAGTCCGGGCAAGGCGGAGGACCATAAGGAGGAGGGGGCATGGGCATTCCGTTATCTCGCCCTGCCTTGATGCGCCATGGCTCTCCTTATCACCTGCTGTTCCGTCAGACCAGCATAGGCGTTTGCCGGGGGGTCGGTTGAGCGCAGCCGCCGTCAGACAGCAGAAGCAACAACATGAACAGCCGGGTCACGGGGTCACCTCTTTGATCGCCGTTCCGCATTCTGGGCAGACGCCGACGGTCGCCACACACAGTACCAGCGACACCACCGCTGCGAACGTGAACATCTTCCGTCTCACGCCTTCACCTCCGCCTCTCCTCCGACCGGCGTACCGCATTCGGGGCAAATACCGCTGGTGTTGCCGGTCAGATCGTAGCCGCAGGATGCACAGAGTTGATGTAGCAATCGGTGCCGACGTTGCAGCCGTGAGTATGCGAAGGCCGAGAGCCAAATTGTCGGTAACAGAAGGAAGAACGCCGCAAGCGACGAGAGTCGAATACTCCCCTCAATAATCCACGGTTGACTGATAAGCGACGGAACGAGATCATTTCCTGTATCGCTGAACGGGATCGGCGGCGGGTAGTGCTCAATCACGATTACGCCGCGTCCGACACGCGCGGCACGAGGTTGCGGCTCGTTCCCCCATCGCCAGATGGTCCGCGTTTGCTTCGTGGTTCCCGCCCACAGCGCCGTCGTCGCCAAACAAAGCAGCAGCGACACAGCGGCAGCAAGTGTGAACTTCTTCCGTCTCACGCCTTCACCCCTGCTTTCCCTGCGGCCGGCGTTCCACATTCAGGGCAGACGCCGCTCGTGTTGCCCGTAAGGTTGTAGTTGCAAGCAACGCACAGAGACCCTGCAATTTGGCGTGATCTGTTGAATCCACTTAGGACTCGCCAGCAGGGCAGAACTGCCGCCAGCAAAGCTATGAACCAAACTGGACTGGAAATTTCGAGAGATCGAAACCGCCCCTGGCCCGTGATATGTCGCCACCCGAACCCCAACGCTCCTGGCGGTTTTTGCGGATCGTTCGAGCGATCAGAAAAATAATGCCTCAATCGAATTTCGTCACTGAACTCCCAGTGGGGAGGGCCATCATCATAGTAAGGCTTTACCCAATTCAACTGCAACGAACCCGCCGCGAGGAGAACCTCACCTTTCCAACACCGCCTCCCGATCTCGCGGCCTTGGGGCGCACTGACGGTATCACCGTAACGCAACGCAGAACTAATGAACCAATAACTCCTAATCCAAAACAACAGGATAATCCCGCAGAGCAGCAGCGACACAGCGGCGGCGAAATTGAACAGGCGGCGACGCACGCCCGCATTCTACCGGCTCGGAGGCCGGAGGGCTGGGAAAGGCGCGCTCACAGGTCGGGGCACAGCTCCGCTCGGCAGTGTTCACCGCTTCTCGCGGGGTGTGTTCTAGCGGTATCGCGGGGGCGGTGGAGTTACTTCGGCGCGTAACCTTCATATTCCCAGCCGAAGCGAGTCCGCAGGCAATCGCAAACCTCTTCCCACGTTGGTCGCTCGCATTCAGAGACCCAGCGTTCCAACGTCGCTCGTACCTCTTGCCAGTCATACTGGTGGATCACGAGCAACTTCCCCTTTCGCCGGTCCGGCCTGCCGTGAAGCGCTTGTGGGGTTGCTACGACAATTGCGAAGAGCTCCGCCGCGGTTCCGCCTGCGGGACCGATGCTGATTTCTAAGGGGAGGAAAACGTCGGCCTGTGACGGAGGAACCCATCGGGCAAGGTCCGCAACATCCGGACAGTGCCAGTCTTTGATCTCCGGCTTCATGAATCCTCGCTTAAGCAGGGCGGGCGTTGTCGGCGGTGGCTGGCGGGAAGCCCCCGGCGGAGACAAGCGACAGTTGTCGCGTCATGATGTGGTCCGGTGAACGTGTCTCATGATTGAGGACAAATACGTCGCCCGATTTAAGTCCCCGCACCCACAAGCCCACCGTAGCCAAACAAAGCAGCAGCGAAACCGCAGAAGTCACGGCAAACAATCGGCGGCGGATCACGCGATCATTCTAACGGAATCACCGAGGACGCGAAGGGGCGGCGGCGTCTCCCCCGGCAATTTAGGGTTCGAGGGGGGTCACGTCTTGGAGAATTCTGCCGGCATCGGTCACGTGCTCGGGCTCGCACCCGACGACGTGGCGGAGAACTCACGTCTCACTGCCTGCGAGTTGGACAGCATCACCGGCCGGATGCTGAAAATGCTTTACCCCCAGGCGACGGTCCACGTAATGGGGTTTCAAGACGCGAAGATTGACTAGGCATCCGCCCTGCCGGTAGAGTCCCCTTTCACGGGCGCGCACGTCCCAAGGGGAATTCCTCAACCGAAAGGAACGGTCGACATGGGTTCATTTTTTGAATCGCTCGAATCGCGCGTCTTCCTGTCCGTAGCTCCGTCGGTCGGGGCCCTCAAGGTTGAAGGCGAGGTGATTCTTGCCGACCTGGTCGCGCTCGGTAAAGTCGGGAAGGCCAACTTCAAACTCATCGAAGCTGACCTCAATGCGGCAGGTGAGACCAAGGCCGCCAAGGCACAGGTCAAGACCCTCTCGGTCGAAGGTTCGGCGGGGTACGTCCTCACGTCGCGTGACGTGCACAAGATGGTTTCGCTGATCACTTCCGACGTCGGCAAACTCCTGGCTGCCGCCAGCCGTCTAAGTCACGATCCAACCAATCTCACGTTCCAGGCAAAGGTGACGGCCGCCGCCAACACGCTCCAGACCGATGCCGCCAATCGCCTGACGACGATTACCACGGATCTCACCAACCAGCAAAATACCAACGCGGCGAACGTGGCCGCCATCGAGAGCGCTTTTCCGAGCAACACCCGGCTAGCGACGGACGTGAGCACGACCATTTCGACCAACACGAACAACGCGGTAACCCGTCTGTCGTATTTGGTCCCGTTTGCGCTCACATCCGGCGTGGCGTCGGTTATCGCCGCGTTCCCAGCCTGACTTGGGTCCAGGGAGATTGACGATTGAAATTTCAGAACGTTCCGCGCCGCATCGTGACCGGTGCGAGCGCGGAACGTTTTGTGTAATACGTTTGGGCCTGACGACTTTATTTCGCCGGCGTTGGCGCCAGAACTAAAGGTGACGCGAACGTTCGCGTCACCTTTAGTTCTGTCCGCAGGCGGGTGAAATCAGCGGCACGGTAAACAGTTACCCACCTTTAGTCCTGTCCGAGGCTCCGTGGGCACAAGCCGTGGGCACAACTTCTCACGAGCGATACGAAACAACGAGAAAACCCCTTGTTTGGCAGGGTTCCGTCGCAGACTCGGATTCGCACCGATCAGATTTACAGTCTGATGGCCTTTGCGCCTCTGCCCCGGCGGTGCAACGGTTCGCGGGCGGCGCGAAGACCGGCGGAATGGGAAAGAGCGGCGAGGCCGTCGAGGCCCGCGGGCCGAGCAAGAACATGCGAAATGGCCATAAGCAATAATTTGTTAAACGCAGTGCCATTTCAGGCCACTTTTGGCCATTTTCTGTTACGGGGCGCCCCTCGGCACGGCAACGAGCATGGCGATGTTACAAGATGTTACAAAGTGTTACACTTTTTGAGGCATGTGACAAATGGCACTTTTGGCACGTGCCATTTTTTGTGCCAAATGCGCCGAAAAGTGCCACCCGCTCGCCGGGGGCGAACGAGAACAGTCGAGCAGGAGATCAGTCGAAGCAGTTGAAGGGCGAACGTTTTGAACGGAACTGAACGTTTTTCGTAGTTTTGGCCGCGGGCGGTGGAAATGGGGTGACGCAAATGTCGCGAATGTCGCGGAATGTCGCACTTTTGGGGGGTGGGACAAGTGCGACATTTGTGTGACGCCGCGGGATGTGCTTTTGGGCCCGCAAATCGGCAATCGCCAATGTCCCATAATGTCCCCTAATGTCCCCTCCGGCGAGGGGACATGGGACATTGGGCCTGGGGTCCGCGCCAAGTGACCAAAGCTCACCTCCGGCCAGTGGCGGTTTGGCGTGGTTTGGCGTGGTTTGGCGTGGTTTGGCGTGTTTTTTTGTCCCGGGTCCGATGCCATAAGCCACAGGAGTCATGAGCCACCAAATTGGCTCGGGGGCGGGTCGTGTGATGGCAATTCGGTGTTATTCGGGGTGGGTCGTCGGTTGTGATTCTTCGGGAATCGGCATTCGCAGGCGGGTCAGGTTGGAGCGGGCCCACTCGACCCATTCTGGCCGGGTGTCTGCGATGATCACGATTTCCAGGAGCCGGCGGGTTTCCTCATCGCGCTCGCCCAGGCGGATGCGGACGCGGGCGAGGTTGCCGGCGTATTCGGGGTTCTGCGGCGCCAGGTGGTGCGCCTCGGTATAAGCCTGCTCGGCCTCATTGAATTTCAGGGCCGATTCAAGAACGAGGCCGAGATTGTTGTGCGGCTGCGGCTGGTCGGGAAGAAGTTTGATGGCGTTCTGAAACTCCCACGCCGCGTCGTACAACCTTCCCAACTGGTAATAGACCAGGCCCAGGTTGTTGTGAGCCGGGCCGTAGGTTGGGTCGGCTTCGATCGCCCGCCTCAGGACCGGTTCGGCGTCGGCAAACTTTTTGTCTTCGATCAGCTTGAGAGCGCGGGCTGTGTCGGCGCGGGCGGCGGCAGTGTTTCGGGTCACGTCGCCGCGGACGGGCGCGCCCGATGGATTCGGCGGTTGGGAATGGCAGCCTGCGGCGCATGCGCCCATCATTCCAATCGCCAGAATCAAGCGCGCAGCGGTCATGTATCTGCTGGATTATCGGCACGATGGCAACCGGTTCTGCGGCGGATCACTTGCTCTCCCGTCCGCGGGGTGCGTAGGTCAGGTAGGCCAGGGTCACGTCCGTGGTCCACAGTTCGAGGACGGGCGGTTGATTTGCGGGCGGTGCGGCAGGGGGGGCCAGCTCGATGGCCTTTGGCCGCATCGCGGCGTCGTGGGCGGACAAGTCGGTCAAGAACGTCAGGAGCTGCCGAAGGGTCACCGCGTTCAGCCGCAGATAGACGGGGGTTTCGGTGTAATCGGTCTGGCGGACGCGGGCGGGCTGTCCCGGCTCGATGCTGGCCAGTTCGCCACTGATTCCTGCCGCCACGGCGGCGGCGCTGAGCCGGCGGTTCAGCTCCGGGTCCGCCGAGTTTACCGGCGCCGCCGTCGTCCGCCCCGCGCGCCAATGTGCCACGTCCGCAAGGTCTGCCCGACAGACGGCAAGATCGCGCTGGCTCTGATCCGCTTCATCGCGGGCACTGCCCAGCCGCAGCAATGCGAACACCGCCAACCCCGCGCCGCACAACACCAGCAGGACGAGCAGATTCGTGATCTGCACGCGCGGGTCGCCGCTCTTGCGGTCCAAGTCAGTCGCCTGGGCGCTGGAACGAAACATCAGCTTCCCTCCGTGGCGACCTGGCCGGCCGGCTTGTCCGCGGACGGGGCAGCGCCGCGGATAATGAAGTTCCAGAATCCGTCGGCGTTCTTGCGGGCGTCGGGGGTCTCGACATCCATTCCCGCCTGACGGGCGGCCGACGCGATCCCGTCCAACTGCTCATTGGACCTGACCTGTCCCTCGAGTTCGAAGGAGGATTCGCCGAAGCTCATACGATTGATCGAGATCCGCTCGGAAGCCGGCAGGCGGTTGAGAATATCGGTCAGCGTCTGGAGCGCCGAGCGCTCGGCGTGGACTGGCGCCGCGCCGCCGGCGGCAAGGGCGGCCTTGCGGTGCTCGCTTTCCACGATCACGCGGACGTTGGGCGGAACCTCCCATCCCGGAAACTGCTCGCGAAATGCCTGAATCTGCTGTCGTTCCGCCAACGCCGCCTGTTCCGTGTATCGATGGGCGCGATAAAGTAGAGATCCCGCGACGCAAAGCAGAAGAATCAGGGTCCCGGCCAGGGCGGCGTTCAGCGGCCGGCGGTGCAGCCGCAGCGAATCGCGGATCGCCAGCGTTCCGCGGCGCAGCTCGATCCAGGGCCTTTGTCGGCCGGAAAGGATTTGTTCCGCCGCTTCGACAGCCATCGAGTCCGATCGTCCCGGAAGAACACGAATCGATTCTCCAAGAGAGTTCTCGAGGCCCGCGATGACAGGTGGGTCGAGTTGCAGCGCCTCGATCGCCGGCTTCGCAGCCAGCGTCATCCCGAGCATCTCCAGGTGAAGCTGAATGTCTCCTGCCTCGGGCCGTGCCGACTCCCAGCTCACGGGCGTTGCGCCGTCGAGTGCGATCAAGTCAATCTGCCCATCCGCCTGGCCGCAAAGCAAAACACGCGGGGAATCGTTGGGTGATTCGAGTGCCTGAGCGGCCAGCAGCGCCGCCGCCGTCACCGATTGGACGGGAATCTGCCTGGCTTCCAGCGCCTCAATCAGCGGGGCGAGCACGGAGATTTTCGCGCAAACACCCAGCGCGTTGCCCTGGTGGCGGATGAAATCGGCGACAATACCTTCGGCCGCGAGCGGCAGCTTCTCCTCGAGACGATAGAGCATCGCCTGGCGGTCGTGACGCGGCAGATCACTGATGGCGATCGACGCCGCGAGGCACCAGGACGATGGAATCGCCAGCAGAATTGTTTCGCCCGCGTGGCCCGCGGTGCTCAGGGCCGAAGCAACGACTGCCGCGATCTGATCGGGAGAGGCGTGGTCGGGGATCGGAAGGTCGGTGAATTGGGGTCCGGTGGAAGTGCGCGCAGCGAGGCGCCAGTTTTCGGAATCTGCGAACAGGACAAAAGCGCGCTGGGCCATGGTGCGGAGTCACGGATTGCTGCTGCCATCGAGCGACACCCCCGGCGGGGCCGGGGGCTTTGATACCGTCGTTCGCTTTCCGTTCGACTGGAGGTCGACCTGGTCGGGACGGATTGCGATGACGCTTGAACCTTCCAGATCGTCCCCGATACCCTTGAGCGCGATCGAGCCGTCGGGCATGCGGAACATGGCCAGCGAATCGCCGATGGTGCCTACCAGAACGGGACCCGATGCCGACTGTATCGCCGGCGTGGGTGCACCGCCCGGTGGATTTGTGCCGGCCTGTGCATCATTCAATGGCGCGCGAAAACTTCGCGAAGCAATTTGCTCGAACGTTTCGAGCGCCGGTTTTGTCGATGGCGTTCCCGCGGGTGTGGCGAGGCTCGTCTGTTCCCCTGGCGAAACATCCAGGGGAAGCGCGAATCCCAGCCCCAGCGAAAACGCGCTCAGTGCCAGGCAGCCGACGGCCGTCAGCCATAGAGACGAGTTAATCTGCCGGACCTTCATCGACCTCCATTCTACCAGACGAAAGAATCCACCCGTGGGGATTGCGGGCGGCTTTGGTCCGAAACAAACAAACGATAATCGCCCCGCTGGCCATCCTGACGGATGATCCAGAGCGAATAACAGGTGGAAGTGCTGGTCAGGGCGAGGTCGAGCCGGACCTTGGGGTTGATCCGCGCCTGCGACAGGAGATTGGCGACCACATCGAGATTCGCCGCCGGGGGAGTGGCCCCGACGGTGGCGGTGGCGGCGGATTTAACGTTGCGCGGCGCAAAGGCCCGGTTTCGAGCGTCAATCAGCCGGTCGGCCTCGATGGTCGTCAGAGCGGGAGTCCCCACGACGCGCAACGCCGGTTCGGAAACGCGCATCAGGTTGATCGCCCCGTTGCCCCAGCAGGTGAGTTGACCGGCCGGCGCCAGGGGGCCGCCGGTGAGCAGTCGCTCCGGCCCGACATTCGTGAAAACCTGCCCAAACCCGCTCATCCAGTTCGGCAGGTCGACAGGTTGCGGCGGCTGGCCCGCGACGCTTGCCGGCACGACTTCAGCGTGAACGCGAGGCTCTGGCCGGAGCAAAACCGAGTTCCCGAGGCCCGAGCCGCTCAGCGTTTCCCGGATTCGCGCCTCGGCCCGTGACTTGTCTGAACGCTCCAGCAGCAGGTTCACGTTCGCCTTGGCCTGCTCGTCGGAGACCAGCAGCGCGTATCGCTGATCGCCCAGCGTGATCGTGGCGCGGTAGCCGGGAACAGGTCGGTTTTGAAGTGCCTCCTGTCGGGCAAGAATGTCTCCGGCAAAGGGCAGGACCGCGTTGCGGCAGCTCACGACGGCCCAGCGCCGCTGAAGCTCGCGCTGCTCGATCCGTGCGGCAAGCACGCGCGCGGTTGACGCCCGGCCGATCGTGACCAGCAGCGTCGCCGCCAGCATGAGCAAACCCAGCGTCATCACCAGCACGTACCCGCGCCGATTATTTTTCATTTGACGCACGACAGCTTCTCCACGGCGAGGGCGGGGCCGGCCACCTGAATCCGCACCCACTGCGGCACGCGCATTGGCAACCCCGCGCGGATGCCTGCGGGCAGCTCGTTCCCGTCGGCCAGCACCTGCGGGTCCGGCGCCGGCGTCTGCCCACCGGCGGGGACGATGCTGACGCGCGTGACCCCTGACGCGACAATTTCCGTCCATCGCCGCGGGCGGATCGGATCATCCAGGTATTCCTGCCGGCGGAGCAGGCACCAGGGTCCGCCGCTCAACCGGCAAAAGTAGATGACCCGGGCCAGTCGTCCGTTGGGGGCCAATGTATCGGGGTCGATGCCGCCATGCCCGATCAGGACCAGCGTTTTTGCATCGGATGCCTGAATCATCGTGCGGGCGTTGCTCAGGTCCCACTGGAGCATCTGCACAAATGACTGCTGGCCGACCAGGAACTCCGCCCCAGCGGTCTTCTTCGCATCGCGCGCCAAGCCGCCCAGCGCCATGAGCACACCGCCCATCAGCACCACCGACAACATTGACGCGACGA
>Ga0210396_10002554_pt1 | contig 18530 bp, 20 predicted proteins | sample IncBWH17OmetaG_FD_155466 | JGI IMG/M metagenome (GOLD analysis project Ga0210396, IMG submission 155466) | Forest soil microbial communities from Barre Woods Harvard Forest LTER site, Petersham, Massachusetts, United States - Inc-BW-H-17-O ... | reverse complement strand
GATTTCTCCGCTGCGGAAGCCGGCTCGTTTGCGGACGAACGAGAGGGAAAAGGCGTCGGCTTGCTTCGGTCCCTGCCTGCGGCGGGCAGGCGAAATGACCGTTTGGGGAGTATCTGTTTGAAATGAACTAAGAAGCTAATTGCTTCAGAGCAGCTGGGAGTTCGGTGATGGAAGTGAGAAGCAGGTCAGGCTTTGAGGCGCGTAAGCGTTTCTCTGTGGGGAATGGGCCGAGGACACCGATGACGCGGACGTACGCGCTTTTGGCCATTTGTACGTCTTCTGGGGAATCACCGACGTAGACGCAGTGCGCGGGTGCCAAGCCGACGCATTGAAGGGCGAAATTTAGCGGGTCGGGGTGGGGCTTCTTGTGTTCGGTGTCACCGCTGCATACGCGGGCGTGAAAAGACTTGGTGAGGCGAAACTCGCGGAGTTGGCGGAGGACGCGGTCGCGGTCTCCGCTGGTCAGCAGGCCAAGCTTGTAGCGGCGGCCAACGGCGTTTAGGACCTTACGAGCTCCGGGGATTAACTTTGGGCGGAATCCCGAATAATGCTTGCGCCAAGCGGTGTCGGCGGCACTCCAACGTCGCTCCGGCAGGCCTGCGGCGCGGTAGACGTTGTACCAGTTGGGGGAGTAATGCTCTGCGAGTTGGTCCAAACCCCAAGTGATGCCCATTTCACTGAACATTGCCAGGTAGGCGGAAGAATCAGCCTGGAAGGAATCGAGCAAGGTGCCATCCCAGTCGAAGAGTACGCCTTTGATTTCGTTTTTCTTGGCTGGGGACATGCACCATCAAACATCACAGAGGTTGGGAATAAAGTCAAAGAAGCCGCATTGAAGATGTTTGCGGAGGCGAGGGTGCTTATGCACCAGATCCAAGTACGAGAGTTATATATTAGAGATGAAAAGGTGGTCGTCAGCCCGCGGTGGAACTTAGTAGGTGCCCAGGAAGCGGGAAGGGATGAAGTCGTCGCGGTCGAAGGAGACGTCATCAAAATTTGCCGCGATACCGTACCAGCCGGGCACGGCTGCAGGATGAATGCGGCGCACATGGGCGTGGCTGGTCATGACCACGTTGCCTTGGCCCAAGGGGCGGCTCACCAGGACAATCTGCAGCTCAATAGGGGAGTCCATGGGAAGTGGCTTAGGGCACAGGAAATAGACGCCGGTCGAACTGATATCGCGGGTTACCAGGGTGATGGGGAAGTCTTCATCGACCCCGTTAATACTTTCAAGCTTTAGGGGCAGTTGGAGGATAGCTCGGGGATATTCACGATGCTCGGGGTGAACGCCGACGGCGTGAGTGGGCACGCGAATAAAGCGGCGCGGTAACTCTGGGCGAAGTAAAGGCTTGCAGCAGAGTGCCGGGCCAATCGGGGCGGAAGCGGGTTGCTTTGACGGAGCCTTACTTGAAACTGCGAGATTGGTAGCGCTCATCTCCCCCTCAGGATCTCAGAGACGCTTCTAAGTGCCTGGCCTACCGAGCTTAAATGTGGAGGATATCCACAGGTTAAGTCGGGTCGTTAAGATGCCACCGGAAGGGTTGCGAGTCAACCTGTGGAAATTTCCGGAGTTGTCCTAAACCGAAACACGTAGTAATAGTACTCGATTTAGCGGTCGAAGGATCGTTGACCACAAATGGCCAGCCGGTTAATGCTGGCGTGGATTTATCGGAAGTGTTCGAGGTAATAGAGGGCGCCGAAGGCCAGAACTAAGGCGGCGGTAGGAAATGTTAACGGGCGTACGCTTCGCAAGGGCTGCTTCCAATCCGCAGTGGTAAGAAAAACTAGGATTGAGAACGCGACGGCCACAATTGAGAGCTGGAAGACGTGTGCTGCCGCGCCCTCGTCCGGTTCAGATGGTCGGGGCGGATGAGTGTAGCCGCTAAGAACGGTCAGCAAAGCTAAAAGAGACAGGACGATTATGATTCTGGCGCTGAGGCGGTTAATTTGCTGCGCGGTCATGAGGGAACCTCCTCTTGAGTTGGTGATGAGCTAGGAAGAAAGTACTTTGCAATGTAAAGCTAAAAGCATAATCCGTCAAGCGGGAAAATCAACGCATTTACTTTGCTGCGCGTTAGCGGATAGCTTTGTTTTTGGGGGTGAGTTAGTTTTGACGAGTGCAATATGAATAATGCGACGGCACAGGCGGGATCGAAGATAACTGCTAACGCGGCGGAACAGTATTGGCGCGCGACGCTGGCGCGCGATGCGCGAGCGGATGGCACGTTCATTCTGGGAGTGCTTTCGACCAGGATTTATTGCCGGCCGTCGTGCCCGGCGCGGCGGCCGTTGCGGCGTAACGTGGTGTTCTTTGGCAGCGGTGAGGAAGCGGAGAAGCAAGGGTTTCGCCCGTGCTTGCGGTGCAAGCCTAACGAAAAATCGGGAGCGCTGCGATTGGTGGAACGGGCTGCGCGAGAATTAGCGGGCGGCGAGGAAGAAATCTTGCGCGTCGCTACGCTCGCGGGAAAGCTTGGAGTTACGCCATCAGCTCTGCGACGCGCTTTTCAACAAGTTACCGGGCTGGCTCCGCGGGATCTGGCGGATGCGCTGCGGTTGAATCGCTTCAAGAGTTTGTTGCGCGCAGGAAAAAATATTACGGACGCGTTGTATGAAACGGGTTATGGCTCTTCGAGCCGCGTTTATGAACGTAGCGACGCGCAGCTGGGGATGACGCCGGCGGCTTATCAAAAGGGAGGAAAGGGCATGAAGCTGGAATATACGATTGCGAAATCACCGATGGGAAAAGTTCTGGTGGCAGCTACGGAAAAGGGTGTGTCGGCGGTTTATCTGGGTGAGGTGGAGCGAGAACTGATTGGGGAACTGCGGGAAGAGTATCCGCATGCGGAGATTGCGCCAGCGAAGGAATCGTACCAGCGGTGGGTGGGCGAGATTGTGCGACAGATCGAGGGGAAGCCGTCGAGCCTGGAGCTACCGCTGGATGTGCAGGGGACGACGTTTCAGCGGCGAGTGTGGCAAGAGCTGCAGCGAATCCCACGGGGGACGACGCGTACATATACGCAGGTGGCGCAAGCATTGGGGCAGCCTAAGGCGGTGCGCGCGGTGGCGAGCGCTTGTGCGCGAAATCCGGTTTCGATTGTGGTGCCGTGCCATCGGGTGATTCGCGGAGACGGACAACTTGCGGGTTACCGATGGGGGCTCTCACGTAAAGAGCGATTACTAAGTGCGGAGCGCGCGGGCGAGAAAAAATCGCAAAACAATTGAGATGTGTCGCGAAGATTCCCGCAACACGAGTTGACGCTATAGAGTTAGTGCTATCAGTTAATGCTAGGAGCGGGGTTTTGTGCGGGTAACGCCTTTGGGCCAATCCTGTTTGAATTGATTGTCGCCGACCTTGAGATTCTTCTTCACTTCGGTGTAGTGGAAAATCAGGTAGTCCCCAGAACCAGACTCAAAAAACTTTTGCTGAATGGGTAGCCAGGAAGATTCGTCAATCCACATCTGGATTTTGGCGATTTGCTTGCGCATCTGGTCGGATTTGGGGATTAGCTCGATCTGCACGGTTTTCTTGTTGTCCAGCTCGGTCTCGCCGATCACGTTTACGTCGTAACTCTTCCTCACGTTGTCGCTCTTGGTGCCAAAACCCAGCAAGACATATTGATCGACCAAATCGCGATTTTTGCCGAGGTCATATTCCTCGACGCGATTGATTTTGGGAGTGAATACGAAGAGGGAATCGCCAGTGCGAAGGATGGTGCGGCGGTCGGGCTGAAAGAACTCGATGCGCATTTTTTCATCGCGACGCACCAGGAGCTTTCCGGTTTCCGTGGAAGTATCTTTCACTACGTCGGTGTATTTGATGTGCTCGATGTCAGCGGTGAGGGTATGAAAATCGCGAGCGGATTTATCCATCATGGCCAACACGCCGTCGGTGGTCCATTGCTTTTCCTGGGGAGGAGAAGCGGGAGTCACAGAAGCCGTAAAAATCACACTGAGAAATAAGGAGAGCAGAGAAAAACGTGTCAATCGAGGCCCCTATATGGTGGACGCCAACCGTTATTGTTTCGCGAATCCTAGCATAACAAAGAGACGGACAGAGAGGGTGCGCCGTTTCAAGAGGGTCCGCCATGACTGCTACGACTCTAGGGCGACTGAAGAAATTCGTCGAGCAATAAGGTTAGCGGCGGATTTCGACGTGATAGGCGATCGCGGTGCCTTGCTCGTCGCGTTCCGGCTCGATTTTGAGGATAGAAAAATTGCCTTTGTGCAGGTCGGGTAGGGCTTCTTTTAATGCGTTGTGCAGGTCATTTTGCAGGGCGAGCTTGGTGGGCGGGGCGAGAACGCGCGTGTCTACGCGATAGGTCTGGCGATTGCCATCCTGCGAGAGGAGCAAGACCTGGCCTGGAGCAGCGGGAACGCCACTGGCGGGTTGGTCGTGGAACCAGTGGCGGGGAGTGAGCAGGGCGAAAATCAGGATGACGGCGACGGCGATGTCGTATTGCCAAGTGCCGCGTTCATAAGACCAGAAAAATGTGCGCGAGAGAATTTCTCTGAGGCTGGCCATGCTAGTCCGCTGGAATGCCGTCGACGATGACGCCGTCACGCATGTGCACCACGCGATCGAAATAGACCACGGCTTCGGGGTTGTGAGTAATCATGACGATCGTCTGGCCCAGTTCTTTATTGAGCTGGCGAAGCATCTGTAACACGATTTCAGAATTCTTGGAATCGAGATTGCCGGTAGGTTCATCGGCAAGAAGAATTTTCGGTTCATTGATCAGGGCGCGGGCGATGGCGACGCGTTGTTGTTCGCCTCCGGATAATTCGGAGGGGCGGTGTTGGAGGCGGCCGGCCAGACCCAACATTTTGGTAACTACGTCGAAACGGTGGGGATCGAAGCCATTTCCGTGAATGAATTGGGCGATGGCGATGTTGCCTTTGGCGGTGAGCGTAGGAAGCAGATTGAAACGTTGAAAGACGAAACCGATTTTGTGGCGGCGGAGGCGGGTGCGCTCGGCGTCGCTCATGGTGGTGAGTTCGTTGCCGTCGACTAAGACGGTGCCTCTGGAAGCTTGCGCCATGCCGCCGATTACGTAGAGGAGGGAAGACTTGCCGCAGCCGGAGGGGCCCATGACGGCAACGGACTCACCGGGTAGTACTTCGAAATTGACGCCACGCAAAGCGGGGACTTCCACTTTGCCCGCACGATAGAGCTTCCACAGATTTTCTGTTTTAAGTATCGGTTCCAATAGCGTTTCTTGAGATACAGGTGTGTGGCAGGTTTGTATTGTAACTGCGATTGGGACGGCTGCCTAGTTGCGTGCGACAGTTTCGGCGATTCAAAACCCCAAAATCAACCACTCGGAAAGAGCCCCACCGGCCACGGCGGGTAAACCCTAAAAATCGAGGGTGGGGCACCCTTCGCATAACTGTGATCGCAGCTGCGTGGGTTAGTCGTAGGAGAGGGCTTCGACGGGGTCTTTGCGGCTGGCTAGCCACGCGGGGTAACTGGCACCGAGGACGGCGCCGGCTAGCGCAATGGCGGCGGCGCGCAAGATCCAGCCAGGGGTGATAAGGATCGAGAGGGTGGGGAATCCGGCGATAAAGGCGGCGCGCACGAGGTAGGCGAGGCCAACTCCTGCGGCGATGCCGATGATGCAGAGCACGGTGGATTCGCTGAGCAGGGCGCGAATGATGAAAGAGCGGTCTGCGCCGAGGGATTTCAAAACGCCGATGTCGCGGGTGCGTTCGATGACGGTGGTGTACATGGTGAGAAAAATAACCAGCAGGCCGATAGCTACTGCCAGGCCAATCATGGCGTGAATGAAAGTCTGGAGGCCGGGGATATTGGTGGCGGTCATGAGGGAAAGAAAATCTTTTAGCGGGCGAATGGTATAGGGGGGCAAGACGTGGTGAAGCTCTTCGATTACGTCTTCGGTGTGTTCCGGACGAGTGCAGCGGAGAAGAAAAATGGAGGCTTTGTCGCGCGCGCCCACGAGGTCTTGCAAAGTGGCGAGTGGCACGAAGAGACGCGCGCCTTTGCCGTGTTCGATGATGCCGGCTACGCGCCAGTCATGATTGAGCAGATTATAGGTTTCGCCTACTTTGATTTTTTTTGCTTTGGCGGCCCAATCGTCCACCAGTAGATCGTCGGGGCCCTCCATATCGCGACCCTGAATGAAGACGAAGCCTCCGGAGACGGCGCGAAAGCTTTCTGGATCGATGCCGTAAACGACCTCCACGCCGCCGGAGGAATTAAATTGCAATAAGACGGAGGCTACAGATTGAACATATTTTTGCTTTTTCAGCACGGCGGCGATTTTAATGGGCATGGGGGCGCCGCTGAAGCCGAGGAAAACGGAAGCGGCGGGCGGCTGGACCATGATGTCCGCGCCGATGCCCTCGATGCGCTTGGCGGTTTCGCTGAGCAGGCCGGAAGTAAGGCCAACGATGAGGACCACAAGGGCGACTTCGACGGCCACGGCCATCACGCCAATGAAAGTGCGCATGGGGCGGTGGAGAAGGTTACGGGCTATTAGCTCTCCCATCATTGTTTGGCACCCTGAGGCTTGGCGCCTTGATTGGGCGGCTGCTTGTCTTCGGAAGATTCGCCGACGCGAATTAAATCGGAACCAGCGGGTTGTTCGAGCTTGAAGCGATCGATCGGGATGTCGTCGTTTAAAGTGATTTTAGCGATCTGCAGATCGAGGCGGTAATCGTCATGAGGGCGCTCGATGCGGATGGAGCGGGGAAATTGTTGATTTGCGATTGATGCGTTTGCGGACGCGCCAGGGGCGGGTTTGGCGGCATCCACGGGTTGCCAATTGGAGAAGCGCGTGTCGGAAAGCAAAATTCCGCGAGGACCAAAACTCTGGAGGCGCGCTACTTCCAAGACCGAGCGATCAAACCAGATTTTGCGCAGGATTTCGGTCTGATAGCCGCCACGGAGAACGGTGAGCACGTAATAGCGGGCGGTTTCGTCGTTGAACTCCTCGAATAAGACGGTTTCCTGCTTACGAATTTCAGGCCACAAGAGCGCGTCGAGCAAATGTTGCGGGCGAAGATTTTCGATGGGTTTGCTCCCGGCGCGCTCGAGAGCTACGGGGCCGATGAGGAATTTATTTTTGGAGGGGATGGAGACGCGAAATTCCTGGCTGTCGCTGGCCATATCGAAAACGGTGGTGCCAATTACGGGGGCCTGGCCGATTACGCGAATGTTGGCGGGCCGCTCGGCGAGGAGGAAGGCTTTTACTTCGTGATATTCCTCGATGATGCCGCTGTATTTGGAGCCTGCGATAGGCTTCAGTTCAACGGTGGCGTTGAGGCTGTTGATTGAGCCTGCTGTGGAGTTGAATTTTTCGAGTAATTCTTCGCGAGTGGCGTCTTTGACGACGGGCTTCTCGGCGGCGGGAGTGTTTTTAACGACGCTTACCTGGCCTCCGCAACCCGCCAGAATGAGCGCGAGCGTTGCCAATGAAAGGTGGAGCAAATTGCGTCGCGTGGTTGGGGTGGGCTGGGATTTTGTTGGCACGAGATTTAATTGGGGCGCGCGATGTGCACGTCAAAAGGCTGAAGCGCGGGGCGCACACGGCGGATGACTTCGCTGGGCCACAATGTTTCGCTGAGCAGAGTGATCCAACCGTCTTCCGGTTCACAGACAGCGCAGAATGTGTAGCGCGTATAGGCGGATTGATAGGCATCGAGCCCGCGTTTGGAGAGTTCGCCTTCGACAGCGGGGTCGGGCGTCTGGGCCGCGGGGCCGACACGCACGCCGAATGTTTCCGATTCGAAGCGGGTGAAGATGTCGAGAAGCTGCTCCTGGGTGGGCTTGGGAATTACGAGGCAGCGCTCGGCGGCATCGCGAAAAGGAATTTCATGGGTGCTGCAGAAATCGCGGACCCGATCTAGGTGGCTAAAAAAATCCAGGACGTAAAATTCTTCGCCCGCGAGAACGGGGAAAGCAGCAGACCAAATTTGCGCGGCTTTCCTGCCTCTGACGGGCTCGCGGCTCTCCGTTTCGAGCAGTTCGAGCCCGACTGCTTTTACATCGGAGCCGAGATTTAAGACTTCCACGTCCAGCGAAAAAGGGGGCAGATCGAGAGCGCCACTGCCGAGAGCGTTGCCCGGAGAGCTCATTCTTCGAGGCCTGCTTGGGGGAATTTAGATTGGAATTCCGGGGACTGTTTTCGCAGGTCGAGCCAATCGAAGAAGGCATCCGGGTTTTCGAGCCAGATACGAAACCAATTGGCAATTTCTTCTTTTTCAGCACGCTTGGGAACTTCGACTTTTTGGTTACGCGAAATCATTTCGGCGCGGCGCTTGCCGAGACGCGCAACGTTTAGCACACGCTCGACAGCGGCGTGTTCGCCTTGCGAGCGAAACTTGCGCATTAGTTCATCCAGGCGCATGACACTGACTTCGGCATCTTCCAATGTTTTGAAATGGAGCAGATCTTCAAATTCCTCTTCGTACTGGTCTTCGGCTTCCTCCTGCAGAGTGAGCTCCAGTTTCAGACCGGCAGCTTCGAGAACATCAGCGATGTATTCGCTTCCGGTCTTTCCAGCTTCGCCGTGTTCGGCAATGAGGCGACGGCGCAACTGATCGATTTCCGCGGGCGTCCATTTTTGCACGCCGATCTGGCGAGCAGCTTGCAGGATGAGCGATTTTTTTGTGTTGGACGATTCGTTCATCGATTCGAAGCCTGCTCCCCGGCAAGAAGATGACGGTACTTAATCACATTATTATTGTGCTCCGCCAGCGTGGCGCTGAAGAAGTGTCCACCCTGGGTGTTGGCGACGAAATACAGATAATTGGTGTGCGCGGGCTGATAGGCGGCGCGCAGAGAGGCTTCGCCGGGATTACCAATGGGGCCGGGAGGCAATCCGGTATGGGCGTAGGAATTGTAGGGTGAATCGATGTGCAGGTCAGCGGTGGTGATTGTGCCGTTGTAGCGACCCTGTTGCTCGAGCGCGTAGATGACGGTGGGGTCGCACTGCAGGAGCATGTTTTTATGTAAGCGATTCTCGAACACACCGGCGACCAGCGGGCGCTCTTCGGGCTTGGGGGTTTCGCGTTCGACCAGGGAAGCCAGTGTGACGACGGCGGCGACTGGGCGGGTGCTCGGAGGAGGGTTACTCGCTACTGCCAAAGAATCTGTGGGAGCAGCTTCGGTAAACGCGCCGGAAGTGGTCATTTTGTCGCCGGAGGAAGCGGCGGTGGTGACGGCTGTCCATTCCTCTTTAAATTTCTTGACCATGTCGGCGGTGAGGGCGGTGGCGGAAGGATGTCGCGATAGAAGATAGGTGGCAGGGAAGAGGAAGCCTTCCAGGGTTGCGGCTTGAGGGGCGAGGTCGTGAATCAAGGCAGGATCTTTGGCGGCGCGGAGAAAATCGCTGGCGGGCATGAAGTTTCCGGTTTCGAGGTCGTGGGCGATATCGAACATGGTTTCGCCTTCGCGTACGGTGAAAGGCTGCTCGAATATCTGGCCGTTGGCGAGCTTCCAAAAAACGTCGTGAGCAGAGGCGGCGCGATCGAAGAAATATTCGCCGGCTTGGAGGGAACGACGGGGATGGCGGCGAGCGTAGACCTCAAAGGCGACGGAGCTACGCACGACACCTTTTCGCTCGAGAAGGCGCGCGACGCCGCGACTGGACGAACCATGTGGCACTTCGACGAACACCCCCTCGGCGCCGAAACCCTGGTACGGGTAATTAATGGAATACCAGAGCCATGCGGTGGCGGCCGCCGCGATCAGCACAATAAAAAGTAACAACTTGCCCACAGATCAAACTCCGCAACTGAGCGCTATGTTTCGCGCTCGCAATTTAGATGCTTTACACCAGCGAGAGTGCTACCGCCGCAAATATTCCCTCAACATAACGGCGGCGGCAAGAGCGTCAACAGTCATTTTGCCTTCCGCTTTGGGCTTTCGTTTTGGCGTATGCAGATCTTTGCCTGACGTGATACGCGCTTGGGGATTCAGGGTTCTGCCGCCTTGCTCTTCGAGTAGACGTTGGGCTTCCCAACTGGTGAGACGTTCGTCGACCATTTCGACCGGCACGCCAATTTGTTTGCGGACACGCTCTGCAAAACGCGAAGCTTCTTCGGCCATTTCTCCGTGGGAGCCGTCGAGGCGCAAAGGAAGGCCTACGATAATTTGCGTTACACCTTGCTCACGGGCGAGTTCGCGGAGGCGGCGCATATCTTCATTCCGATTGATGCGTTCCAAAGTGGCCAGCGGCTTGGCGAGGCGCGCTTCAGCGTCAGCGATGGCCAAGCCGATTCTGGCTCGGCCGTAATCGAGGGCCAGAATCGTAGCGGGTTGATTTTTGGAAGAGAGCAACTGCGTCACCTTCCTAGTATACCGGGTGAGGTTGGAACTAAGAACACATCAGGCGGCTGAGTTACTTCATTGACAAAATCGGCAATGCAGGTGCGGCGTCTGGTCGCCAACCCGACACCGCGGGAGCAAGCGATTCTGCCGCGACGAACCTAAGGTTGGCGGCCGCGGGTTCCGTTTTGCCAGTCATTCCAAAAACCCATGGATTTCATCTCCTGGTCGAGGCCGGAGTCTTTCATGAGAGTTTCGAGTTCGGCGCGGGACAGGCGCTTGCCGAGAGGAGCGGGTCGATCGGCGAGTCCCCAGGCGGTGAGTGCCGCGATAGTGGTGTTCAGCTTTAGCTCGCGAATATCGACCTTGTCGAGGGTGTCGGAGGCGGCGTGGTAATTGGGAAGGTAGTTGGCTTCTTCCTGATTGGCGACGAGCGTGGGGAGGCCTTCGATGAGGAAGTCGAAATGGTCGGTGCCGGTCTGGGCGTCGGTGGTGTGGCGGTTGACATCCCAGGAATCAAGGGGTTTGAGGACTTCGCGGACGGCGGGGGCGGTGTCTGCGCGGCCACCGAGCGAGTAACCGGTTACGCGGCCAATGCCGGAGTCAAAAATAATAACGGCGCGAATTTTGTCGAGCTCGGCGCGATGGGTTCTGACGTAGGCCCAGGAACCGAGCAAGCCTTCTTCTTCACCGCTGAATAAAATGAAGCGGATGGTGCGGCGCGGTCGCAAACCGGCGGCTTTCAGTACGCGAGCCGCTTCGATGACGAGCGCGGCGTTGCAGCCATTGTCTAGAGCGCCGGTGCCCAGGTCCCAGGAGTCGAGATGAGCGCCGAGAATTACACTTTCGTCCGGCTTTTCGTAGCCGGGGATTTCAGCCACCACGTTTTCTTGGTCGACGGGCGGGCCGATTTTGTTGGGCATGGAGAAGCGCGCGCGAATTTTTCCGGGATAAGCGAGCACGGTGCGTGAAAGCCTGAGAGCGTCTTCGCGGGCTACGATGGCTTGCGGGATTTTCTCGAGTTGGCCGTCGCCGGTGTTGGTGTGGCGATAGAGAAGGAGGCGTTCGCGGGCTCCTTCCCAGAGGATTGCGGCGGCGCCGGCTTTGATGGCGCGTTCGATGATGTCTGGGGGGCGGAAATATTCGTTGAATAGATCGGCCCAGGTAGTGCCCAGGTCAGTGTGTACAAGGAGGATCGCACCTTTAAGATGGGCGGCGGCAGCGGTGAAGTCTTGGGGCGTGCCATAAGCGATATCTTCGACGTTTGCTTCGATGCCGCTGGGCGGCGTGGCAGGGGACCATCCGAGACTGACGGTGCGCAGCGGGAATTTAATTTCGCCGAGTAATTCGAGGCGGGTGTCGCCTTCGCTCCAGGTCAGCGGCAGTTGATATTTTTCGGTGTGCACGTCGACGCCAGCTGCTCGAAATGCGGACGTGGCCCATTGGACGGCGCGGTCCATGGCGGGAGAGCCGGTTACACGGCCGCCGATCTCGTCAGTGAGGCGGCGAAGATTTTCCTGCATGGGTGAAGGGCCGAAGATGAGAGGCAAGATTTTTGCGGTTACCTCGGCGCAGGAGGACGAGGCGTCGGTGGTGCAGGCGGCTGTTGATGGAGTTTGAGTGCGATGGAGCGGGTCGTTTTCGGTTGTGGAGGTGGGCCGCGGGATCTGGGCCTGGCTGTAGGATGCGAGAGCGAGGGTGCAAATCAGAATAATTAACAGCGGGGTGCGACGGTGCATTTGGGAGCCTTTTTTGGATGTGAAACTAAAAATTGATTGCGGCGGATTATACCGAAAGAATGGGGAGGGAGGGTAATGAGCCAAATGAGCCAAATACCGCAGGGAAATTAGATTTTTAAATGTTAGTCGTTCTTTCTCAAATCGATCCGATGGTTAGAAAAAATCGGGACACACACCGCGACCCACCCTACAAATCGGGGGTGGGGCACCGTTCGCGTTTTTGTGGGCTTTTAGTGAGATGCGATACGCGGATTCCGATCGATTTAAACAAACCTCCGCGATCTCCCAAGTTAGTTTTTGGGGGCTAGAGTGGGATTGAGGATGCAATCGGCGATGCGGACTACACTGACCATTTCGGCTACGTCGTGGACGCGGACGATGTGGGCGCCTTGCAAGATGCTGGCGGTGACGGTGGCAGCGGTGCCCCAGATTTTTTTTTCTGCTGCGATTCCTGCGGGTTGCGGCGAGGGAGCGAGCTTTTCGTCTTGAGCCAGCGTTTTGCTGATGAAGCCTTTGCGGGAGGTCCCGACCAGGAGCGGGAAGCCGAGTTTTGCGAGCTGTGGCAGCTCGGCGAGTAGTTCGTAATTCTGGGCGTAGCTTTTTCCGAAGCCGATGCCAGGATCGAGAATGATTTGGGAATTAGCGACGCCAGCTTTGCGGGCAATGGAGAGGGATGCGCGTAAGCCTTGGGATACGTCTTTCAGTGCGTCACGGGCGAAGGGTTTTTGCTGCATGGTTTGCGGTCCTCCGCGCATGTGCATGAGGACCAAGGGAACACGGGCGCGGGCGGAAATCTCGGCGACGCGGGGATCGTGTTTCAAGCCGCTGACGTCGTTAATTATTTCCGCGCCGCTTTCGATGGCCTTGGCGGCGATTTCGCTTTTACGCGTGTCTATGGAGATGGGGATTTTCAAGCGCGTCCGTAATGCCGCCAACACTGGGACGAGGCGGCTCCATTCTTCTTCGGCGTTGATGCCGAGGGAGCCGGGGCGCGTGGATTCCGCACCAATGTCGATTAGGTCGGCGCCGTCACGCTCCATTTGCAAAGCGTGGTGCACAGCCTTTTCCTGGGAGAAAAAGTTTCCTCCGTCTGAAAAACTATCTGGCGTAACGTTCAAGACTCCCATTATGAGAGTGCGTGGACCGAGAATAAGGGTGCGTGAGCGCAGTTTGAGGCGGAACTTACGACGCGGAATCATTGCATGGCAGTGTAAAGCAAAGGCAGTTGATCATGCTCAGATGAGATGAGTGCAAGACCCGCGTAGCTAATGTGATGGTAAGTGGGCTTGGCTTGCGGCAGGAATCGAACAGAGATTCGCGGGTCCCCTCGTTCGAGGACGAACGAGGGGAAAAAGCGTAGGCCTGCTCCGGTCCCGCGGGCGGGCAGGCGGTACCACCGTCTGGTAACTAATCCAAGTCGATATCGCGAAGTGGCTTTCCTGCTGGGGCGTCTTTGGCTTTCTTCATGGCTTCTTCGAATTTTTTGGCGAGGATGTCTTCTTTGTTGTGTTCCAGATTCCAGGAGTCGCGGAATTTATCTTCGCGATTGCGTTGTTGCTCGTTAAGAATGCCTGCGGCATCGGTGAGGTCGACGTTAGGGCCGGTTTTAGGCGGGGCTTCGTGGGAAAGTACTGCGCCAAAGACGGAGTCGACCACCAATTTCGAGTGGCAGCATGGGCAAGTGACGTTCAGGTTGTCTACATTTTGCCTGGCCATGGAAGGTATTCTACGCCTTTTTCGTAGGGAGTTAGAAGTAGCATAACAATACTTCCGGCTTCCGGTAACAAGCGCCGCTTTCTTAACAATCATTTCCGGCCTGTGTCTATGCGGTATTTTCTATCCGTGCACAAGCCATGTGACGGCGATTGACCCTTTTGGTATGAATGTCAACAATGAAAGTATGGCTGAGCCGGCAATTGATATTGAAGATCTGACCAAGGATTACCCGTACGGCTTCCTTCACCTGAAGAAAAGGCGCTCGCTGGAAAACTTGACCATGCAGGTGCAAGCGGGCGAGGTATTTGGTTTTTTGGGGCCGAATGGCGCGGGTAAGTCGACGACGATCAAGCTGTTGATGCGGTTGATTTTTCCTACGGCGGGATCGGCGCGGATTCTTGGAAAGCCGATCAGCGATATTGCGATGCATCGGGATATTGGTTACCTGCCGGAGCAACCGTACTTCTACGATTACCTGACCGCCGCGGAAGTGCTGGATTATTTTGCGCGTTTTCATGATTTTACGACGGCAGAGAGGCGCGAGCGTGTGCAACGGATGCTGGAAAAAGTTGGACTGGAGTCGGTGGGGCGGGTTCAATTGCGGAAATATTCGAAGGGAATGTTGCAGCGGGTGGGACTAGCGCAGGCGATTTTGCATGATCCGGCGGTGGTGGTGCTGGATGAGCCGATGTCCGGACTGGATCCGGTGGGACGGCGGGAAGTACGCGACATTATTCTGGAATTAAAAAAACAGGGGAAAACGGTTTTATTTTCTACGCACATTTTGTCAGATGCGGAGATGCTGTGCGACCGGGTGGGCGTGATTGTCGGCGGGAAGTTGCAAGGAGTTGGAGCGCCGAGTGAATTGGTGGGATTGCAGGCGCAGGGGATTGAGATTCTATTCGAGTTGCCGGCGAGCGGGGCGACTGGAGGTGACTTGCTGGCACAGGCTACACAAACCGGAGACCGGTATCGTTTGCAAGTAGAAGAGATCGGGTTGTACGCGGCAATGCAACGATTACAGGCGGCTGGCGCGAAAGTATTGTCGGTGACGCAGGTGAAACCATCGCTGGAAGAATATTTTATGCATCTGGTGGAAGCTGACCGGGCGCAAGCCGCGGCGGTGGAAGTGAGACCAAAGTGACACGGATAGGGACGGTCGCGCTAAATACCTTTCGCGAGGCGGTGCGCGACCGGGTGTTGTACAACCTGGTGTTTTTCGCGCTGGTGATGATGGCGTCCGCGATTCTGGTAGGGCAGATATCCGTCGGCATAGAACAAATTGTGATCGTCACACTGGGTTTGAGCGCGATTTCCATCATCGGACTGTTGATTTCGGTTTTTATTGGCGTGGGATTGGTGTCGAAGGAGATTGATAAACGGACTTTGTACGCGCTGCTGGCGAAGCCATTGCGCCGCTGGGAATTTATTTTAGGGAAGTTCGCGGGCTTGGCGCTGACGTTAACGGTAAATACAGCGGCGATGTCTGCCGGCCTTTTTCTGGCTTTGTTTTACGTGAAGCATTCGATTGAGCGGGCAGACACAGCAGTGTTGGTGGCGGTGTATTTCATTTTGCTAAAGCTGGCGCTGGTGGTTGCGTTGGCGATGCTGTTTTCGTGCTTCACGACGCCGTTACTGGCGATCTTGTTTACGGCGGGGCTCTATGTGGCAGGATTATTTATTCACGAGATGCGTGGGATGCAGAGTGGGTTGATTGATCCGGTGCTGGGGCGTTTGCTGCGGTGGATATCTTATTTGCTGCCGAATTTCGAGAATTTTGATGTTATGGGAGCGGCGGCGCACGGACGAGTTATACCGGGGATGCTAATTGCAGAGAATACGGTTTACGCCGCCCTTTACTGCGCAATCGTATTAGCGGTGGCGATGGCGATTTTTTCGCAGCGTAACCTGAAATGAGTTCAAAGGGCTACATAGCGTTGTTACTTTTCGTGCTGCTGGGCTTCGCGGGTCTGTGGCGTTTGCAGGAACACATTGATACGCAACAAAGCGCGGTGGAGAGTGAAGACGACCAGTTGATGTTGCGTTCCAGCAGACTGGTGAAGGGCTTGAGTTTGGAATACGCGCCCCTGGTGGCGGACATCTATTGGACGCGGGTGGTGCAATATTTTGGAAATAAGCAAGCCGGGAACCAAGTTGATTTGAGGCTGCTTTGGCCGCTACTGGATGTTACGACTGTGCTCGATCCAGAGCTGATGCCCGTTTATCATTTCGGGTCCACATTCTTGAGTGACGCATCGCCGCGCGGCGCTGGGCGGCCCGATCTGGCGGTGGAGTTGCTTGAACGCGGGCTGAGAGCGAACCCGGACGAGTGGCGGCTGTATTACGATTTAGGGTTCGTGTATTACTTCGATATGAAGGATTATGCGCAGGCGTCTGCAGCGCTTTACGAAGGCAGCAAAAATCCAAAAGCATTCATCTGGATGAAAGCGATGGCTGCGAAGATCGCCACGGAAGGCAATTCGACGGAGACTTCCAATTTTCTATGGCAAGACGTTTACAACACCACCAAGGATCCGCTGGTGAAGCAAAATGCGCTGAGGCATTTGCAATTGTTGCGGGCGGAGGACGATCGCAAGCAGATTGATGCTGTAGCGGACGAGTATCAGAAACGGTTTGGGCGGCGGCCAGTACGCATGAGCGAACTGGTGCAGAGCGGCCTTTTGCGTGGAGCGCCGGTGGATGCATTGGGGTATCCGTATATTTTGTCGGAAGCTGGCAAGGCGGAGCTCAATTTGAAGACTCCGCTGAGGGAGCGGTGGATTAAGGCGCCGGCGAGTAAGTAGCTGGTTGTGGCCAAGAAGGAGATTAGAAGTTTTCTGTATGGTCGTTCGCAAAATCCCGCCTTCCACTATGGCGTTTGGGCATCCATCAGCAAAACTCAGATGTAAGTCCAATATTTAGATAGATAAAATCTTTTCATCGAAGCCAGCCTGCGGCGCGAACAACGGCTGAGCGGCATAGTGTTACCCGAGGCTACTGCGTGGTGCAGAGGAGAGTCATTTGAGGGTCGATGAGAAGTTTGTGGGGCTGAGTTGATGAGGTGAAATGAAATGGAGTTTCAGGGCCGGCGGCGACCACCGAGCCCAGAAGAGCCGGACGGATACCGGGGATGACTGCGTATAGCGGGACACTGGCGATGAAAGATTTGGGCACGTTTTCTTGAAAGAGTTTTCCACGTATGGAGTAGCCGGGAGCGCTGTCGCTTTTGTGAACCGTGAATTCCACGCGGTAGTGAGGAATGCCAGTTCCCTGAATCCATTGCTCGAAAAACCACTCCATGGAATGACCGCCTTCGAGGTCCATCGAAGGAGTCATCACCGCTTCAATTTCACGGCGCAAATCCTGGGTGGAAAGAGCACGGTAGGCATATTTTGTGACTAACGTGCGGAGCAGAGCGTTGAAGCGCGCATCGGGATTGGTTCCCGGTTGGCGCAGCATTTCCCGGAGCATATGAATAACCCAGGCGCCTTTGGCGTAGATGACATCATCGTAAGCGCCGGGAGACTTAGACGAATCGAGGCGTGTGCCAAGGGCCAAGGCGCCAATTTCGTCGGCGGGTTGATCCGCGTTAGAAGCTGTTTCGATGAGCCTCTGACGATAGCGCTGGAGCCAGACATGTAGGGTGTGATCGGGGTTTTTGCGCATGTCGGCGAAGAGCAACGCGAGATAGTTGGCGATGGCTTCGTCGATCCACTGATCGCGGTAGCTGGACCAACCGACAATATTTCCCCACCATTGATGAGCGACTTCGTGGAAGGGCACCAGGTCGCTGAAATGCTCCTGAATGCTGTTGGAAAGGCCGGCGCGACGCTGCACATCAGCGGAGAGAAAGGAGTAGGTGGAAATGTAGAGCAGGCCAGGCCAACCTTGCCCGAAAGTTCCGGGAATCTGGGAGACGCTGAGATTGCGAAAAGGGAAAGGGCCGCTGTAGGTTTCGTAAAAGCGAATGGAAGCGTCAATGTCTTTGCCGAGTTGTTTGAGGGCGATGGCGGGATTGGGAGGCAACGGTTGAATATCCTGATTCATATCCAGGCCTGGGCGACGAGGGCCTGCGCCGAAGAGTTCAGGGGTAACTCCGTTGGCCAGGCGCTTGGCCAACTGTTGTTCCACCTGGCGATTGGCGTAGACGTCGATGGAATAATTCGTAGAAGTCACGGATGAAGATGCGTATTCGCCAAGATTAAAACCGGCGACGGAGACAGGTTTCTCGGTTTTCCAATGGCCCACACGAAAGTCGGCTTCTTCATGTTCGTCGAGTTTTGTGCCGGTGGCGACGAGGCGCAATTTTCTGGGCCAGCGCATGGTTAAGTCGTATGCGGCGAAGTCCGCGGAGTCACCAAAGTGCGGATACCAGCTTTCGCGAGCGCCCACGAAGAAAACGTCATTGCCGGCATCGGTAATGATGTTGCCGCGATAGTGAAAGCGAATAGAAAATTCGCGATCGCGTTCGAGGGCACGGGGAACTACGACGAATAGAAAGTCGTTGCCGCGCACGCTGCGCTCTTGCGGGGTCATGTCTTCATTCTGAAAATATTCGAGTTTCTGACCATCCGCGCCGGTGACGGATTCAATGTTCAATGCCCGGGACAACTCGAAAATCAAGAAACGATGGCCTGCTCCGAGGGCGCGGAGATTTACTGTAGAGGTGGCATCGAGCGAGTGATCGGGAAGGATGGAAGTGTCGATAGTGTAGTGGAGGGCTCGAAAATCGGGGGCCATGGGGATCACATCGGGGATTTTGTAGGAAGCCCAAACATCGTAGAAAT
>Ga0210396_10002553_pt1 | contig 18534 bp, 18 predicted proteins | sample IncBWH17OmetaG_FD_155466 | JGI IMG/M metagenome (GOLD analysis project Ga0210396, IMG submission 155466) | Forest soil microbial communities from Barre Woods Harvard Forest LTER site, Petersham, Massachusetts, United States - Inc-BW-H-17-O ... | reverse complement strand
CATCCCAGACGTGCGATCCCTTGCCCTTTGAGACAAAAAATGGTTCACCTCCCACGTTTCGAAATGCTCGCACCGGAGAATTGACACCTCCCGGGATGAACCGTTTGGCCTCCGCAAACAGTGAGGAATTGGTCATGAGCCAAACCTAGTGTCCTGTCCCCGAAATACGAGGTATTTTGCCGGAGGTTCCGCCGCGGCGGATTTTTCAAGGCGCGAGCGAAGCGCCCATATCTGTGCTTTCTTTTTTAAGACCGTGGCTCAAAATTGAAAATCCTCGAGCAGTCCTTCTCGCTCAATGAACGCACTAATTTCGGCGAGGCCAATACCCTCCTTGAGATTGCACATCACGAACGGACGTTCGCCCCGCATCTTTTTCGCATCACTTTCCATGACCTTCAAAGAGGCGCCGACATAGGGAGCAAGGTCGATCTTGTTGATGACCAGAAGATCGGATTTGGTGATACCAGGACCCCCTTTCCGTGGGATTTTTTCGCCGCCGGCCACGTCAATGACATAGATCGTCAAATCGGAAAGTTCGGGGCTGAAAGTCGCGGCAAGGTTATCACCACCCGATTCAATAAACACGATGTCGGCCTCGGGGTACTTCTGCAGCATACGATCGACGGCTTCCAAATTGATTGACGCGTCCTCCCGTATCGCGGTGTGAGGACACCCGCCGGTTTCCACCCCCATAATTCGTTCGGCCGGCAGGGCGCCTGCGACGATCAGCAGCCGCTGATCCTCCTTGGTGTAAATATCATTCGTGATCACGACGAGGTCGTACCGGTCTCGCAACAATTGGCACAGCACCTCGACGAGAGTCGTTTTGCCGGATCCCACCGGTCCGCCGATGCCGACGCGCAAGGGCGGATTCCGTTTGGTACGTTGGGCGTTGCTCACAGTGATTGCGCTTCGAAAAGCCTCAAATTCGGAATTTAGATTAAGAGCGAAAGAGCCGCGAATATTGGTTTGCATGCCGCGCCGAAATAATTCCCAGGTGGGGAGCAAAGGTGGAGATCCGGTCGGGGCCGGTCTCGATCGCATGGAGCACCACATCGGGGATGAGTGTATGCATGGCAAAAAGGATTTTTTGTCCGGCAATTTGTCCCAGCGGAACCGCCTTCAAAGCGGCGGACACCTGGTTTTCTATCCAGTTGAAACTGTAGGCCGCGATGCAGGACTCCAGGTCGATTCCCAGGGCGCCGGCTGCATAGGCGAAAGCTGTTGGCAAACAGATCGGTTTCAACGAATGGAGGATGATCTGCCGCGCGTTGTCATGCCATTGCAAGGTCAGGGCAAGTTGAGCCAGCGACCACCCCATCTGTTCCGTCTCCTGACGTAACTCAAACGATTCTCTGCTCGCGAGATACCAGGCATTTGACCGGCTCACCTCGGTATAGTTCCCGTCTTCCCAGCCACGATACAGTATTGCCAGCATTGGAAGTTCGTTTGGGGCAAGGACATTCTCGAGGCCGCTCTGAATCCAAGCCTGAGCGGTCGCGCCGTCGTGGACCAGCCCGCCATCGACCGCTCCTTCGAGTCCTTGCGAATAGCTGAACGCGCCGATGGGCAGTGCTGGAGACGCCAAGTGAAGAAGCCCGATGAGCTTACGAATGCTCGCGACTGTGGGAGTCATCGTGCGAATGAGAGGGTCGCTGCCGCTGGTCGTCCGAATGAAGGTGATGTTCGCTAAAGACTTGATTAGCGCATAAATGATCTTCAGCGAAGGTCTCGTCGTGCCCATGCCGGTGTCCGCCGCCGTAGGCTCCGGCCTCGGGTTGAAATGGAGAGGTTTCCTGGTGCACCGTCATCCCAAGTTGCACCAACATCTCCTGCAGGACCGGGTCGGCCTCGAGCTTAAGGAAGTTTTCTCCGAGTTCGACCGGCGTATGCCGGTTTCCCAAATGGTACGCGGCGCGCATCAGGGAGTGCGCCGTTTCAGCGGTAACCAGCAGCACATTTTCCGGGGCCGATTCGACTCTGATCAAGGTGCCGTCCTCTGCCTGCAAAAGATCGCCGTCGCGCAGCACCGATCCGCGCGGCAGGAAAAGGGCGGCTTCAATTCCGTTCGCGAGCGTCGCTCGAAACCGGCTCTTGCGCCGAAGATCGTATGGCAACACAAGCTTAGGGAGACGATGTATTTCAGCTTCGGCTATTTCGCGATCGGCGTATCTTTCGATTCGCAGCATGGCGGGCATCTTTTGCAGGAATCCGGCGACATTCAAAATAGAAAATATCGTTGCGCCATCGGCAAGATCTTCGCCGGCTCGCAGGTCAGGAGTTCTCCGTCTGCGACCACCTGGTAGGTCTCCGGATCGACGGTTATCTTCGGCTGATAATTGTTGTGGATCATGTCTGTTTTGCGAAGAGATCGGATGCCGTGGACCGACACCAGTCGTTTCTGCAAGCCGTATCGCCCGGCGATGTCCGCAGCTTCAGCGGCCTGGGAAACAAAGGTCAGCGAAGTTTGACCGAGCGCACCTCCCCGAGTCGCGAACATCTCCCGGTAATGCACTGGTTGCGGGGTAGGAATCGAAGCATTCGGATCGCCCATGAGCGCCAGGTTGATCATCCCCCCTTTTAAGATCAGCGTCGGTTTTGTCCCAAAAAACGCAGGCTCCCAAAGAACCAGATCGGCCCATTTTCCAACTTCCACCGATCCGATTTCATGAGCGATTCCGTGCGCAATCGCTGGATTAATGGTGTATTTCGCGACGTAGCGTTTCACCCGTCGATTGTCATTTCGGGACGGGTCGCCCGCAAGAGGTCCGCGCTGGACTTTCATTTTGTGCGCGGTTTGCCAGGTACGCGTGATTACTTCGCCGATTCGGCCCATCGCCTGCGAGTCGCTCGACATCATCGAGAGCGCGCCCAGGTCGTGGAGGATGTCTTCCGCGGCAATCGTTTCCCTTCGAATCCTCGATTCGGCGAAGGCGAGATCTTCGGCGATCGCGGGATCCAGGTGGTGGCACACCATGAGCATATCCAGATGCTCATCCAGGGTGTTGACCGTATAGGGCCGGGTCGGATTCGTGGAGGAGGGGAGGACGTTCGGTTCGCCGCAGACTTTAATGATGTCCGGAGCGTGTCCGCCACCTGCGCCTTCGGTATGATAGGTGTGAATCGTCCGGCCCTTGAACGCCGCGATACTCGCCTCGACAAAGCCAGCCTCGTTCAAAGTATCGGTGTGGATCGCGACCTGCGTGTCGGTTTCTTCAGCGACTGCCAGACAATTGTCGATTGCCGCGGGGGTTGTTCCCCAATCTTCATGCAGCTTTAATCCGAGCGCACCTGCCGCGATCTGCTCCCGTAAAGGCTCTGGTTGACTTGCATTGCCTTTGCCAAGAAAACCGAGATTGATCGGATAACCATCGGCTGCCTGGAGCATTCGCTCAATGTGCCATGGGCCGGGCGTGCAAGTGGTGGCAAAAGTGCCGTGCGCAGGACCGGTGCCGCCTCCGATCAAGGTGGTGATTCCGGAAGCGAGCGCATCATCAATCTGCTGGGGGCAGATGAAATGGATGTGAGTGTCGATTCCTCCTGCGGTGACAATGTTTCCTTCACCCGCAATCACCTCGGTTCCCGGCCCGATCACGATCGTGACGCCTGGCTGGATATCCGGGTTTCCTGCCTTGCCGATGGCTGCGATGCGGCCATCTTTGATGCCGATGTCCGCTTTCAGAATCCCACTGTGATCGACGATTACGGCATTGGTGATCACCGTGTCGACGGCATCCTTGGACGGGCGTTGGGATTGACCCATTCCATCTCGGATCACTTTTCCGCCGCCAAACTTCACTTCTTCTCCGTAGATCGTAAAATCGCGCTCAATCTCGATAAACAACTCCGAGTCGGCAAGCCGCACCCGATCGCCTGTGGTCGGCCCAAACATTTCTGCGTACGCGTGGCGAGAGATTTTCATAGGCTGCCTGTCAGATCAACGCTCGCTTTCAGAGTTTGCCCATCACCAAGGCGTTAAAACCGTAAACGATCCTGTCGCCGGCGAGCTCCACGAGTTCGACGGTGCGTTTCTGTCCCGGTTCAAATCGAACGGCGGTGCCGGAGGTGATGTTGAGCCGGAAACCGCGTGATGGATCACGGTCGAAGTGCAGCGCCGTATTGACTTCATAAAAATGAAAGTGTGAACCGACTTGAATGGGCCGGTCACCTGTGTTGGCGACCGTTAGCGTGATGGTTTTTCGTCCGGCGTTCAGCTCGATGTCGACGGCGTCCGTTATGATTTCACCAGGGATCATGAATTATTTCTGGTTTTGAATTAAACGATTGGATGGTGGACCGTGACCAGTTTTGTTCCGTCAGGGAACGTGGCTTCGACCTGAATTTCGTGAATCATTTCAGGAATACCTTCCATGACCTGGTCGGATTTAAGCAGCGTCGTGCCGAAATGCATTAGCTCTGCAACGGTCTTCCCGTCGCGAGCCCCTTCCAAAAGCGCCGCGGTCAAGTACGCGACCGCTTCGGGATGATTCAACTTCAATCCGCGTGCAAGGCGCCTCTCTGCCAATAGCGCGGCCGTAAAGATCAACAGTTTATCTTTTTCTCTCGGAGTAAGATTCATGCGACATCGAAGTTTAGGTTTAGTCAGAGTTAAATGTCGATGATTTCACGTCGCCCAAAGTCGAAGAGGTTGTGCCGGCAAGCCATGCACTTGCGGTCTCAGGCGCAACCAGCAATCGACCATTATCTGGCGCAACTGTTCGACGTCATTCGCCAAGCCTCGGACAAGCAGTATCCCCTCGGGAAGAGAGGTAACTCCCGCTCGCAATTCCTTCTCGAACGGCAAGTTGTCAGCCAGTTCTTCTGCGACGGCAGCCGTGCAGCCGGAGCCTATCGCCCAAAGTGTTCCGAAGACGTTAAATCCGCAAAGCCCCTGAAGCGCATCCCTCAAAGGGGCGGACGCATCGAGGAGCAGCCGTTCGACCCAGAGAGGCCGCCCGTCGGTCCGTTCGATCGAGGTCGCAAAACGGAGAGACCCCTCCGACCATTGCTCCGCGGACGCCTGTCGGCCAAGCAAGTTGATCTCCCAACCAATCGCCGTCGCGCCTGGTTCGATTTGCAGCCTAAAGACCGACTCCGCGTGGGTCGCGTTATAAAAGATATTTTCTTGAGGAAGCCAGTCGAGAGTCGATCCTTGTTCCAGGCGGATGGTGGTTTGTTGGCGGCATCGCTGGCGTGGCGCTTTGTACCATTTTCCAGCGGCTGGAGTCGTCACCAGTACGTTGCTGTTTGCCTCAAGATCGATCTCGACAGTTAACTCGTCGCCGCCGGCTATTCCGCCGGGCGGATGAACGATGACCGCATGACAAACTTGTTTGCCCTCAGGATAGATCGCCTTTTGGACCAGCAATGGACCGAAATGGCGGTTTTCAATCAAAACGGTGCGCATTTTTTTAACCGCAAACCGAAGATGAAGTTCGGCCGGCCATCGGTCGTGGGGGGGATGAGTCACAGCAAAATATTCAACATTGCCGCGTGCGGTTCGGAACTAAAAACTTCAACCAAGGTCAATATTGAATGTTTAGATATTATCCTAGACAGCGATCATGTGGCGAACGCCGTCTTGATCCATCGTCGCTCCTGATCCGCTGGCCACCATTTCGCCTCGGCTCATGACCAGATACCGATCCGCGAGGTGGTGGGCAAAATCATAGTATTGCTCCACCAACAGGATGGTTAAACTCATCTCGGTTACAATGTGGCGAAGTGTTCTGCCTATCTCCTGGATGATCGATGGCTGAACACCTTCGGTCGGTTCGTCGAGAATCAACAGCTGCGGCCGGCCCATCAGAGCACGTCCGATCGCCAGTTGTTGCTGTTGCCCCCCGGATAAATCGCCTCCCCGCCGAGACTTCATCGACTTCAAGATAGGAAAAAGGCTATAGATGTCGTCTGAAACGGTGCGGACCGATCGATTTCCGGCCGCGCCCACCAGGAGGTTTTCTTCAACTGTTAGGCGGGGGAAGATATCCCTCCCTTGGGGGACGTAGGCGAGTCCGTTCGACACCCGGCTGTAAGGTGGAAGCTTTTCCAACGCCTTTTTGTTCCAATGAATCTTGCCTGTCCGGATCGGCACCACACCCATCAAACAGCGCAGCAGAGTTGTTTTCCCGACTCCGTTCCGGCCGAGCAAAACGGTCAGCTGACCAGTTGGCAGAGTGAAAGTCACGTTTCTCAGGATATGACTTCCGCCGTAGTATTGGTTCACCGAGTCAACTTCCAGCATAGGAGGGAGCGTTCACCGTTTACGGTTCAGAGTTGTTGCGCGTTCGTTGGTTGTCTCATTACCGGCCGAGGTAAGATTCTATCACGCGTTCGTCGCGCTTGACGTGGTCCAGCGTGCCTTCCGCAATCACGCTTCCTTCAGCCAGGACGGTGACTTTGCCTTCTTGACCGCTCAAAGCGGCCACGAATTCCATGTCGTGTTCAACCACCATCATTGAGCATTTGCCGCGGAGGTGGTTCAGAAGATCCGCCAACTGCTCCGTCTCGTGGTCGCTCATTCCCGCGGCCGGTTCATCCAGAAGTAACAGCCGCGGTTCCTGCATGAGCAGCATCCCGATTTCAAGGAGTTGCTTCTGGCCATGAGAAAGCTCACCGGCTTGCCGGTAGGCCTCGTTTTCAAGCCGGACCAGCGCAAGCGTTTCTTTGATCTTCGCCAGTGCGACGCCGGTGAGTTTGGACCGAAGCGTGTGGAACCATCTCTTATCTTCATTCATCGCCAGATCGAGATTTTCCCAGACCGTGTGTTGTTCGAATACGGTTGGTTTTTGAAACTTCCGCCCAATGCCGGCGCGCGCGATTCTCGGTTCGTCAAGACGTGTCAGATCGATCGTCTGCCCGAGAAAAACGCGTCCGCTATCCGGCTTTGTTTTGCCGGTTATAACATCCATCATGGTTGTTTTGCCGGCGCCGTTTGGACCAATGATGCAGCGCAGTTCGTCGCCCTCCACCGACAGGGACAAATTGTTCAATGCCCGGAAACCATCGAAGCTGACGCTGACATCTTCCAGGTAAAGGATAACCCCATGGGAAAGATCAACTTCGCCCGGAACATTGAGGTGCGCCAGACCAGTGACGTCACCAGTATCCGCATTTGACCCGTTTGATGGTGCGTCTCTCATCGCCGGTCGGTTATTGTTTATTGCGGAGACGCTGGAAAAGGCCCACCACGCCTTTCGGCAGCCAGAGCGGCACAATGACGAACATGGCGCCTAGAAAAAAAAGCCAGTAGTCCGACAACGACGCAGTGAGGAAACTTTTCGCTTCATTGACGATAAATGCACCGAGAATCGGTCCAATCAGAGTGCCGCGTCCGCCAACCGCAACCCAGATCGCCATCTCGATGGAGTTCCCAGGTGACATTTCGCTCGGGTTGATAATTCCAACTTGCGGCACGTAGAGCGCTCCGGCGATCCCGCACAAGATGGCTGAAAAGGTCCAGACAAACAGCTTGTAACCAAGCGGACTGTATCCGAGAAACATCAGACGAGACTCGGTGTCGCGCACGCCCTTCACGACACGGCCCAGTTTCGACGTGACGATATATCTGCAAGCCAGAAAGCCACCCACCAGAGTCGCGAACGTGATCATGAAGAGTCCGGCTCGCGTGCCGATCGCAGCGATCGGAAAGCCGAGAATACGTTTGAAATCGGTGAATCCATTGTTCCCGCCAAACCCGGTCTCGTTCCGGTAGAACAAAAGCATGGCCGCAAACGTCAAGGCCTGGGTAATGATGGACAGGTAGACGCCTTTGACTCGGGAGCGGAAAGCAAAAAATCCAAATACCCAGGCCAGCAAACCCGGAACCAGTATCACCAGCAGCATGGCATAAAGAAAATGATCGGTCCCGTGCCAGTACCAGGGCAGGGCTTTCCAGTCCAGAAACACCATGAAATCGGGAAGATGGCTATGGTAGACCCCCTCGAGGCCGATCGAGCGCATCAGGTACATGCCCATCATGTAACCGCCCAACGCGAAGAAAAGGCTGTGACCTAGACTCAGAATTCCGCAGTAACCCCAGACCAGATCGAGTGCCAGCGCTCCGATTGCGTAGCACATGATTTTGCCGACCAGCGTCAGTGCGTAGGCCGAAAGGTGGAACGGACTCCCTTCCGGCACGAGCATGGAACAAATTGGCACCAGCGCGAGAACCGCGATAACAATGAAGATCAGGACGCGCCAGGAAACTGGACTTAACATCGGCTGCCGGGCCGGCAGGATCAGCTGTTGGGTGGGTTCGATGGTAGCGGTAGTCATTTCAAACCTCCACGCTGCGACCTTTGAGAGCGAACAACCCTCTCGGGCGTTTCTGGATGAACAACACGATCAACACGAGGACCGCGATTTTTGCCAAGACCGCACCCCAGAACGGCTCAATCACTTTACTGATGACCCCGAGACCCATGGCGCCAATGATGGTTCCGGCGAGTTGGCCGACACCGCCCAGGACAACCACCATAAACGAGTCGATGATGTAGTTCTGGCCCAGATCCGGACCCACGTTCCCGATCTGGGAAAGCGCGCATCCGCCCAGACCCGCTATCCCTGCACCGAAGGCGAAGGCGTAACTGTCGACTTGCCAGGTACGTATCCCGGAGCAAGCAGCCATTCTGCGATTCTGAGTGGTGGCTCGAATATAGAGTCCCAACCGAGTCTTGTTCAGAACGAGAGAAGCGATTCCCACGACTGTCAGGGCGAATACCATGATGGTGATCCGGTTGAAGGGCAGGATCAGATTCGGCATGATAGCGACGCCTCCACTCATCCAGGAGGGGTTCGAGACCTCAACGTTCTGTGCACCAAATAACATTCGGACGGTCTGAATCAGCACCAGGCTGATTCCAAATGTAGAGAGCAAAGTTTCCAGCGGCCGGCCGTACAAAAATCTGAGAACACCCCGCTCCAGGATAAAACCGGCGATCGCCGCGGCCAGAAATGAAGCTGGGACCGCCGCTAAAGGATACCAATCGATTGCTCCCGCCCAATGACTTCTGAAAAACTCCTGAACGACATAAGTCGCGTAGGCGCCGATCATTAAAAACTCACCATGCGCCATGTTGATCACGCCGATCAACCCGTAGGTAATCGCCAATCCGAGCGCAGCCAACAGCAAAATGCTACCGAGACTGAGACCTGCAAATAGCGTCCCGATCATCTCGATTTTCCATTGTTCGAAGGCCATGGCCTTCAGCGCTTCGGTCGCCGCCGCTCTTACTTTTTCATCGGTTTCGGCATAGGTTCCGTCCTTCTGCTTTTCGACCAAGGGGAGCAACAGACTCCGCATTTGCGGGTCCTTACGTCCGCCGATCAACTGGACCGCTTGGAGCCTTTTGGATGCGTCAGGATCCTGAAGCGCGGTAAGAGCCCATAGCTGATCAAGTCGAGCTTTTAATACCGGATCGGTCTCCTTGCTGCGAGCTGCCTCGATCAGCGGCTTCGCCGCGGGATCCGGTGCCTGGAATAAAGCATTGATGGCTTTCTCACGAACGGCGTGATCCGGCGCCTGCAGTCTGAGCCCGTCCAAACCGCTTTCGACTCGTGCCCGGAGCAGATTGTTCAAGGTGATGGGTTGTACATCACTCGCCTTAATCGCCACTGGCGCATCAGTAATCGGGTCCTTGAGAACATCACCTTCCTGAATCAATACACGTCCGTCGGATGTTGCGACGACATTTTCCTGTCCCATGGCCTCGAGCACACGAAGCGCAGCCGCATCGCCCGAAGCGATGATCCGATCGAGCGCCTGCGCTTTTGCGTCGAAGTCATCTTCGGCCAGCGGCTTGAGGTCGTCAGCGGTCAGCGCGAAGACGCGATGGCTCCCCCCGACTAAAACGAGGAGAGCCAAAAATATCGAACAGAAAGAGCGTGGCATTTTCTGCTAACAACGGACGGAAGTTGCCTCTTTAACGATCGGACCGGTCCGCGATCGCAGTCCCAGTTCCGATGTTGAGCGGCACCACGCTGGAAACCCGATCAGGTTTGTTTTCGTTGCCCGGTATAAATGGGCTCCAGGGTTGTGCACGCACCGTACCCTTGGTCTTCCAGACGACAGTGAACTGGCCGTCCCCGCGGATTTCCCCGATCATCACTGGTTTGTGCAGGTGATGGTTCGGATCCATTTCTTCTTCGAATCCGCAAGGCGCATTGAATTTCTGGCCGTAGGCCGCGGCGATCACCTTGTCGACGTCGGTCGTTCCTGCTTTTTCCACGGCCTGTTTCCAGATATGCATTCCGACGTAGGTGGCTTCCATCGGATCGTTTGTCACACGCTTGTCGCCACCCGGCAGATTGTGCTCCTGCACATAAGCAAACCACGCTTTCTTGAACGCTTCGTTCACTGGGTTCTTCAGTGACATGAAATAATTCCACGCGGCGAGGTTACCGACCAGCGGCTTAGTATCGATTCCGCGGAGTTCCTCTTCCCCTACCGAGAACGCGACTACCGGTACGTCAGTCGCTTTCAATCCCTGGTTGCCGAGTTCCTTGTAGAAGGGAACGTTCGAATCGCCGTTGATGGTCGAGATCACCGCCGTCTTTCCTCCCTGCGAGTATTTTTTGATATCCGCGACGATCGTCTGGTAATCAGCATGTCCGAACGGTGTGTAGATCTCGTTAATATCAGCGTCTACAACTCCTTTTGAATGAAGGAAAGCACGTAAAATCTTGTTGGTCGTTCGGGGATAGACATAGTCGGTTCCCAGCAGAAAGAAACGCTTCGCGCCGCCTCCTTCTTTGCTCATCAGATATTCGACGGCTGGAATTGCCTGCTGGTTGGGAGCTGCGCCGGTGTAGAAGACATTCTTCTGCATCTCTTCGCCCTCATACTGCACAGGGTAAAACAGTAGGCCATTGAGTTCTTGAAATACGGGCAGCACCGACTTCCGCGAAACGGACGTCCAGCAGCCGAAAACGACCGCCACCTTGTCCTGACTCAAAAGTTGACGCGCCTTTTCGGCGAATAGTGGCCAGTTCGACGCCGGATCAACGATGACCGGCTCGAGCTGGCGTCCCATCACCCCGCCGCTCTTGTTGATTTCTTCGATGGTCATCAGCGCAACATCTTTGAGTGATGTTTCCGAGATGGCCATGGTGCCCGATAAGGAATGGAGTATTCCGACCTTGATCGGTTCGCTCGACTCTGCACCCACGAGCGGGGGAACAGAGGCAAGCGTTAAACATGTCGCTAAGGTAAGGAGTTTCAAGAAATTGCTTCTCTTCATGGGATATTGGGGTTGGCGATGACTAGTGCCACCTGGACCTGAGCAAACGCCGTGCCACTCGCAATTTCGCAAGAAACCCGTCGCACAACGCTGCGCTCGCAATGCTAAACCTTGCACAACCACCTGAACTAAGGTCACGGACCACCTGAATTCCCGCCCGGATCGTCCCCACCACGGTTCACGACGCGTTTGGATCCGGTATTCGCTCGTGCGCCGTGTCTGCGTCTTTACGAACGTTGACTCCGAAGATGTTATTTTTTGATCAACTTAGGCGAAGTTGATCAGTCAACCTCGATCTTTACCGCTCAGCCGCTTCCCGCGAATCGGCGTATCTATGTGTTTACCGTGGTTTTCACGGCCCGAAGAGCCAAGAAAAAATTTAGCCCAAGGTCTAACCCCTAAGCGGTTGAGGTTAGGAAATCTTGGGATGATTTATCGGCCCGCAGGGGCGGCAAAAATTGAGAACAGGTAATCCTGCTATTGGCATGGTTTATGCCCCGCAGGGCTAGGGGGTTCAGCCCGGCGTTTTAACGCCGGGAATCTCCCAATTTAGGACGACGCGCCCTGCAGGGCGCCAGAAGAACGAGATGATGGTTTTACCACGTGACCTCGAGCTATCGCTCGACGCTCCGGAGAGCAATGTAGGATAGGCTGTATTCATTCACATCATCGAGCGATGCTTCGACATCGTCCTTCATCTCGATTGGGGATCGAGGCGGTTTGCTAGGATGGAAGAAGGATGAATGGAGAAAGCAAGCGGTGGGAGTTGTTGGAGGAGAAATATAATGGGGTGGTGGTGTCGGCTTTTTGCGGCGCCTCAACTCGACTCCCTGCCTCTGACTTCCTGTCTCCCATCTCCTGGCTGTTGGTTCCTTGGCTCCTTGGCTCCTTGGCTCCTCTTCCTGCCGGCGGTTGACATCAGTCTCACTTTTCTTAAGATTGATAACTGAATTGCGGTGTTTCCAGGTGACGCCGAATTGCTTTCTTCGAAGTTCCCCCGTGGCGAAGTGTTCGACAACTGAATAGAGACAAAATGAAAGCTCATCAACTGCTCAGTTCTCCTGATACATGGTGCCAGGAGTCGCCGGCAGAAGATGAGTACGGCAACAAGGTTCCTGCCCTTCATCCGGGCGCGGTCAAGTGGTGCGCGCTCGCCGCAATTCAAAAGGTGTACTCCCCGTTACAATGGGAGGAGGCGATGGATCGACTCCTTCGTGCGCTCAGCGTTTCCGAAAAAGGAATTTGCCAATTGAGCAAATCCGACAAAGCCTGTTGCCTCATGGAGTGGAACGATGATCAGAACTCCTCGTTCCGGGAAATTCGCGAGATTCTTCTGGAAGCGGACGTCTGATTGCCCGGAGGGCGGCTACCTCAGCGGGGCTTTCTCGCTGGGGCTCGAACGCTTCGAACTGCTGGATTACCTTTAAAAAAGGGACTTGCTGGCAGACTTAGATCGATCTAAGTTGTGTTTCCCAAAAAACTCCTTTCAATGTTTCCCCCCTCCGCTCGACACTCCACTGGTTTCGTGGTTTCCCCCCCAGGGATTCTCTCCCAGGACGTGATCGCTCGTGCTCCAGCGATCGAAGCAAAGCCTCGCGTCACTCTCCGGGATATCGCCCTCGACGCTTCCGTTTCTCGCGCCACCGTCTCTTTGGTCCTCCGCGATGTTCCCGTCGTCGCAAAGAAAACGCGGGAAAAGGTCCTTCGCTCCATGAGCAGGCTCGGGTACGTCTATCATCGCGGCGCGGCAAGTCTTCGCACCCAACGGACGCACGCCATCGGTCTGATTGTCACAGATATCACCAATCCGTTTTTCGCCGAGATCATCGTCGCTATCGAAGACAAACTTGGAAGCGCAGGTTATGTAATTTTGCTTGGAAACACGTCGGAAACGGTCAGCAAACAGCAACGGCTCTTTGCGACGATGCAGGAGTATCCTACGGACGGAGTGCTCCTTTGCCCAGCCACGGATCGGTCGGCGGAATTTAGCGTGCAGATTCGGAACAGCCGCCTTCCGATCGTACTTTTCGCTCGCAGCCTGGCCGGATTCGAATCTGATTACGTCGGGGTAGACAACATCTATGGCGCCCAAACTGCCGTCGACCATCTCGTGCAACTCGGTCATCGTCAAATCGCCTTTATTGGCGGGGCGGAGGAGGCTTCCTCCCGCAAAGAACGCATCATCGGCTACGAAAACGCCCTGCGAAAGCACCACTGCCGCGTCGACCTGTCATGGATGCTCACGAGCGCTCCCAATCGTGAAGGGGGATATCAGTCGATGCAGCATTTACTGCGTCTGCCAGCGCCGCCGACCGCAGCTCTCTGTTTCAATGACATGGTGGCCATCGGCGCAATTCAGGCATTGTCCGCTGCAGGTCAAAATGCAGGACTAGACTTCGCTCTGGTCGGTTTCAACGATGTGGCCGAGGCGAGGCTTTGTCGTCCCTCGCTGACAACCGTCGCAACGACACCTGGAAAAATCGGGGAGATGGCCGCGGAACTTCTCGTCGACCGAATCGCTCGCGCCGACCAACCCTGTCGAAAACTGATTTTACGCCCGAGCTTGATTGTCCGTGAGTCGTGCGGGCGCCCTTTTTCTCCGTGTCTTCCAATAGCGAGCTTGAACAAATGACAGATCGAAAAAAACTAGGTTGGGGATTGATCGGCGCGAGTGATATCGCAAAAACCAGGATGATTGAGGCGATTAATGGGCAGCCCGACAGCGCCGTGGTGGCGGTCATGAGCACAAACGAGGAACGGGCAAAGCATTATGCAGCCGAAAACGGCATTCAGCATTACTACAGCTCGGTCGAGGGGTTGCTCACAGATCCAGACGTGGAGGTGATCTATATCAGTACGACAAACGAACGGCACAAAGCAGAAGTGACGCTTGCTGCCAAATCGGGAAAGCATGTTCTCTGCGAAAAACCTTTGGCGCTGACTGTCCCGGATGCCCGTGAGATGCTCGAAACCTGCCGGCAGGCGCATGTGGTCCTGGGCACGAACCATCATCTCCGGAATGCGGTGACTCATCGTGCCCTGCGCAGGCTGATTAGGGAGGGGGCGATCGGCCAGCCTCTGGCGGCACGTGTCTTTCACGCAGTTTATCTTCCTCCCAGGTTGCAAGGATGGCGACTCGACAAACCGGAAGCGGGAGGAGGTGTCATTCTGGATATTACGGTGCACGACGCGGATGCACTACATTTTGCTTTGGACGATGATGCGGAGGAAGTGGTGGCTCTCTCAGCACGGCAGGGGCTTGGTCAAAGCGGTCTCGAAGACGCTGTGATGGGTGCTATCCGTTTTCGCAGCGGTCTCCTGGCGCAGTTCCATGATGCGTTCACCATCAAAAACGCGCGTACGGGCTTTGAGGTCCATGGAAGCGAGGGATCTCTCATCGGCGAAGATGTCATGACGCAGGAGCCGAAAGGACAGCTTTTTCTCCAAAGAGCGGAGAAACGGGAAGAAGTCGATTTGGGCGAGCATGAGAATCTTTACGCACACCAGGTGCGCCATTTTAACGCTGCCGTGAAGGGACAGGGGACGCCTTTTGCCACGGGTGAAGATGGTGTTCGCTCTCTCGCTGTCGCGACGGCAGTCCTGGAATCTACGAAAACCGGGCAACGGGTCCCAGTCCGATACTAAGGTCGGTCACACGCGATTTTAAGACAGAGAATAGCCGCAAACTAGAAAGGAAGTGATCCGGACCCTAATAAATGCCAATACACTCATAATAGATATAACTGCCGGCGATTAATAGCCTTTCAACTAGATTAAAATGTCTGGAAGGTTCAAGGCGCCCACGGTACAGCGCTCAACGGATTGATCTCCAAGCTGTAAATTCTGCTAAACAACCAAACAACAAATCGGATTAAGAAAAGATAGTTAAAAAAGTCATGCATCTCAAAATGCGTTTGTGTTCCCCCGTCGTTGCGTTCGCATCCTTCTTCGCCTTGGTGCCAGCGCCTCTCTCCTCTCAGGCAGCAGGCGAAAAGAAACTAGAAGTGTTTTCCTGGTGGACTTCCGGTGGTGAAGCGGCAGCGCTAGATTCGCTGTTCGCAACCTACAAGAAACAAAATCCAGGCATTGAAATCATCAACGCGACGGTTGCCGGCGGTGGCGGTTCCGCGGCCCGGCCAGTGCTTCAAACCCGTCTTGCGGGTGGCAATCCGCCGGACACCTGGCAGAGTCATCCCGGTTGGGAAATGCTCGGCCAGTACGTGGAACCGGGTTACTGCGAAGCGATCACAGAGCTCTATCAGAGTGACGGATGGGATAAAGCCTTTCCGAAGGGTCTTGTCGATCTGATGACCAAGGATGGGAAAATCTATGGCGTACTTGCGGGCGTGCATCGCGGCAACAACCTCTGGTTCAATAAAAAGCTTCTCGAAAAGAACGGGATTACGGTGGGCGATAAGATGACCTTTGACGAGTTTTTCGCGGCTTGCGATAAACTCAAGGCGGCCGGTATCCCGGCGCTCGGAGTCGGAGATTCGGGGATCTGGGCTTCGGCTCAACTCTTCGAAAACACGCTCCTAGGCGTCGTCGGAGGCCAGGGATGGATGGATTTGTTCTCCGGCAAGATGAAGTGGGATGACCCAAAAGTGAAGGAAGCGATGAAGTACTTCGCCAAAATGCAGGACTATCTGAATCCGGATCACTCTGCATTGAGTTGGGACCAGGCCATCGGCGCCTTGATTGAAGGCAAAGTGGCCTTTAGCTCGATGGGTGATTGGGCGGACGGTGAATTCACCAAGGCCGGCAAAAAGGAGAATGTAGACTTCGGCTGGGTCAGCCATCCCGGAACCGACGGATCGTTCATCATTGTTGCGGATGGATTTACCCTTGCGAAAGGGGCGCCTCACAAAGACGCTACCATCGCGTGGCTGAAGAGCATTGGCAGTAAGGAGGCACAGGAGGCTTTCAACCCGTTGAAAGGCTCGATTCCAGCCCGGACCGATGTGGATAAGTCAAAGTTTGACAACTACCACCAATGGTCCATGAAGTCGTTTGCCAGCGACACACTCCTTCCCAGTTGCGTCCACGGCGAAGCCGCTCCGGCAGCGTTTCAGCAAGCGCTCAACGATGCGGTAACCGCGTTCATCGTGGACAAGAATATTGACAATTTCGCCAACGCCCTCGCGCAAGCGGCGAAAGAGTCGGAGGCCACCAACAAATAGGTGATCTGGCAGGCGGAAGCTGAGATTCCGCCTGCCCTGCCTCTTAGCAAAAACCACTGCGAACGTGACGTTCGTTGACGCCAAATTGATTCATGCCCACGGCCAACCTGCAAGTTCCCCGCTCCCGGCAAACGCAGGCTCAATCCAGGCGGAAAAGGATTTCCAGCGAGCGTATCCTGCCTCCATTGATTTTGGTGCCGTCCATGGCCGCCATTATCACCTTCGTTTACATCTTTATCCTGATTACGATTTGGGTCTCTTTGTCTCGATGGGGCACACTGCGAATCGACTGGCGTCCACGCGATCCCCTGTTTGAGGCCTATGCGCAGATGTTCGCGATGCCGCGCTGGCATGCCGATCTGCGGAACGTCTTCGTATTCACCGTGTTATTTCTCTCGGCTTCCATCGGATTCGGCCTTTTGCTCGCTCTTCTCCTTGATCGCCGTTTGCTGGGATTCACGCTCTTCCGAAATATTTTCCTCTTTCCTTACGCCTTATCTTTCATTGTGACAGGCATTGCCTGGCGATGGATCTTCAACCCGGAGACCGGCATCAATCTTCTGTTCGATGGTTTAGGCATTAACAAATGGCTGGTTTCCATGGGTGGAGCGCCGTTCAAGCCAGGGTGGACGACCGATCCAGCCGTCCTGTTTTCAATTAACGATGCGCTTGGGCATGTTTTTCCCGGGGCGCGGAATATTAGCGTTCATCTCGGAATTCCGATGGCCATGATTCCCGTCGTCGTCGCCGCGTCGTGGCAACTGACCGGGTTCGCCATGTCGATGTATATCGCGGGCTTGGCCACCGTTCCAAATGAACTCCGGGAAGCGGCGCGGATCGACGGAGCGACTGAGTTCCAGGTTTACACCAAGGTCGTTCTCCCATTGCTTCGCCCCGTCACCGTCAGCACGGCCATTATTCTCGGACATGTTTCCTTGAAGATTTTTGACCTGATCTTTGCCATGACGGGTGTCGGTCCCGGCTTCGCGACAGATGTCCCGGGTATTTTTGTCTTCGACATGACATTCAAAGCCACCAGGTACAATCTGGGCGCCGCTGCTTCCATTGTCATGCTGCTGCTCGTTGCCCTCGTCATCGTGCCGTATCTCTGGCGGAATTTGAGGAAGAATTAGTGATGCAAGTCTCCTACGTTAACTTTCGTCAGTCTTTACCGCGGACCATCTGGGATTGGCTAATCCTGATCTTTCTCCTGTTCTGCGCGCTCTTTTTTCTCATGCCGATCTATGTGATGGTCGTGACCGGGCTTAAACAGGCCCAGAACGTCAGTCTTTCGACGATGTGGCACCTGCCGGTACACCTCTCCGGAGGGGGCTTTTATGAAGCGTGGCGCCGTCTCTATCCGAACCTGGGAAACAGCCTTCAGTTAACAATTCCGGCGACCATCATCTCTTCAATCATCGGAGCTATCAACGGATACATTTTTGCCAAATGGAAGTTTCGGGGCGCGAACACCTTGTTTGCGGTCCTGGTCTTTGGAATGTTCATCCCGTACCAGAGTATCTTGATTCCTCTGATCCAGTTTCTTGAACAGATCAAGTTGTACGGAACGATTGGGGGACTTATTCTGGTCCACGTCGTCTACGGTCTGCCCATCTGCTCTCTGATATTTCGAAATTTTTTCGCAGGTATTCCGGACGAACTTATCGAAGCCGCACGCTTAGACGGGGCCGGCGTTATTCGGATCTTCCTGCTTGTCATGTTGCCGCTGGCATTGCCCGCGTTTGTGGTGGTCGGTATCTTTCAATTCACCAACGTCTGGAACGACTTCCTGTTTGGTGTGACCATTTTGCCGAATCCGAACGCGCAACCGGTCACCGTCGCTCTCAACAATCTTTCCGGCTCGTTCTCGGTCGACTGGAATGTCGTCATGGCCGGAGCGGTCATTGTCGCGTTGCCGACCGCGCTGATCTACATCTTGCTCGGCAGGTTCTTTGTCCGTGGCTTGCTGGCAGGATCGGTGAAAGGTTAAAGGCGCTCACCGTTCGCAGTTCGGCGGTGCCGTCTCGGTTTGGTCGGTTTTGCAGAAGACAAAGCGAGAAGCTTCGCCGTCGAACAGTAAACGTGAATCGCGGTGCTGCCGCCGAACGCCGAAC
>Ga0210396_10002549_pt1 | contig 18547 bp, 16 predicted proteins | sample IncBWH17OmetaG_FD_155466 | JGI IMG/M metagenome (GOLD analysis project Ga0210396, IMG submission 155466) | Forest soil microbial communities from Barre Woods Harvard Forest LTER site, Petersham, Massachusetts, United States - Inc-BW-H-17-O ... | reverse complement strand
ATCCTCGGCGCGCTCGTCGTCAACATCGTCGCGATCGTCGGCGCCGTCCTCGCGGCCGCGAAGCTGGTCGGACATTGAGTGCAGACGCCCGTCGGCGGCCTGTCGCGGGAGCGGCGGTGAGTAAAAACAGCGCCGGGTCGCTTTTCTCGCGCCGCGCCGGCGAGGTCATCGAATGAGGCGCCGCGAGCTCATGCTGCTTCTGGGCGCCGCAATGATCACGGCGCCCGCACTCCGGGCGCAGCAGAAAGCGATGCCGGTGATCGGGTTTCTCGGCAATGCGTCACCTGTCCCGTTTGCGCCGTTTATGGCCGCGTTCCACCAGGGACTGAACGAAACCGGCTACATCGAGGGACAAAACGTAGGTATCGAATACCGCTGGGCGGAGGGCCACTATGATCGGCTGCCCGCCCTAGCCGCCGATCTCGTCAGCCGCAAGGTCGACGTCATCGCGACGCGTGGCGGCAGCGCTTCGGCACTGGCGGCGAAAAACGCGACCTCGACGATCCCAATCGTCTTCGAAACCGGCGCCGACCCGGTGGAGCTAGGACTGGTCTCCAGCTTCGCGCGGCCGGGCGGCAACCTCACGGGCGTCACCATCCTGACGGCGGAGCTGATGCCCAAGCGCCTCGAGCTGCTGTCCGAGCTGGTACCCCAGGCCGGCGTGATCGCCCTGCTCGTGAACCCGAACAGTCCCGTTGCTGAGCGCGTCATCAGAGACGTGCAGGAGGGAGCGCGCGCGAGGGGTGCAGCTCCATATCCTGAAGGCCGGCGCCGAGGGCGAATTCGAGACCGCCTTCGCTTCCCTCGTCCAACTCCAGGCCGGCGCGCTTCTGGTCGGCAACGACCCATTCTTTTTCAGTCGGGGCGATCAGCTCGTGGCGCTCGCGGCACGTCACGCCGTGCCGGCGATGTATGAATGGCGGGAATTCGCCGCGGCCGGTGGCCTAATCAGCTACGGAACCAGCCTTGCCGCTATCTATCGGCTGGCCGGCATTTACGTCGGAAAGATCCTCAACGGCGCCAAGCCGGCCGATCTGCCGGTGCAGCAGCCGACCACGTTTGAGCTGGTCATCAATCTCAAGACCGCTAAGGCGCTCGGCCTCACCGTGCCGCAATCGATCCTCGCCCGAGCCGACGAGGTGATCGAATGAGGCGCCGCGAGTTGATGCTGTTGTTGGGCGGTGCAATGACGGTGGCGCGCACCCTTCGCGCGCAGCAGAAGGCGATGCCGGTGATCGGCTACCTGAACGCTGCCAAGCCCACCCCTGGTATGCTGGACGAATTCCGCAATGGTCTGGCTGAACAGGGTTATCATGAAGGCCAGAACGTGTTGATCGAGTATCGGTGGGCGGAAGGCCAGTATGATCGGTTGCCTGCCATGGCGGCCGAGCTGGTTCGCCGTCCCGTAGATGTGATCGTCGGCACCGGCGGCGCCATCTCGGGACGGGTTGCCAAGGCGGCGACAAACACGATCCCGATCGTGGCCCTAATGGGGAGCGACCCTGTCGCAATAGGCCTCGCTGATAGCCTGAGCCGCCCGGGCGGCAACGTCACCGGCGTCGCCCAGCTGGTGACCGACGCTGATGCAAAGCGTTTGGAGCTTCTTCACGAGCTGGTGCCGGCTGCCAAAACGATAGCCTATCTCCAGAACCCGACACTCCTGAACTCAGAGAGCCCGACCCGAAACGTAGAATCCGCGGCCCTCACGCTCGGTGTGACGCTTTCTGTTGTAAAGGCCAGCAGCGACAGCGACTTAGCTGCGGCATTCGCGGCTCTCTCGCAGGGGCGGATCGGTGCGCTCCTCGTTGGCGCGGACCCGTTCTTTTTCATGCAAAGAGATCAACTCGTGACGCTAGCGGAGCGTCATGCCGTACCGACGATGTATTTCTTCCGCGAGTTTGTCACGGCGGGCGGCCTGATCAGCTATGGCACCAAACTTGCCGACGCCTACCACCAAATCGGAGTTTACACGGGCAGGATCCTGAAAGGCGCGAGCCCGGCCGATCTGCCGATTGCCCAGCAATCCGAAAAAATCGAGCTGGTCATCAATCTCAAGACCGCCGATGCACTCGGGCTGACGGTCCCGCAATCGATACTCGCCCGCGCCGACGAGGTCATCGAATGAGGCGGCGCGAGCTGATGCTCCTGCTCGGCGGCCTGGCCATCTTCCATGGCGCTAACGGCCGCGCGCAAGAGCCGGGGCGGGTCTACCGCCTCGGCGTAATGCATCGGGGGCCACGCGAAGGTGTGGACTTTATCGCGTTGCTCGACGGGCTGCGCCAATCGGGGTTTGTCGAAGGGCAGAATTTGCGGGTCGAGGGCCGCTTCTCGATGCGGGACGAGGACGCCTCGGAGGTTGCGACGGAGCTCGCGGCCGGGGGAGTCGACGCGATCTCGACCGGTTCCCATCACCGCACCCACGCCGCGCAAAAGGCGACCCGGACAATCCCGATCGTCAGTGTTGCCGACGATTTGGTGCTGAGCGGTTTGGTGAGCTCGCTGGCCCATCCCGGTGGCAATACCACCGGCATCAGCATTCTGGCGACCGAGCTCGACGGCAGGCGGCAGGAGCTGCTGATAGAGTTGGCTCCCACCGTGCGCCGCATAGCCGCTCTCGCCGACCCCAGCGACACCGCGCCCGAGCAGCTGCGGGCCTTGCAAGATGCAGCGCGGGAGCGCGCGGCATCGAACTCTCTACCCACCTTGCCTCGACACCCGAGGGGATCGTTGCAGCGCTCTATGACGCAAAGGCTTCGGGGGCCCAAGCGCTCAACGTCCTGGCATCGGGATTGTTCAATCTCAACCAGCAGCTGATCATCGAGCGCACGGGAATATTCCGGCTCCCCGCAATCTACCAGTGGCCCGAAATCGCTGAAGCTGGCGGGCTGATGGCTTACGGCCCGCGATACGCCGAGATCTATCGGCAACAGGTCGCACGACAGCTCGTCAGAATTTTCCGGGGAGCCAAGCCCGGCGACATCCCGGTCGAGCAGCCGGACAAATTCGAGCTGATTATCAATCTTAAGACCGCGAAGGAGATCGGCCTCGTCCCACCGCAATCGATCCTCGCCCGTGCCGACGCGGTCATCGAGTGATGCCGTAAGCTCTCGCTGTATCAGCTGTCGCCCATCTTGAGGGCGGCGATGAAGGCGGATTGCGGGATCTCGACTTTGCCGAACTGCCGCATCCGCTTTTTGCCCTCTTTCTGCTTTTCGAGGAGCTTGCGTTTGCGGGTCACGTCGCCGCCATAGCATTTGGCGAGCACGTCCTTGCGCAAGGCCTTGACGGTTTCGCGCGCGATGATCCGGCCGCCGATCGCCGCCTGGATCGCGACGGCGAATAGCTGGCGCGGGATCAGGTCCTTCAATCTTTCGCACAACGCTCGGCCGCGCCGCTCGGCTTGGCTCCGATGGACGATGATCGACAGCGCGTCGACCGGCTCGCCATTGACCAGGATGTTCATCAGCACGAGGTCCCCCTCGGCGTACCCGTCGAGCTGATAGTCGAAGCTGGCGTAGCCGCGGCTGACCGATTTCAGCCGGTCGTAAAAATCGAACACAACTTCGTTCAACGGCAGGCGATAGACCAGCATCGCCCGGTTGCCGGCGTAGGTCAGGTCGGCCTGCACACCGCGGCGCTCTTCGCACAAGGCGAGGATCGGGCCGAGATAGGCGTCGGGGACCAGGATCGTCGCCTTGATCCACGGCTCCTCGATATGGTCGATGCGAACCGGATCAGGCATGTCGGCCGGGTTGTGCAAGGTACGCACCCCGCCGTTGGTCAGATGCACCCGGTAGACCACCGATGGCGCCGTCGCCAACAAATCGAGATCGAACTCGCGGGTGAGGCGCTCCTGGATGATCTCCAGATGCAAGAGCCCGAGAAACCCACAGCGAAAGCCGAAACCGAGCGCGACCGAAGTCTCCGGCTCGTATTCGAAGCTCGCATCGTTGAGCCGGAGCTTTGCGAGGCTGTCGCGCAGCCGTTCGTAATCGGCCGCATCGGTCGGGAAGAGGCCACAAAAGACCACCGGCTGCACCGGCTTGAAGCCCGGCAAGGGCTCGGCTGCCGGCCGGCGGTCCTCAGTGATCGTGTCGCCGACCCGGCAATCGGCGACGGTCTTGATCCCGGCGGTAATAAAACCTACCTCGCCCGGTCCCAACGTCTCGACCGCGACGCCTTTGGGCGTGAACACGCCGACCCGCTCGATCGCATGTACCGCGCCGGTCGCCATCATCCGGACCTTCTGGCCGGCCTTGAGCACGCCGTCCTTGACGCGGACCAGGATCACGACGCCGAGATAGGGGTCATACCAGCTGTCGACGAGCAATGCCTTGAGCGGCGCCTCCGCGTCGCCGGAGGGCGGCGGCAGACGGGTTACCAGCGCTTCCAGCACTTGGTCGATGTTGAGCCCGGTCTTGGCCGAGATTAGCACCGCATCCGAGGCATCGAGGCCGATTACATCCTCGATCTGTTCTTTGACCCGGTCGGGCTCGGCCGCCGGCAGATCGATCTTGTTGAGGACGGGCACGATTTCGTGGCCGGCCTCGACCGCCTGATAGACATTGGCGAGGGTCTGCGCCTCTACCCCTTGGCTCGCATCGACTACCAGCAGCGAGCCCTCGCAAGCGGCCAGCGACCGGCTGACCTCATACGAAAAATCGACATGGCCCGGGGTGTCCATCAGATTGAGGACATAGGTCTCCCCGTCTCGAGCGTGGTATTCGAGGCGCACGGTCTGCGCCTTGATCGTGATGCCGCGCTCGCGCTCGAGCTCCATGTTGTCGAGCACCTGCTCGCGCATCTCGCGCGCCTCGAGCCCGCCGCAGGCCTGGATCAGCCGATCCGCAAGGGTCGACTTGCCGTGGTCGATATGCGCGATGATCGCGAAATTGCGGATTTGGGCGAGGGGTGTCATCCAAGGGCGAACATAGGGGTGCGACCCCTAACTATCAACGCGCGACGCCTAGCCCGGCAGTTCTCGCGGCTAACTGCGCGGGCTGGCGCTCTCCAGCTCGCTGGCCGAGACTGCGTGCAGCAGCGCGCGCAGCTCGGAGCTGCGCTTTTCGCCGAATACTGCCTCGAACCCGGCCTGGGCTTTGACCCAGCCTTCTACGGCGGTTCGGAGCCGCTCGGCTCCGGTATCGGTCAAGCGAATTTCCCGACTCCGGCGATCGGTGCGTCCCGGGACAACGGCCACGAGCCCCTCACGCTCGAGAGGCTGGAGGTTGCGGCCGAGCGTCGTGCGATCCATGACGAGGTCAGCGGCAAAGGCGCTGATCGTCATTGGCCCGAGGCGTTGCAGTCTCGCCAGGATCGAAAATTGCGTCGTGCGTAGCCCGGCCCCGGCCAGAAACTGATCATAGAATTGGGTCACGTGCCGGGCGGCCTGGCGCAGCGCCAGACAATTGCAAAGTTCGGACTTCAGTCTCGTCTCGGCGGGCATCGATCCTCGATCTTGACAAAGTGCATACGCGCTTACAATTAGGTGCATGCGCACGCATGTCAACCGCGCGGCACCGAAGCGGAGCCAATTCCATTTCTTTGCGTGAGGCGGCGCTGCCGGATGCCGTCGTATCTCCGGTCGCGATCGCATCTGCGCCCACCGCGGCCCGCTTCGATCCCCGCACCCGCCTGCTGCTGGAAGCGCCGATCGGGACCACGCTCCTGAAATTGGCCGCCCCGAACGCCCTCGTCATGTTCGTGCAAGCGTCGGTCGGGCTGATCGAGACCTATTTCGTCGGCTGGCTCGGCACCGATGCGCTGGCCGGCGTCGCGCTGGTCTTCCCCATGGTCATGCTGATGCAGATGATGTCGGCCGGCGCGGTTGGCGGCGGCATATCATCGGCGGTTGCCCGAGCCCTCGGCGGCGGGCGCCGCGCCGATGCCAACGCGCTGGCGCTGCATGCGCTTGTCATCGCCGGTGTCTTCGGGCTTTTCTTCATGCTCGCAGTGCTCGGCGGCGGGCCCTGGCTCTACGGCGCGATGGGCGGCAATGGCGCTTCTCTCACGGCGGCGCTGACCTACTCCAACGTGGTCTTCTCCGGCGCCGTCCTCCTGTGGATCTTCAACTCGCTCGCCAATGTGATCCGCGGCACCGGCAACATGGCTGTCCCGGCGCTCGTTACCTGCGCCGGGGTTGTCGTGCTGCTGCCGCTGTCCCCCTGCTTGATCCTCGGCTGGGGACCTTTCCCGCGGCTCGGGGTCGCTGGGGGCGCCCTGGCGGTGGTTGCCTACTACGCGATCGGCAGCGCGGCTCTCGCTGTCTATCTCCGGTCGCCGCGCTCCGTCCTGCGGCCCTCGTTTCGGAAATTCCGTCTCCAGTGGAGACTGTTCCGCGACATCTTGCGCGTCGGCGGCGTCGCCGCGTTGATCACGGTCCAGACCAATCTGATCATCGTGATCGCGACCGCTCTGGTTGGACGGTTCGGGCCAGCGGCAATCGCCGGCTACGGCGTGGGCTCGCGCCTCGAATATCTGCTGGTCCCGATCGTCTTCGGACTTGGCGGGCCGCTCGTCGCGATGGTGGGTACGAATATCGGCGCTGGGGAGCGGCAGCGCGCGCTGCGTATCGCGTGGATCGGCGCTGCGGCGGCTGCCATCATCACCGAGGGGATCGGGCTGTCCGCAGCGGCTTTCCCGCGGCTGTGGCTGACGCTGTTCGACACCGATCCGGCCATGCTCGACGCCGGCACGCGTTATCTGCGTGCGGTCGGTCCATTCTACGGTCTGTTCGGCCTCGGCATGGCGCTCTATTTCGCCTCGCAGGGCGTCGGCCGGCTTCGTTGGCCGTTCATCGCGAACTTCACGCGGCTCGTCATAGCCGGCGGCGGAGGGTGGCTGGCGCTGCACTTGAATGGCGATATGTCCGACGTCTTCTACGCGCTTGGCGCGGCGCTGGCGGCTTTCGGGCTGATCAACGCCGCGGCGGTTGCTGGAGGCGCATGGTTCTCCTCCTTTGAACCTCCGAGGCGAATGTGTGTTTAAGATGAACAACCGAACACAGACCAGCCACTAAACCGCGCCCCAGCGGGCGCCGAAGGTTTTCGACATGCGCCTTCGCCGTCATATCATTAAGAGCGGCGCCAAGTGACCGGGCGGTCCGATGAGCTTCCGTCGATTCCGGAGGCAATTCGCGTCCGGCTCGCGCGCCCCACCATCCGCCTGTCGGGACCGGTGGGGCACCCCATGGTCGCCAGCTTTTTCGATCAGCTGCTCCCCACACTGGAGGTCGAGGGCTCGATCCTGATCGAGCTTTTCACCGACGGCGGCGACGCCGAGATCGGCCGGCGCCTCGCCGAGGAAGTACGGTTGCTGTACCAGGAGCACGGCAGGGACATCTGGTTTCTGGGCAAGACCCTCGTTGCCTCGGCTGGGGTGACGGTCATGGCGGCGTTTCCCAAAGACAGACGGTGGTTGACTCGCGATGCAGCGCTCCTCATCCACGGCCGCAGGATGGTCAAGGATCTGCACTTAGAGGGTCCCTTGGGCAGTTGCCGGCGGGTGCTCGAAGAAATGATCGCCGACATCGACCACGGCCTGCGTCTGGAGGAACAGGGGTTCGCCGAACTCATCGACGGCGCAAATGTGGACGCGGAAGAAATCGCGCGCCGCGCCTATGGCGGCTGGTATCTGTCCGCCGAGGAGGCTTTGAATAGAGGCCTCGTCGCCGGTCTCGTCTAGCAAGCGCCAGTCAGGGAGCGGCAGATCAGCTCTCGAAAACCTTTCTGAGCTTGGCGGCCAAATCCGAGTAGGTAAACGGTTTGAAGATCACCTCGACGCCGGGATCGAGCCGTCCGTGATGCACGATGGCGTTGCGGGCATATCCCGTCGTGAACAAAACTTTGATGCCCGGCCGCCTCAGGATCGCTTCATCGGCGAGCTGGCGGCCGTTCATGCCGCCCGGCAGTCCCACGTCGGTGAACAGAAGACCAAGCTCGGGATGAGCGTCCAGCACTTGCAAGGCCGCCGGGCCATCGGTTGCGCTTATGACCTGGTATCCAAGATCGCTCACCATCTCGACCGTGTAAGTCCGCACGTCCGGATCGTCTTCGACGACCAGCACGGTTTCGCCCTGCCGGGCCCGGGGAGGATTGCGCCGCTCCGATGACGGCTCCAGAGCCGCCCCAACCCCATGGTGCCGGGGCAGATAGAGCTTCACGCAGGTACCCTGTCCCACCTCGCTGTAGATCTTAACATGCCCGCCGGACTGCTTCACGAAGCCGTAGACCTGCGAGAGGCCCAATCCGGTGCCCTGGCCAATTCCTTTCGTCGTAAAAAAAGGCTCGAATACTTTCTGGACGACATCCTCGGGCATGCCCGAGCCGGCGTCGGTTACGAACACGCCGACATACTGGCCGGGAGTGAGGTCGGCGTGCATTGAGCAATAGGCATCGTCGAGATAGCAGTTGGCCGTTTCGATGGTTAGTTTCCCGCCATCCGGCATCGCGTCGCGCGCATTGACGGCGAGGTTGATCAGCGCGTTTTCGAGCTGATTGGCATCGGCAAAGACGTTCCAGAGCCCGCCTGCCAAGACGGTTTCGATCGCGACCGCTTCGCCGAGCGCGCGCCGCAACAGATCAGACATTCCCGCCACCAGTTTGTTTGGCGAAACTAACTTAGGCGCGAGCGGCTGGCGCCGCGCAAACACGAGCAGACGCTGGGTGAGCTCAGCGCCGCGCAAAGCCCCCCTCAGGGCGGCCGCGATCAGGCGATGAAATTCGTGGTCCGGCGGAAGCCGACGCTGCATGGTCTCGATATTGCCCATGATGACCGTCAGCAAATTGTTGAAGTCGTGGGCAATACCGCCGGTGAGCTGACCAATAGCCTCCATTTTCTGCGCCTGGCGCAAGGTGCCTTCTATTTGCTGCCGATTTTTGACTTCCTCGGCGATGCGGTCCTCCAGCGTTTCGTTGATCCGTTGCAGCTCCTGTTCGGCGTGCCGGCGCGCTGCCAGCTCCCTCTGGCTTGCTTCAAAGAGCCGCGCATTGTCGATCGCGATTGCCGCTTGCGCTGCAATGCCGGTGACGATCCGCTCGTCACGCTGGGTGAAAACGCCCGGCTCCGAGTGACCAAAAAAAAGTCCGCCGATCACTGCGCCGGAGCGGGAGACCACGGGCATAGCTAGATAGCTGCGCACGGGCAGGTGTCCGGAAGGCATCCCATGGGAAGGCGGGTTCTGCCCGTAGCGAGGATCAGTGAGGATGTCGTCCGATCGGACCGAGCCGTCTCCGCGAAAGGTCGGGCCGAACACGGCCGTATTGCGCGGCATCGGGAAGTTCGCAAAAGCTTCGCGCGGAGCGCCTGAAAGCGAGTGCAGCGCGTACGCCTCGCCGTTCTCGTCGATGACATTGTAAAAAAAAGCGCCAAATTGAGCCCTGGTGAGTTCGACCGCGGCGTCGGTAACGGTTTGGACGAGCCGCTCCAGGCTAAGTTCTGCCGCGAGGGCCGTACCGGTGCGGTTGAGCACCTCCAACGTGCGCGCCTCTTCGCGAAGTTCGGCAATACGGGCTTCCAGAGTTTCGTTGACAGCCAGCAGCCTCGCTTCGAGCGCCTTGCGCTCGCTGATCTCGTAATAGACGCCGGACACCCAACGGGTGGGGCCGCTGTCACTCTTCCGGGCTTCGCCCTTGCCCGCGATCCAGTGAACGCTGCCGTCCGGGTGTCTGACCCGGAATTCGCTATAATAGGCTCCCGATTGCGCTGCGCGCTCGACCGCTGCGTGCAACTTTGGCACATCGTCGATAAAAATTGCGCGCTCCCACTCGGAAAATAAGGGCTTTGGACTCGCAGGATCGAAGCCGAAGAGAGTGGCTACATAAGGCGTCCACTGCCACTCATTTGTCGCTAAATCCCATTCGAACCAACCGATCCCACTAGCGGCTTGCGCCAAACGAAACCGCTCCTCGGTTTCGCGGAGCCGACTTTCGACGTGCTCTCGGCTGTACTCGACCTCGTCCATTGGGGGCCGCCTACGCTGTGCCACCCAAGATCGACTTGGCTTCGGTCATGGCGCGCATCTTGCCGAGCGCGATATGCCTGGGCAGGTGATTGAACCCGCAAGAGCTGGTGATGATCGTCTGCTCGGGCGCGAGCCACGGGTGCGCTCTGATGCGTTCGGCTATTTGGACAGCGGTCTCGATGTTGGGCGCCTGCACATCGACCGCGCCGACCCCCAGTTGCTGGTCGCCCAGAAGGCCTTTGAAGTGGCCGGTCATGTCGTGCTCGATCAGAAACGCGTCACACTCGATCCGGCACACGAGATCGGCTTTGTAGCGGCCAAAATCAAAGTAACGATGGCCGATTTGCCCATCGTAATCGGGGCCAACCGCGTAATTGCCCTGGCAGACATGCACCGAGACGTGAATATCATCGGGAAGCCCTTCCAGCGAGAGATTGATCGCATCCACGGCAGCGCTCACGTCCTCATCGGATGCCGGCGTAAAGTAGGGCTCGTCGATCTGGATATTCTTGCAGCCGGCCTCGGCCAGACGGCGGAAGTTGTTGTGCAACAGCTTGCCCAGGTCGAGCATCATCGGGGCCAGATCACCATAATGCTCGTCATAGGCGACCGCCGCCAGCAAATGCGGCCCGGTCATCGTGATCTTGACCGGTTTGCGCGCGAAGGCCGTCACAGTCCTGAATTCATCGACCAGCCCGAGATCGGTGCTGTCGGAGATCGGCCCTTTACAGATCGCGGCGGGATGGGTGACGTTCGGGTCGTGCTTGGTGATCGGCTTGGGCCGGGTCTCTCCCTGGAACGCCGGGACTTTCTGCCAGAAGTGGTTGAGCATCGCATTTGGCGGCGAATGCCGGTTATGGGTGCGCCGATGCATTTCGCCCCCCGTGATCACGTCGATCCCCGCCGTTTCCTGTTCCAGGATTGCTGCCTGCATCGCGCGAAATTGCGCGTCGGCAAGATCGGCCGGCTGGAGCTGTCCCAGGGTCACCAGCCGATCGAGCGTCTCGTACCAGCGCGGAACACTGTGCGCCCCGATGACCGTGGTGGTGTATTTTGGGTAACGAGGCATCCTCTTTCCTAAACACCAAGCGGCTTAAAACATCCGACGGTGTTTTGCGTTCCTTCGTATCCGAGCAGAAATAGCGCCACCAATCGCATTACGCAGTCCCTATCGGCTCCCCGGCAGCGGTTTCGGCGGGCCCTTGCTTCAACCGGAAACTGTTGGAGAACACCCGGAACCGAGTTCAAGTTGTCCTCGACGGCGCTGGCGCTGCTGCTTTACTGTCGAACGGGCGGTTAGGCTAATCCTTGCCAAGGCCGTGAACAAGGCAGCGCCAACCGGTAGTGCCGGACGCTGCTCCGCCGACGGAAAGGTCGTGTCTTGTACCAACAAGAATTCGAAGCGGACCTGCTGCGCGAGCGTCAGACGTCGGGTCGCCAAATCTTAGCCGCCGCCCCGCCGCAAGGCCAAATATTCTTCTTTAAAAAACTCCGATTATCTACTCTGTTTAGCTGCCAACGGGCATGTACAAACGCGGGGTCTCTTCAAAATTGCTGCGCCGAGCTTCGCGGCCTCTTCGACCACGCTGAAGCCATCAAGCTCCAGTCGTCGAATAATCGCCGTCTTCCCCGCGCCGGGGGTTCCTGTCAGGATGAATCTATTCATGCATTTCCATTATTGCAGTAGCCACGGTTGACGCGGCCCTGTCCTTCATCTACAACCCGCCTATGATTTGCGCATTCCCAAGCCTGATGGCGGCTACCGATTCGCGCGGCTTTGCCGTGGGGCCTGAGGGTGTGCGCGTGCGCTGAACACCACCAACACGCGACCATAAGGGCCCCCGCCGATGCCGGTCGGGGCCCTTTCTTTTTGAGGGTCTCTCTCGGAGATCGGCGAGGGCGCCGTGACGGATATGAGAGACAGCCAGATGCAACCGGTCGATCCATCCGATCTGCGGTTTTGCGGTGCCGCAAAGTCCGGCATTGGCGCCGAGCTGCGGGCGACCTTGGCCCTCGCGGCGCCGCTCTCTGCGGCCAATCTCGCGCAGATGGCGATGGGTGTCACCGACATGGTCATGGTCGGGCGGCTCGGCGCCGTGCCACTCGCCGCCGCGGGGCTCGGCGCGATGCTCTATTTCACCGGTGGCGTCATGCTGCAGGGAATCCTCTCCGCCGTGGCGCCGCTCGCCGCGCATGCGCTCGGCACCGGCGATCGCGCCGCAGTCGGTCGCATCGGCGGCGCAGGGCTGGCTCTCGCCCTCCTTCTGGCGCTGCCCTTCATCGCTGCGCTGACGAGCTTGGATCGACTGCTCCATTGGGTCGGCTACGACGCCTCGCTTGCTGCCGAGATCGGCCGCTTTTTGCGGGCGATCGCCTGGGGTGCGCCGGCTTTTCTCGGCTTTGCGGTGCTGCGCAGCCTGCTCGCCGCGCTGTCGCATACGCGCGCCGTCATGGCCGTCCTCCTCGTCTGCGTCGCCGGCAATGCGGGGCTGAACTGGGTGCTGGTCTACGGCCATCTCGGCGCGCCTGCACTTGGCGTCCCGGGATCGGGGTATGCGAGCGCCATCAATCAATGGGTGATATTCGCCGGGCTGGCGCTGTGCACCCGAATGATGCCCGGCGTTACCGGCTTACGCCTGCGGCGCAGCCCCTTCACGAGTTGGACCCCGATGGCGAATATTCTTCGTCTCGGCCTGCCGATCGGCGGGATCATGGGGGTCGAGGTCGGCGTCTTCCTTGCCGCCGGCATATTGATGGGTCTTTTGGGCGCGGCGCCGCTCGGGGCACACCAGCTCGTCCTCAATTGCGCGGGCATCAGCTTCATGGTGCCGCTGGGTCTGGGCCAAGCCGCCACAGTGCGGGTCGCCTACGAGCTCGGTGCCGGCCGGGCAACCGCGGCGCGGCTGGCCGGCTTCGCGGCGCTCGTGCTCGGGATCGGATTCATGGGCGCCATGGCGGTGGTACTGTGGACCGTGCCCCAGGTGATCATCGCGGCCTATATCAACATCGCCGACCCGGCCAATCGTGAGACCGTGCAGCTCGCGCGGCGTCTACTGGTGATCACCGCGCTGTTCCAGGTGTTCGACGGGATGCAGGTGATCGCTGCCGGCGCGCTGCGTGGCTACAAGGACACCTTGGTCCCGATGCTGCTCGCCGGCTTAGGCTATTGGGGCGCCGGCTTTCTCGGCGGATGGCTGCTCGCGTTTCCGCTCGGCTACGGGGCCGTCGGCCTGTGGTGGGGTCTGCCCTCGGGCTCGCGGTCGTTGCCGTCCTGTTGACATTGCGGCTGCATCTGCTCGCGCGGCCGGTGACGCGGGCGGCCGAGGCGGTCGCCTTCCGGTAAAGGGGTCAGGTCGATCGGCAGGCGTCGCACCCCCCGCTCGCGCCGTATGATCTCACTCGTCCCTGAGGAGCGGCCGGATCTCGACTGCGCCACCGGGCGAAAGCGGCAGCCTCCTCGCGATCTCGATTGCGGCATCGAGGTCGGGCACGTCGACCAGGTAATATCCGCCGAGCTGCTCCTTGGTCTCGGCAAAGGGGCCGTCATGGACCGTCCTCTTGCCGTTGCCGGCACGAACCGTGGTCGCGGAGGCGGTGCCCTTGAGCCCGGCGCCGCCCTTCCTGACGGAACCCAGGGTGGGAGCGAACGCCATGTGCTTCGCCATCATTTCCTGCAATGCGGGGCCGGTCTTCTCCGGTCCACCATAGACCCGCTCGTCCTCATAAATCAGCAGCATATATTCCACCGCTCTCGTCCCTCCTCGGGCCTGAACAGACCGCCGATTGCGGTCCCAACAGCCTTATAGACGAGCGAGCGCGACGGGATTCGACAAGCGCTGCAGAAATTTTCGGGGGATTGGCGCTGTCATTGCGAGGAGCGCTCTGCGCGACGAAGCAATCTCGACCGATCGAACGCTCAGCGGCTCGAGATTGCTTCGCTATCGCTCGCAATGACGGTTGAATGGAATCTGCTCTAACGAGGTTGCGGGACAATGCGCAGATAAGGGCGGAGCGTCTGCCAGCCGCTGGGATATTGCTGGCGGGCCAGCTCGTCGGAGACCGACGGCGCAATGATCACATTGTCGCCCGGTTTCCAGTTTACCGGCGTGGCGACCCTATGCTTCGCGGTGAGCTGGCACGAGTCGAGGAGGCGGAGCACCTCGTCGAAATTTCGTCCGCTGCTCATCGGGTAGGTCAGCATCGCCTTGATCTTATTGTCGGGGCCGATCAGGAACACCGAGCGAACGGTGGCGTTGTCGGCCGGCGTGCGGCCCTCGGAGGTGTCCCCGGCTTCCTCCGGCAGCATGTCGTAGAGCTTGGCGATCTTGAGCTCGGGGTCACCGATCATCGGATAAGTAACGGTCTGACCCTGGGTCTCTTCAATGTCCCTCGCCCAGCGCACGTGGTTGCTGACCGGGTCGACGCTGAGCCCGATGATCTTGCAATTGCGTTTCTGGAACTCCGGCATCAACCCCGCCATGTAGCCGAGCTCAGTCGTGCAGACCGGCGTAAAGTCCTTAGGATGGGAGAACAGGATCGCCCATCCGTTGCCGATCCAGTCATGGAAACGGATCGTCCCCTGCGTCGTCTCCGCGGTGAAATTCGGAGCCTCGGAATTGATTCTCAGCGACATGATACTCTCTTTCGCCATTGCAACCGGTCCTGGAACATTGGATAGCTGCGCGCAATATCCGCGGAACCGTTCGCCCTTATATTGGTCGTGGCCAGCTCAGCGCGTGTGAGCTGCTTCACATTTCATCAAAGATTCACGCCTGATCAAGGAATGCCGCGTCAGCTTCTGCCGTAGCTGTCCTCCAGCCGGATGATGTCGTCTTCGCCGAGATAGCTGCCCGACTGCACCTCGATCAGGTGCAGCGGGATCTTGCCCGGGTTTTCGAGCCGATGAGCGGTGCCGATCGGGATGTAGGTCGATTGGTCCTCGGACAGCATCATCTCCTGGTCGCCGCGACGGATTTTGGCGGTGCCTTGGACGACCACCCAATGCTCGGCACGATGGTGGTGCATCTGCAACGACAGCTTGCCGCCCGGCTTGACCATGATGTGCTTCACTTGCACGCGATGGCCGTTGTGCAGCGAGGTGAAGGTGCCCCAGGGACGGTGCACAGTCGGCAGCGCATCGGCTTCGTCGCGGCGGTCTTTGACCAGCCGGGCGACGAGCTTCTTGACGTCCTGCGTGCGGTTGCGCGGCGCTACCATGACCGCATCGGCGGTGGCGACGACGACCAGATCCTCGATGCCGATCGCTGCCACAAGACCGGCTTCGGACCGCAGATAGCAATTGCGGGTGTCTTCGGCGATGACATTGCCTTCGATCGAAGTGCCGTGCTGGTCCTTGACGCCCATCTCCCAAAGCGCGTCCCAGGAGCCGACATCGCTCCACCCCATGCTGACCGGGACGACCGCGGCGCGCCGGGTACGCTCCATGACCGCGTAGTCGATCGAATCACTATCGCAGGCGGCAAAGGCCTCCCGGCCAAGGCGGACAAAGTCGCTGTCACGTTGTGCCGTCGCGAGTGCGTTACGGCATGCGGCGACCATGTCGGGCCTCAGCCGTTCCAACTCGTCGAGGTAGACCCTTGCGGGAAACAAAAAGATCCCGCTGTTCCACGAATGCTCGCCCGAGGCGACGTAGGCTTGCGCCTGTTCCGGTCCGGGTTTCTCGACAAATTCGGCGACTGCAAAGACGCCCTTGGCGCCGTCGAGCTCGCCGCCACGCCGGATGTAGCCGTAGCCTGTCTCGGCGCGCTGCGGTGTGATGCCGAAGCTGACCAGCGCGCCAGCGCGCGCCGCGGTCGTGGCGCATTCGGTGGCACCGGCAAAGGCCGCGAGATCGCCGATCGTGTGGTCGGAGGGCATGACCAGCATCAGCGGATCGGGTTCCGCTTCGGTCAGCGCCAAGGCGGCGACGCAGGCGGCAGGGGCCGTGTTGCGGCCGACCGGCTCGAGCAGGAGCCCGCGCGGCACGGCCGCGATCTCACGCAATTGCTCGGCGATGATGAAGCGATGCTCTTCATTGGCGACCAGCAAGGGCGAGGCGAAGTCCTGCCGGTCGGTCACCCGGCGAACCGTCTGCTGCAACAGACTGTCGCGGCCGAGGAGGCTCAGCAGCTGCTTCGGGTGAAGCGTGCGCGACATCGGCCACAGCCGTGTACCCGAACCGCCGGACAGAATGACGGGATGAATCATGGGACTTCCTCGTGGCCCTAGGGGAGGACGTACTCGTTTCTCGCGGATGTGCCGACGACATACACCGTTTTTGCAACGCCGCAAATCCTGCCCCGCCTTCCAAAAGAAAAGCTTAATCGAACGGAGCGCGCGGCGGCTGCCGACGTTAACGGCACAAAACCCGCACGGAGATTGGCATGGCAGAGTCGAGACAAGCGGGACCGCAAGCCACAAAGGAGTCCGAGCGACCAACCGATAATAACTGTCGCGAAACCGGGGACGACCGAGATCGGGGAGGCGGCAACCAAGCGGCCCAACGCCAAGCGGCCCAACGCCAAGCCGAACGCCTTGCCGAACTCGGCCGCCAAGGGGTGCGGCAAGCGGCCGACGCTTCGCCGGCTACCGCGAGCGCCGCCCAGCGGTGTGGCTCGGCGGTTGCCGGGTGCACACAGGAAATCACCGCAGCATGGGCGCGTTACGCTGCGGAGGTGGTGCGGCATACCTCCGAGGCGAGCCTGGCGCTGCTGCGGGCCCGAACCCTCAACGAGATGCTGGAGGTGCAGGCCAAGCTGTTGCGCGACAAGATGCAGGCGTTTCTCGATCAAAGCGGCAGGGTTTCCGAGTCGGCGAGCCGCATGGCGACCCGTCCCTTGGAGGCGTTGAGGGAGGCTAGTTCGGAGCAGAACCGGAGTTAGTTCTAGCCTGGCTGACCATTTCGGCCCCGAGCGGGATCCCTTGGTGACAACTAGCCACCACTCGCCAATGCCGAGGGTGCCGTGCTGGTCGCGCGGCTAAAACGCCACGAGTGGTGTCGTAGTCAGAACGAGGGTGTTTAGTGTCTCGTCCAAAATCGCGAACTTGCTCGTCCGCTCGAAGACTTCTCGATGCCTGGGATCGAGGTAAATAACTAAGATACGATAGCCGCTGTCGTGGTGTGCCACCAATCGCGTGACGACCTCCGATAAGACCGGGGGACCGAACGGGTTATGGAAGTAGCACACAAGATTTGATGGAGGCAGCGGGAATGAGGCTGCATCTTCACAGCGGCTGGTAACTGCGCCGGCGCTAATCAGATGTTGCGGAAACCGCGAGATATTCTGAACCGCTATTTCGTGAAGCTCTCGTGAAAACTCGATACCCACGACTGCCCTGAATGGAAGGCCTGCGGCGATCAGCAGCACCCTGCCCTTGCCCGATCCGAAATCGATGAAGGTGAAATTGCTGGGGTTAATGTTCAGCTTTCCTAACGACGCACGCACGCCTTGCTCACCACTTGGTCCGTATCGCACCGCATAGCAGGCGTTGGGTAGTGCCGCGGCGTCGAGAGTGCGGATTTCGCGAATACCGTCCGTGTCTGTGCCGTACTCCTCGTCGAATGGGTCGAGCTGTGGCGGCATGACCACGCGCGCCGCACCGCGCTGCAAGCTATAAACGACGTTATCGACGGCCAGCTTGATGAAGCCGCTCGGCCCGTGCCGACGCCACGCGTATCGGAGCTGAGAAATCCATTTGCTCATCGCACATCCCAGATCGAGCACGCTGCATCGCGCAGTTTACCAAACAACTACTTTCCTGGTTCCCCATCCCTGTCGGATGAAGCCGCGCCGGCAACTGCCTCCTTCCGCCGCAGATCCGCTTGTTAAACATCGGATTCCATCGATAAATTTCTCGTTTGTACGATCGCCGAGCTAAATCGACTCGCACCCTTCGCCTTCCTGAACGGACTGGCGACGGATCGCCCATCAGCACGGATCTTGCCCGAGATATTCGGCCAGCCCGCTAAATGCCGAGAAAGGCTATAGTAAAAATCTTTCCGGTGTTATCTTTACCATAAATTGGTGTCAGGCGAGCGGATGTTCGTTCCAATTCGGCGGTCGGGATCGGTGATGCGGACCAGGCTTGCCGAGCCGTTGGATAGCGCAGTTCTGCGGTCTGGCTTGGCGAGCGGACGCTCGGGGCTGCCGGGAATCCCAGAGCGGACATCCGTCGTCATCACCATAGATGCCGAGATCGCTCCGCATACCTCGAATTGGCAGCGCGATCACGGACGCTTTGCCGCGGAACGGGATATTTATGGCATCACGGAGCGCGGCGAGCGTGGATTGCGCTACCAGCTCGACGTCATCGAGCGGCACGGGCTCAAAAGTGTGGTGTTTATCGAGGCGCTCAATGCGGGGGTACTCGAGCGTAATTTACTCGAAGAAATGGTCAGCCTGGTCCATGACCGAGGGCACGAGGTCGGGCTTCATCTCCACACCGAATGGCTGCCCTATTATCAGCAGCCGCTGCTCGCGGACCGTTATGGCCAGCACATGGCTGACTTCTCGGAGGACGACCAGGTTCGCCTCATCGATCAGGGGCTCGAAAACCTCTCGCGCGCGGGTGCCGGTTCCATAATCG
>Ga0210396_10002548_pt1 | contig 18551 bp, 21 predicted proteins | sample IncBWH17OmetaG_FD_155466 | JGI IMG/M metagenome (GOLD analysis project Ga0210396, IMG submission 155466) | Forest soil microbial communities from Barre Woods Harvard Forest LTER site, Petersham, Massachusetts, United States - Inc-BW-H-17-O ... | reverse complement strand
GCCGGTCTGATTGTATGCCGGGTACGTCCACTTCAGTAGCACTTGGGTCGGGGAGGTAACGACCGCAGTTGCAGTGGGAGCTGGCGAGGGAGCGGCGGGCGAAGCCGCCATTGATGCGTTGATTGACCTTGGTGTCGCAGGGCCATCCATCTGAGCATGCGCGGTGAACGCCGCCGCCACCGGCGAGCCACCACCCGTGCCTGGCGGCACCTTCATTAACGAATATCGACCCGTCGCTTCCTGCAGGTAGAAAAAGATCGTTCCATCCGTTGCGACGACGGGATCGATGATAGGGCTCGACAGCCCGCTCAGCACCTCTGTGGGGCTGTGTTGACCGTCATAGAGAAAATACGAGTAGAGCCCGCTGGCATTATCGCGACCCTCGATCAGCACGATGCCGTTGTAGCTCATTGCATTGTTCAATGAGCCTGTCATTCCCGCCGGTAGTAAACCCCAAAGAGATAGAGACGCGCCGGTCGAATGGTTGTAATACATCGCCGCAGTTGGGCCCAGGAAGACACCGCTGTTCAAATCCGCCAGGACATCGCCCTGGTCGGACAACGTCACAGTAGGAAATAGTGGGTTGGCGAACTGGCCTCGGCCGGTGCGGTCGAATAGCCGCACAAATGTTGAGCCGTTGTAGAGTTCAAGATAATTCCGGCCGCCGGATAGCGTAGGGAAGACGAACTGACCCGATGGGTTGACCGCATAGACAGCCCCGCTGTCAGTGGGGTCCGGAGAGTTCGTTGTCGCATTTGACCAGCCGGTCGACGAGTCAAAGACGGAAACCTGAAATGGGCCGGAGGATCCAAGCTGTTGGTAAACGTAAATGCGTCCGGATGAGTCAACCCACGTGCTGCCATTATCTTGGTTCAAACCGTTCATGGGCAATTGTTGAACCGGCTGCCCCGGAGACCAGGTGAAGTCCAAGTTGTTGGCGGTGCTGATGCTGACGCGGCCGTCGAAGGCGATCGCACCGACGTCGCTGATCGAGGGGTTTGTGAGGTCGGTGTATGCGCTGCCGTCCTTTATCAGTTGCCGCGGCCCATTAATCGTGATCGCGTAAATATCGTCAGCGGACAGACCCGGATGTGGGGCTTGGAACACGAAGCCCCAATCGCTGAAGGCTGACCAACCCGGAACGGCATACCGGGAGCCCGAAACGGCTCGCATGACCGCTGTTTCGGAGGCAAAAAGAAACTGATAATCCCCGTAGCCCGTGTAGGGGTCCGGCTCCGCCGCGTAGCTGGATAGAATTTGATTATCGCGGTTAATCAACAATTCACCTACCTGGGCGGCGAGTGAAGTGCGGACATACTGCATGGGACCCAGGGAATCCGGGTCCGTCACCACCTGGTCCGCAGCGAATTCCGAGGTATTGCCGGTGGCGTCGGTCGCAGTCGCCGTCGCGACCTGACCGGGAGTCAACGGAAGAGTCGGTGTAAACGTGAACGTAGCTTTGCCCGATGGGTCGGTGGTTATACTGGTGGAACCTGCGAAGAATTGTCCCTGCCCGTACCCTGAGGAATCGGGAGTATCGTCTGCAAAAAACTGGAGCAGCAACTGGCTGGAAGCAGGCCCACTCACCGATCCGGCGATAGTTGTAACGGCATTGGAAGTAACGGCACTGGTGATGACCGGGAAATCCTCGAGCAAATTGGGGCCGTTATGTCCTTGCGAGTCATTGAGGGTAACACCGTCGCCACCCAAGTCGATCCCGAGGCGGCCGTTCGCGTAGATCGTGTTGCCGAGGACGGAGTTGCCGGTTCCGGAGAGGATGTCCACGCCAGTCCCGCCATTGTTGGCGATGACGTTGGATGTGTTGGTTGCGGTGCCACCCACGATGTTGTTGGCCGCGTTGACCTCGATCCGCACGCCGTCCCCGCTGTTGGACAACGCCACCAGATCAATTGCCGTGACCCCGATCAGGTCATTTTGAATCAAGTTGCCGATAGCGGGGGCACCTGAAATGTCGATGCCCAGGGCGTTTCCGGAAATCACGTTGTCGCCATTCGCGGCGGTGCTTCCAATGATGTTAGCGCCAGCAGCGATAAAGATTCCGACAGTCGTATTCCCGAGTGCCGTCAAGCCGGTCGGATCCGTCCCAATGTAGTTGCCGCTGACCGAATTCCCCGTAGACGACCCGGTAATGTAAACCCCGTACAGGTTGCCCGAGATGGTGTTGGGGTTGGTCGTCGCGACTCCGATGAGGTTTGCAGACGAATCGGCGATATAGACGCCGGTTCCGTTTCCGAGCGCCGCATCGCCCTTGGCGTCGAGCCCGATCAAATTGCCCTCGATGTCCGTTCCGGTCGCGCCCGCTTCCAGATCGATGCCGCGAGAATTGTCGCTGATGACGTTAGGATCCGCTGCGGTACCCTGGATGGACGTTGCGGCCGCGCCAACTACTTCGATTCCGCGTACATTCGACACTGCCAGGCTGCCCGTTGCGTCGGTGCCAATGAGATTGCCCTGTATCGTATTGTGAGATGCGCCGGCGCCCTGCACCACAATGCCCGCGGAGTCGGGATCTGCCAGGCTGGTGCCGTTGCCCGAAATAATGTTTCGCGCTGCGGCGGAGGTCCCGCCAATCGTGTTGTACGACGACGTGATCAGAATTCCCGTCTCGTTGGGCGGAAAGGCGCTGCCGCCAATCTCATTTGCCTGAACAACATCTCGTCCGGCTCCCGACAGTGTCAACGCCGGACCCGTCGAGTTGCCGTCCAGTAAGAGCCCCTCGATGGTGGTGCGGGGAGCGACCACCTGTAAGCTGCCGCCGCGCAACTCGATTAACGGTGTTCCTGCATAACCAGGCTGTGAGGTTGCATCGAGCGTGACGGAATCGGTGATGATCGGCAATGGCGACTGCGGCACGATCGTCTGGATACCGCTTCCGGGAATACTGAAGCGGATCAAATCCTCGTCGGGGTATGCGTTCGGGTACGCATTGGCGTCGGCCAGGGCCTGCCGCAGCGAACCCGGACCAGAGTCGTTGACGTTTGTCACCGTCAAGACTTGGGCCGTCACGGATACGGTGGGGGAGAACTCGGATGTATCGCCCGTGGAATCAGTAGCGGTGGCGGCGATCAACCAGTCGGGAGGGACAGAGGTGCTCGTCGTAAAGCTGAAGTTTGCATTGCCCGATGCGTCCGTCGCCACGGTTTGGGAACCGAGGTAATACTGCGTCGTGGTGACCGGGTTCGTATTATATGGGGTGGCATATAAATCGAGTGTAAACGAGCTCGTCGCCGCGCTGTTCAAGGTGCCGGATACCGATGTGCCTGAGGCCGAGCCCAGCGCGGCGCTGAGCACGGGATAGTTCTGGAGTTCGTTGGGCCCGGAATGAGGCCCGCCAGGAGTGTTCGGATTCGGGCCCTGGGGAGCTAGGTCTATCGCCATTCCGTTGCTGAAAATCGAATTGCCGACGATGGTGTTGCCGGTTCCGGAGTTGACCGCGACGGCCGGAGCGACGCCCGAGGGATCAGAGGGTCCATTCCAGGAGATGGTATTGCCCTGGCCGATGCTGCGGCCGCCGATCATGTTTTGACTGCCATCGCCGATATAAACGCCGAATTCCAGATTCGGCGCCGCGTTGACACCGGTCGTGTCCGTGCCAATGAGATTGCCGCGGATGATGTTGCTCGATGCGCCGCCTACCAGGAAAATTCCGTCGACGTTTCGGGAGATGAGATTGCCGTTGGCACCCGCCGAACCTCCGATTGTATCTGCGATGCCGCCATCGATGCGGACGCCGGCAAACTGCGTCGCCGGAGTGTCCAAGCCTGCCGGGTCCATCCCGATGAAATTGGCATACAGCGCGTCGGCGGTTCCCTCCAAGACAACACCCGCGCTGTAGAAGCCATCGATCGTAAACCCCTCGACAACGGAATTGGCCGCCTGAACGATTAAGCCATGTGTGGCGCCGGCGGTTCCGCGCAGGTGAATCGGCGGAATCTCATTGTCACCCGTGGTGAGCGTATTCGGCCGGTAGCCCGGTTGCGTCGTTCCAGCAATCGTGACCGGGTCCGAGATCGCGGGCAAATCAGTAAGCGGGGCAATCGTTTGCACACCCGAGCCGGGAATGTTGAACAAGATGGTATCGGCCCCCGGGTTAGCGTTAGCGTTGAGGATTGCTTGTCGGAGTGAACCGGGACCACTGTCGCTCGTGTTCGTGACCGTGTAGGTGGTCAGAAGGACCCGCAACTCCAGCGGCTCGGCGATCGCGCGAGATCGTTTGCGCCTTCCAACAGATGCTTCGGAGCGTTCAGCATTCGATCGGCGTGGATTACGCAACACGGAAGGCCCTCCTGAGAAGTCTTGAGGTTTACAATGAAACCCCGAATAGATTGCTGTCGCCAGTGAAGGAAGTTACCGGGCTCCGGAAGCGGCGTCAAAACTATTTATGACCATTCTTTTTTGGCGCTGCCGGTGCAGCAGAGCACGCTACTACATTGCGATGATGACCGGCGGTCTGGGCAAATCTGGGCGAGTGCATGTATGGTAATCCCGGCAATTCTCTAAGCAATAAAATGCTACATCCCAGCTAATCCACCGCATCTGGCGGTGAGAATTCATCAGGCTCTGCCGTTCCTGCGTCGTCAGGAAGGCTCCGAAAAGCGAAAGGAGAACCGTCATAAGTAAAGGATTGGCAGAACGAACTGCTTGGGAATCGAGCGCATCGTGTGGCGATCGATTCACGTGCCGAGGTTTTGAACGTGATTGTATCGTATCCAGGTGCAATGAATTTCGAGCGACACCACGGCCCCTTTTAGGGGCCTTCCTCATACCACCGGTTCTACCGGGGGTTGCTGATTCATGAAGAATCGAAAAACTCGGAATTCTTCGCTGGATTTGAGCGGCCCGCCGACTCAGCCCCGGCCGAAGTTCGACGTCCTGGCCTCCTTCGAGCGCATTTACAATCGCACATGCGCCGAAGCCGGCGGTGACGCCACCGCCAAGCTCGACGAGTTCACGGAAGAAGGCCGCATCGCCGCCGAAGCCGCCAAAGGCCGCGAGCAGGCGCTGAGCGTCCTGGGAATCGGGTCCGCCGAACGCTGAAAACGCGCGATCCACGTGCCATCCACCTTTTTGAAATGATGGATGTCACGTTCGCATCACTTTTAGTTAACTTCAATCCTCCGGTGAATGCCGAAATCGTCCCCGGCCAGTCCTCGGACGTGCTGGTCATCAGCACGAACGCAACGCAGTTCACAGCCGGCAATGCGTCGGTCATCGACGGAGGAGCCGCTGTCGTCGCCAGTTTTGAGCCCACTGGCACGATTCCAGAGCCGGCGGCCATCGCGGCTTCTGTCCTGCTGGCCGGCCTTCTGATCCGCCGCCGAATCAGTCTGACTATCCCGGCGGCACGCCCGGCCTTCGTCGGCTTCGCCCCGCTCATACCACTGCGTCGCCCGAGTTCCGCGCGCATCCGGTACAATCGATCGCGAGTTTTGTCGCAGTAGCGTGCTCGCGCCCAGGTCTTCCACAGCCGTAGCGTGCCTATCACAGCGACGCCGTGGGGATGACCTTTCAGAATCTCGGGATTTTCAAAAAAGTGCCGCCCGGTGTCTGGGCATTTATGAATGAAGAGCGCTTCGAGAGTCGACCGTGAATGACTTAATCACCGCCGGAGATGCGGATCTTCTCGCGCGGTTTGTCGAGGCCCGCGACGGCGAGGCTTTCGCGGAGTTGGTGCGCCGTCATGGGCCGATCGTCCTGGCCGTCTGTCGACGCATCCTGGCACATCGCCAGGACGCCGAGGACGCGTTTCAGGCGACGTTCTTCGTGCTGGCCGTGCGCGCCCACGCGTTCAAACGGCCCGAGCTTCTGCCGGGCTGGCTCTTCGAGGTCGCCAGACGAACGGCAATGAAGGCCCGTTCGGCACGGCTGCGACGCGAGCGTCTGATCAGCCGTCTTTCCCGGATGACACCCATGAAATCCGCGGCCACGGCACAATCTCAGGACTTCAGCGCGATCCTTGACGCGGAGATCGCACGGCTCGCGCCCAAGTATCGAACGCCGGTGGTGCTCTGCTATCTCCAGGGGAGAACCAACGTCGAGGCGGCAAGGCAACTCGCGTTGCCCGAGGGCACCCTCGCCACCCGCCTCCGCCGAGCCAGGGAAATCCTGCGCGACCGGGTGACATCCCGGGGGATTGGCCTTTCCGTTGAAACCCTCGGCGCCAGGCTTCTGGCCAGCAAGGCTTCCGACCCGGTGCCCGCCGCATTGATTGCGATGACGGCGAGCGGAGCGAAGACGATGCGGGCCGGAGAACCGGCGACGTCGCTTCATCCGGGAATCTCGTCACGGGCAATGCTCCTTGGCCAGGGCGTGGCTAAGTCGATGGCGTTCGCCAGATTGGCCGCGGCGATGGCGCTGGTGCTGGCGATCTCCGTCCCGGTGGGGGTTGTCTGGCAACTACCTCGCGTTTGGAATTCCGACCTCTCCCTGACCGTTGTCGACCGGCAGAGCGGACAACCGGTTCCGTGGGCAACGGTCCGAGTGGTCTCCGACGGGCACGAAGAGATGCTCGCGTGCGACCAGCAGGGCCGCTGCGCCGTTCCGCGCCCCGCGAGTTCCGTCGCATCGTTTCAGATTTTTACGAGCGGGTCTGGATACATCTGGAGTCGGGTGGTCTGGTTGAGGAAGGACAAGCCTCGGCTCCGCATTCCCGCCGCGATGAGTATTCCCCTGGTACGAGGAGCCATTCATGTCCACGCCATGGACAAGACCGGCCAGCTCGTGAACCGGGCAAATCGGTCTGCTTTCGCAGGGCCGGTCAGTGCGAAGGTCAACGTTGACATCGATTTGCGGGACGACAACGGGGAACCGATTCCCATTCCTGATGCGATGCTTCGTGATGGGATGCTTCATGCCGGCGTTCTGGACAGCAACGGCCAGCCGATCTATGAGGGCGCCACCCCCGTCCGCGCTGGCGACAAAAATACCGGAATTCAAATCGATTTGGACATGAAGAATCGCCCTCAACGCAAACCGTGAGGCTCCCATGCGACCTGCCATCCGGGCTTTTACGCTGCTCGAGTTGCTGATCGTCATTGGGATCATCGTTCTGTTGGTTGCGATCCTGCTGCCGGCGACAAACCGCGTGCGGGAATCCGCCAGGCGCGTCGTGTGCGTCTCAAACATCAGGCAGTTGACGATCGGGTGGCTTACTTACGCCGAGGTGAACCAGGGAAGGATCTGTAGCTCGGAGGTTCAACTAGTATATCCCAACGGTAATGTCCAGCCGCTTCAGTTCGACCCCCCGCCACCTCCAGGGCCATCGCATCTGCCGCCACCTGTTACGCCGTTCGTGCCCGAAGTTCGATTCGTCTGGACCTGGATCACGGAGGATTTTCAGAAACAACGGAACGATGTTACTCGCGGCCTGATCTGGCCCTATGTCAAGAACCAGCGTGTCTACGAATGCCCTTCCAATCCTTCGCTGCCGAACACATGTTACGCGGTCAACGGCATGCTCGCCGGTCGGATGGGAAACCTCAGCGGTTTATTCATCACGCGAATGTCGCAGATTAAACATACCGAATCGACTTTCGTGATGATCGAGTCAATGGTGCACATAGACGACAGCGACTTGGACTATGACGATGACGACTACCCCCTTACCTTGCCCGGCACCGTCCTCTCCGCGGTAGGTTCGTCCGGCCCGCATCTGGTTTGCTGCTTCCTGACGCCGGTCTACCCGTTCGCCAATCGCCTTTCGCAAGCTCCAGGACAGAACCATGGTGACGGATGCACCATTTCATTCGCTGACGGCCATGCGATCTACTGGCGCTATGCCAGTTTTTACACTGGCCTGTTGGGGCGCCTTCGCCCCAGTGAAGAAGCAGCAGCCGTGACGGACCAGAATCCCGACCTGCGCCAGCTCCAGGCGTGGTCCGGCGGGCCCATTCCGCCGGGGGCGATACCATAACGTTCACGCACAGGCCAACAGCGCTGATCTTCAGAACCTGCTGTTCACGTTGAACACAGGCGTGGGCAATCAGGCGACCCCACTGGCAGTCTGCCGCGAGTCAGGCGGCCAACGCAATGGCGACCAGTGCTCCCAGGCCAAGCAGCGATTCGCCGCCCCACCCGCTGCCGGCGATCGACCCGGTGTAGGCCATCAGACTGTAAATGTGATGAGTGTGCGGTCCTGATCTGAACGAAACCCCCGGATTTCTCGGGGATTTCCACAAGAATCATCCCTCGGGAAGGTTCATGTGGCAGTAAATTTGTGGCAGTTGACCCCCTGAGTGCCCACACTAATCAGACATTTGGGATTTCCGGTTGAAGCCGAAGCCAAAATACCCCCGACCTGAGTTCATCAGGTTCGGGGGTTTTTTTGTTTCAATCGTCAGCCGCGAGGCGACGGAGCGGACGCTCATTGCCGGGGGAGAACAGGTGCCTGCGAGCCGTGCCCAAGCCTACGCCTCGCCCGAGATCGAGTAGAGTGACCGCGTGGTTCGCCCCGCATTCATTCGACAAGTCTCCAAATTGCGTACAGCTCGCATTTCGCGTGGTGGTCGACCGGCTCGTGTTGGGGCAGCAATCGTCTGACCTCAGAAGCGCGGGGAAAATCCGTAAAGAGCCCGTATTCATTTAGTTCGCTGTTTGAGAACGTCTCGGGGAATCCACCGCAATTGGTCAGCGCACTTACCTGAGTGGCCTCCTCGATAAGGTCGTAGCCGATGAAGGCGAATGCCCCTGAGGGAGGCGGAGAACTGATATGGCTGTTGGGATTCCTGTAAAGCCCAAGAATGTTTCTCCGCAGAACACCCGCAGTGCGACCAATCAAAAAGAAGGACTCGGCCGTGTTCGTCTCGGTCGATGCCGACGGAATCGTGACGCAGATCGCCTATAACGACTCAAGCGTCAACGACGCGAGTAAGCTGAATCAGTATAAGAGCTGGAGCGATGTATCCCCACGCGCCGGTCGTCCGCGCTTCGTGCCGCAGGCGGGGAGCGCCTACGTCGGAGTCGCCCTTCGTCAACACCCGCAGCCCATTGGACCGCCAGTGCCAGCGGTGGTTGATATTCTTCCCGGCTCGCCCGCCAGCCGCTCCGGCCTTCGGATTGGCGATTTGATTGTGAAGGTAGACGATCAATCGATCGCAAGTACCGACCCCGACGCATTCGTCAAACGAATCTCCGCATTTCCACCGGGCAAAGTCGTCACGCTGACGATCTGGCGCGGGAACGATTGGCCGCCAAGACCGCAACAAATCCGGTTCACGCTCGGCTCCCGTCCTTCTCCGCAGTGACTCCCCACCCAAGGCGGCGCAGCTCATGCCGCGAACGACACGTCACATCGCCGACGACAAAAACCCCCGGCCTGCGTGAGCAGGTCAGCGTGCCCGCCCGCCGTGCCCGAGCCTACGCCTCGGCCGAGAGTCGGGTAGAATGATCGCATGAGACGCCATTGCTTGTTCACCACTTCCCTGCTGTTGTGCGCGGCGACGATCACAATGACGAGCTTCGCCCAGACGCTGCCCGCGGGTGCCGAGCGACGGCTAACAGTCGGGAAAATGCCCGGCACGTTCCATTACGAGCAGCAGGTGCAGGTGACCTATACGGCGGAGGCCGAACCGGTCATCAAGGTCTCTTTCCGGCGCTCGGCGGACAATCTTGTGGTCACGGAATCCGAAGTCCTCGTCAAAGATGATTTGACGCTCGCCGGCGATTTCAGTCCCGGCACCTATCGGGTGATCCTTGAGCCAATCCGCTCGAACGCCCGCCTGCCAGACTACGAGCTTGGAGGCATCGCCGACTTCCACATCGATAAGCAGGGCGTCGTCCACTACCTCTACGGCCGCCAGGGTTCGGTACAGTTCGTACAGCGGGTGGCGGGGATGCGGCCGGGCAAAAGTGCTGTCGCAGACGACGTGCAGCCGGTGCTGCGATGGGACCCTGTCGCGGGTGCCGCGTATTACGTGGTTTCCTGGGTAAATGGCGACCTGCCGATGAAAGCGTTCTCAAAACGGATGAAGACGGAGCGCACCGAATATCGGGTCACGGACGAACTGGCCGGCACCGACGATTACGGCTGGGAGGTCTCCGCGTATTCCGCGGATAATCGGTTGCTGGCATCGGGGGTTGGCTGGTTTCTCCCCAAGGGATCGCCGCCGCCGCGGACTGCGCCGCCGCCCCCGGCAACGCAACAGTCCGGCGGGTTCATCGGGCTTCAGGTCGTGCCCTACGGGATTGCGTCCGGTGGCACGCGCGTCGATCTACCTCACGGACAACGCAGAATACTGTTCAACGCGGGCGATTTGAAGTACCAGCCCGGCGTCTACATTCGCGCAATCACGCCCTCGTCCCCGGCGATCGACGCCAACCTGCTCCCCGGCGACGTGATCGTCGAAGTGAACGGAAGGACGGTAGAATCCAGCGATGGTATCAACGGCGATCCAACCAAATTCGTGGAACAGATCCGGCAACTGATTCCGGGTGTGGTCGCCAAGATCACGATCCGCCGGGACGAAGGCCCGGAGCAGGAAATGGACGTCAGAATCGGCTCGGCTCCCGGTAACGGTGGACGGTAAGTTTGCCGCATCCGTACTCACTTGCGACGAGTGAATCCCCCAAAGCGCACCGATCACCGAAGAGTCGGGGTACAATGATCGCGTGATTCTCCGTCGATGGTTCACCGTTGCCTCTCCGATCCCGATCGCGCGCCGGTGGGTCTTCAATATTGTGTCCCTGCTCGGGCTGCTGTTATGGATGGCTGTCCTTATTTTGCTTGTGTCGTTTCTTCAGGTTCGTGCCTCCGGCGGAATCATAATCGCCGGCTACGAAGTGTCTCCCAACCCGGTCCTCAGGTTCGTCGTCATGCCCGCCTTGTTGATCGCACTTCTCATCGTCGCGGTGATGCCGTTCATCTGGGTGGGTAGCTATGTGAAGCGCACCTGTCGCCGCCGCCGAGTTGCCGCCGGTGCTTGCCCGCGATGCGGCTATTCCCTCACCGGCAACACCAGCGGCGTCTGCCCCGAATGCGGCACGCCGGTCCCGAAGGAACCCGCCGAGAAAAGCCCCCGGCCTGCGTGAGAAGGTCAGCGTGCGCGCTTTGAGCCGATTGGGCCATGCCGGTCAGGCTTCGCTACACTTTCCGCATGGAACGAGAAACCGTCCAGCCCGACTACACGAAATGGCTCGCGGTCAAAGAAGGCATGAGTTACGAGCAGGTGTTGGAGCTTCTCGGCGAACCGCAGAAAATCCTTGGATCCGCCCGCAAGCCGGGCGAACAATATTATCTGCGCTTCGGACACCTCCATCTGACTTCAGTTCCCAATCCCTCGTTTTATGACTTCATCATTGGTTTCGCGCCGACGATACGGTCCAGTTGAAGTCCGATCCGTTCGGCGGAGTTTTCTCGGAAGATGGGCGGCCCTCCAAGCCAAGGATTATCAATCCGATCCCAAATGCCAGCTATTCGCATTATCCCCCCGTGCTGGACTTCCGCTGGCAGCCGTGCTCCGGCATCTACCCGATCGTTTACGAGGTCGAGATGGCGTTGGGATGGTATGAGGACGCGCTCGAACACATCGAGTGGGGCAAGCCTCACCCGATTTCGACTCGCCCATCGAAGGGGCCGCATCTGGCTACCACTTTTCCGGGAGCGCAACCCGGCCGGTTTCGCGTGCGCGGGCTGAATACGACCGGAGAAGGCGAATGGTCCGAGTTCCGCCAATTCGAGTTTATGATTTAAACGTTGCCGTCTTTCAACGAAGTTTGCGCCGGGTGATTGGTCAGCGTGTCTGCCGTGCCCAAGCCTACGCCTCGCCCGCGATTCGGGTAGAATGTTCGCGTGATTCGCCGCCTATTCACGGTAGTCGCCGGGTGCTCATTCCTTCTCTGCATCCTCCAAGTCTGGATGGCTTCGATTCGGAACAGCGCCGGCGAAGCCGACGGCTACGAACGTTTCGGCTACGTGTGTAGAATCCTGTTCCTCCCGCAGGGGTCGGAGCCGCTTCGGGAGCCGGGATTCGGCGGACTGCCTCTGCCTTACGATTCGATGCCCGAGAAGGATTGGCCGCTCCTTCCCCTCGCATCCTCGGGCTCCAGCTATTTCATCCTGAGCGATCGATACAGCCTCGGCGGAATTCGCGAAGACCCGCTGCACTATATCGACTATTGCGAGCAGAACGGCACGTTCCGCACCACAACGGTTCCGGTCCCAACCAAGGCACAAGCCCTCGCCGATGCGGCGGCGCTTCACAGTTCGCCCGTCTGGAAAGCCGTTAATTGGCGACACACTGACGATGCGGTATGGGAAGCTGTTCAACGTCAGGCCGAACTCACACCACCATAGATCCCTCTCTACCGCATGCGGCACGCCGGTCCCGAAAGAACCCGCCGAGAAAAGCCCCCGGCGTTGGTGAACAGGTCAGCTGCGTTGGCGCTACCGGGCGTATCGGAAGATCCACGTGATCAGCGACAACGCCCGTTTCCACCGGCCCGAGCGGTGCAAGAAGGTCGCCGAGTACCTGGAAAAGTGGGGACATCGAATCGAGCTGCATTTTCTTCCCAAGTACGCACCGGAAACCAACCCGATCGAGCGGGTCTGGTGGCACCTGCACGACGAGATCACTCGAAACCACGGTTGTTTTGACATTACCGAACTGGTTCAGCTGGTAATGCGCTGGCTGGACGAGAGGGCACCGTTCAGGATTGAGGGTCATGTGTATGAGCTACTGGACGCGGCGTGACTCACTTTCGGTATTCGGCGGAGTTATTTAGAACACACCCCGCGAGAAGCGGTGAACATTGCCGGGCGACATGCTGCCCCGATGCATTCCCCACCCCTCCCCCTCCTCTGCGATTCCGGTAGAATGAGGCCGTGATGCGTCGCCGAGTGTCTGCGTTTCCGTCTGGAGGCGGCATGAAACTTAAAGCGTTGATTTGGGCTGCGGGCTTACTACTGCTCGATGCTGCCATCGCCGCTGCCCAAACCCTGCCCGCCGACCAAGGACACCGGTTGTCGGCGGGGACAAAACGCGGCACGTTCCACTTTGAATACCACCTCGTCCACGGCACGCTCACGGAGCCTGCCCATGCGTGGCTCGCGATCGCGCTAAGCGCTGCGAACGATGCCTCTGCGTTAGCCAAGACAAACGTTGCTGCAAATGGCGATTTGGCGCTCTCACAGGAGCTGGAGCCGGGAACGTACCAGATACTGCTCGAAGCCTTTCGCAAGGACCCCGAATGGTCCGCTTCTCCGATCACTCCTGTCGCGTACTTCCACATCGACAGGCAAGGAACAGTCCACTACTTCTACGGCGGGCCGCCCTCTGAATCATTCGCACGGAGGGTCGAGGGGATGCGGCCCACTGGGATCGCCGTGGACAATGCGGGACTCGCCTTCCGGTGGGACGCTGTGCCCGATGCCGCCTACTACCGGGTCCGGTTGGAATTGGTCAACAACTGGTTTCCACCGGCGTCGTCGGCCAGGGAATTCCGAACCGACCGATGCGAATTTGCACTCCCTCAGGACGCCGGTGGTGCTGACGCATATGCATGGAGGGTGGCCGCATACAACGCCGCTGGTCAGCCCATCGCTGACGCTATAGCGTGGTTCCATGATCCACGCGTTCGCCCGCCGGTGTTTTGGGTTATGAATCCTTTGAAACGACGATTCGTACAGCGGGTCGGAATTGCGCCTTTTGACTCCTACGTCGGTGCCCAAATCCGCAATGTTCACGCCGGGTCCCTGATGGTGGTCCGCACGCCGCCAGGCACGAAACCCGAACCTGCCATTTACGTCTTGGCAATCGCACCGTCCTCTCCGGCAATTGACGCTGATCTTCTTCCCGGCGATCTGATCGTCAAAGTCAACGGCAAGGCGGTGGACTTGGACGAAAACGGCTCACAGTTGCCGAAGTTCGCGGAGCAAATCACCCAATCGGAACCCGGAACGGTGCTCAGATTCACGATCCGCCGAAATGAAGGGCTTGAGCGGGAAGTTGGTGTGAAGATCGGCTCGGCTGACGACGCGAAGAAGTAGGCAGCCGTCTGCCCCGAATCTGGCACGCCGGTCCCGAAAGAACCCGCCGAGAAAAGCCCCCGGCCTGTGCGAGGGGCCAGCGGTCTGAATGACGATGAATCGTCGGTTCTTTAAAAAGTTCTTTGCGGCCCACCCGATCAGCACTGCTGCCTTTGCCGTTACCATCGCCTGTGTGGCGACCGATGCGGTCAACGACTGGGTATTGCATGGCAATGCGACGATTTCGGACGTAACCGTGTTCGCGGGGTTGGTTTCGGTCGTCGTTTGGCTCCCAGCCTTCTTAGAGTTGAATCGCTGTCAGAGGCGACATCGCGAAGGGAAATGCCCATGGTGCGGATATGACCTTCGTGCGACGCCCGATCGATGCCCTGAGTGCGGTGAAACCGCCGAAAACATTCGTTAGGCCGCTCGCCCACAAAAGCCCGCGGCCTGCCCCCGGCCTGACCGTTCCCGCCCCCCCTCCGCCTCCTCCGCGATTCCCGGTAGAATGATCCGTGATGCGTGATTCACAGGTCAGGGGCCGTGTCCTCCTGCCCGTCCGGCTCCCCTGCGTTAGAATAGCTGCATGACTCGCCGCTTGCTAACGCCCCCTTCTGCGATCTCGGCATTCGTTGTCGCGATGTGCCTTGGCGGAGGATGTGCTCAGCCCAACAACCTGCGACTGGTGGCGATCCCCGACGATGGGCTTCGTTCACAACTTGCAGCCGCAGACGCAGCCGCGAGCGATTTCTTGCAACGGTCCAACACTCGACCTTCCTACAAGGATTTAGATCGGCCTTTGGAACTCGCGGATTACCATCGAAAAACTGAGTTGGCCTACAATGGCAAGAGGTTTTTTCTTGTGGTGTCTTACGTTTGCAACAGGCATCTGGGGGTTCTAGACGGGGCGAGCCATTTCAATGTGTTTGTGTACTTGGACAACAACCAGACGGAAGTGCTGACTGAATGAAGGCTGCATTCCGGTCCCTCGCCGAGAAAAGCCGCCGGCCTGCGTGAACAGGTCAGCGTGCCCGCCGTGCCCAAGCCTACGCCTAGTCCGGAGACTCGGGTAGAATGAGGGCGTGATGCGTCGCCGCCGCCCAGTGATGTAGGAACGGCAATGATATATCAGCGTCCCGTTTGCCCGAGTTGCGGGAAATCGCTCAGGACCGTCGAGCGGTCTTGGAGAAACCTTGCTCGCCTGCTCGGTAGTGCCGTGGTTGCGTTCTTTTCAACAGAGATCATCGCTCTCAGGTGGAAGTGTGAGAACTGTAGCTTGGAATTTCGGGCGATCGGTCCGAATCCTATCGACATGCCAAGACCGGGTTTCCCGATGGATCAGGAACGACACCCATCGCAAAAGCCCCCGGCCTGCGTGAGCAGCGTGCGCACCCCTCCACCGCCCCCGCGATACCGCTAGAACACGCTGCGTGATTCGACGCCAATGCTCGGCCCGAGGAGCTGTGCCCGCGAGTTGCCCGCCCGCCGTGCCCAAGCCTACGCCTCGCCCGAGGGCCGGGGTAGAATCATCACATGTCTGAGAAACGTCGCCGACCGCCTCGCCAAATCGAGGCGTCTCGGATCGTACTTCGGGATGCGCTAGGCAAAGTGCGCATCGTACTCGATGCCGGCGGCGACAATGGGTTCGCGTGCATCAACCTTTTCGCCAAGGATGGGAGGAACAGTGTTGTGGTCGGCACGCAGCCCAACGGAGTGGTGGTGATGAGCTTCAACGATGCGAACCTTTACGGCATGCTCACATTGTCCCGCGCGGGCATCACACTGAGATCGCCCGATGGCCGGCTTGCCGTGAGCTTGGGACGCATCTTCGACGATACAGACTCCATCACCGTCTTTCGCGATGGTCGGCCCGTCTGGCGTTCTCCGTCAACGAGACGGCCCAAGAAGACGGCAAAATCCAAACCTCGTCGCAAGTCGTAGCGGATATGCTTACATGCGCCACCCCCCCACCGCCCCCGCGATACCGCTAGAACACGCCCCGCGAGATTCGGCGATCATTGGCGGACGACAGGTGCCCCCGACCGGTGCCCGCCCCTCCACCACCCCCGCGATACCGCTAGACTAAAATTAGAACACGCTGCGTTCATCGGCGATCATTGCCGGGCGACATGCTGCCCCGACCCATGCACACGCTGCCCACCCTCCACCGCCCCCGCGATCCGGCATGCCGCACAAGACGGCGGTCAGTGCCGGGCGACAAGTGCCCGTTCGTGCAAGCCGCCTGAGCCTCCCGATAGAATGACGAGATGATGAGAAGCGTACCGAACGTTCCGGGTGAATTCTGTTCAATCTCAGTCGTCGAGTCCACGCGGGCGGGAATCGAGCACTGGCGGTTTGTCTGTCGGTCCAACGCGATGCATTTGGATGAACGCAATGTGCGATACCCGGAGGAGGAACGACGAGACCTGAAAAGTAAGACCATCTGGGACATTGAGCAGGTGGAACCGTCGCCAGAAAAGCACGGTAATTGGGAACACGTTTGGCGATTCAGGTTAGCCATGGCGGAGGGATTTACCGATGTCGCACCAATGCTCATCCGTTTCGTTAAGGAGCGATTCCCCAAGGGGCGGAAGCTCATGATTTCGGTTGATTAGACCTGCCCTCCCGCTTGCTCATTTACGGGGGCGTTCCTGCGAGGCATGCCTCCACCCCTCCACCGCCCCCGCGATACCGCTAGAACAAGTGTGTGACAACACGACGCCGATTGCCGGGGCGGACAACCTGTGCCCGCGATTGGTGCCCGCCCTCCGTGCCCAAGCCTACGCTTGCCCGAGAGTCGGGGGAGAATGAGCACGTGATTCGTCGCCGATCTTCGCCATGGCATCTGCGATTTCGCTGCTGCTACTCGTGGCGTCGGTCTGGGTGTTGCCCGCGTTCCGAGAGGATTTGCCGTGCCGCAAGCTCGGCCTCGCCAGACAGGATGCCGGCGTCGATCAACCGCCGCAAACGATCAGAGGCGAACGGCCGCAGCCTTTGTGCGCACTGCGCGACGTTGCCTGTCAGTTGTTCCCTTGCGGAGCGCACAGCGCGCTCGAATTCCGAGTCATTCATCTTACCGACATCCTATTAGCGATGTGCGGGCGATTTCCAACGATCCTGTCTCACCGATTGGCAACGGGTCTGAAGAACCCCCAGAGAAGCTTTCACTCAAGGGAAGCAACTCATTGTGCCGCTGTCCCCAAGCCCACGCCTCGCCCGCGACTCGGGTAGAATGACCGCGTGATGCGTCGCCGATTGTTTGGCGTGGTCTTCGCGATTTCGCTGCTGCGGTAGAATGATCGGGTCGGAGTCAGTCAATGTCACAGACAGAACCAACACGAAATCCGCTCGAATACGCCACGCCCCCGAGACAGGGCGATTGGCTAACGACCATCGCGCTGTGGACGGTATTGACAGCCGTCGCGGTCGGAGCGATTGGGTTTCTGATCGGCTTCGTCGGCCCCATGATCTTCTATCCGAGTTCCAATATAGGCCCAATTATCGGATTCGTCACCGGGCCGATGGGGTTTGTCGTCGGCGCGATAATCGGGTGCGTTATTGGAGTGGTGAGGAAACCTCGATCTCGCTGATTGACCCGTCGCAGTCCGTGGCGTCTGCCCTGAATGCGGCACGCCGGTTCCGAAAGCACCCGCCGACGAAAGCCCCCGGCCAGCGTGAACAAGTCAGCGTGCCAGCAGTGCCCACCCCTCCGCCTCCCCCGCGATTCCGGTAGAATGCCTGCGTGATCGGTCGCCGAGTCTTTGCCGTGGCCTCTGCGATTTCGCTGCCGCTTTGTTTGGCGGCGGTGGCGTTGTGGGTGCGAACTCATTGGGCGAGCGACCGCGTGAAATGGAATTCGGTGCCCACACCCACTGGAACGTTGGACACTGACGGCCTAATCCCGCACGCATCCGTTGAGTGGGAGGTTGTCACCCGTCGCTGCGACATCCAGTTCTATCGTGCGTCCCACGTTTCAAACCACCGGATGTACTGGATGTTCGCGGCCGCACCCGGATTCGAGTTCAGTTCCGGCGAATCTTCGGATTCCAGTGTTTATACGACAATGGCAAATGGCTTCGGCCTCACTCGCGAACAGTGGACCAGCAACGGAGCCTCGCATCGAGACATAATTGTCGTGGTCCCGTGGTGGGCGGTTTTCACGATTCTGATGCCGCTGCCGTTGATCACCACAATGCGGAATCTTCGCCGCCGACGAGGACGGCTGATTAGTGTCGTAGGTGTTTTTGCGATGGCCGGTGCGTTCCTAATGATTGTCTGGAGCGACCCCCCGCGTTGGGTGCTCATCGTCACAATCCTCGTCATTATTCCCTTTGGTGCGGTGGGACTGTACCGCACCTGCATCGGTCGTCGGACCATAAAGCGGCGGGAGTCCGGCCAATGCCCCACCTGCGGCTATTCTCTCACCGGCAACACCAGCGGCACCTGCCCCGAATGCGGCACGCCGGTCCCGAAAGAACCCGCCGAGAAAAGCCCCCGGCAGGCATGAGAGGACCAGCGTGACCGCCGCCCAAGACGCGGGGCCGCGTGATTCGCCGCCAACACGAGATTC